>Ga0210388_10000824_pt1 | contig 24749 bp, 22 predicted proteins | sample IncBWC19OmetaG_FD_155485 | JGI IMG/M metagenome (GOLD analysis project Ga0210388, IMG submission 155485) | Forest soil microbial communities from Barre Woods Harvard Forest LTER site, Petersham, Massachusetts, United States - Inc-BW-C-19-O ...
GATCCGCACGGATAAAAATTACAGTTTCAAATTCTTCAGGTAGTCGCGAAACGGGGCGCCCAATTCTTCGTTTTGCAACGCAATTTCAACCGTCGCTTTCAGAAATCCCAGCTTGTCGCCCGCATCGTACGAAATACCTTCGTATATATACGCCCACAGACCATGTTCTTGCGCCAGCAGGCGCAGCCCATCCGTCAACTGAATTTCATTCCCTGCTCCGGGCTTTGTACGCTCCAGGCAATCGAAAATCTGCGGCGGTAAAACGTAGCGCCCCGTGATCGCGAGATTCGATGGCGCATTTTCCGGCTTCGGTTTTTCCACAAGATCGCGGACCCTCAAAAGCCTCGCGCCAAACGGGGGCAGCGGCGCAGCTTCCCCGTCGACAATCCCATAAAGATGAGTTTTCTCCTTCGGCACTTCCTCTACCGCAATCGCTCCGACGCCTGTAGCCGCGTACACGTCGATGAGTTGCTTCGTCGCAGGATTTTTCCCTGGAATCAGCACATCGCCGAGCAAAACCGCGAACGGCTCATCGCCCACAAGGTCCTTCGCCACTAATACGGCGTGTCCGAGGCCGAGTGGCTCCTTTTGCCGCGTGTAACTCACCTGCACCATGTCGCTGATGCGCCGAACCATCGCCGCTTGCTCCGGCTTTCCTTTTTCTTCCAGGAAGCGCTCCAGCGTTGGCGCATGGTCAAAGTGATCTTCAATCGAATTCTTGCCCTTCCCCGTCACGATGATGATGTGTTCGATTCCCGAAGCCACGCACTCTTCCACCACGTATTGAATCTGTGGCTTGTCCACCACCGTCAGCATCTCTTTGGGCTGTGCTTTGGTTGCGGGCAGAAAGCGCGTGCCAAGTCCCGCGGCGGGGAGCACCGCTTTGCGAACTTTGCGAATCGCGCTCGTGGGTTGTGGCATGTCAGCCATGCGTTTCCTCGCTGTGCTTATTTTTTCTTCGCGGGCTTTTTGTCTTTTGAGGAACTTTCTTTCGAGCTCGACTCTTTCGCTGCAGAATCTTTGCTGGAGGCTTCTTTGCTGCCCCCATCTTTGGAGTCTTTCGTCCCACTGTCCTTGCTGGCGCTATCCTTGCCGCCGCCGTCTTTCCCGCCTCCGCTATCTTTCCCCTCGCTTGCGGTCTTCTCTTTGCTCCCGCCATCTGGAGATTTTCCCGCGTAGTCAGTCACGTACCAGCCCGATCCTTTAAATTTAATCGCCGGCGCGGTAATCACCGACTCCACTTTCCCTCCGCAATGCGGACACTTCTTCAGGTGCGGCCCGGCAACCGGTTCGATCTTCTCCGTGTGGCGCCCGCACTTCAGGCACTTGTATTCGTACAGTGGCACAGCTGCTCCCTCCGCTCTGTCTCCAAACAAAAAAGTATAGCATGCGTCACAAATTGTCTCCGCAGCGCGTGCTAGACTCAAATGCATGGGCGGACTAACAGCCAAAAATGACGAAAAGGCTTTGGGCTGCTTATACCTCGTTGGCACGCCCATAGGCAATCTGGAGGACATCACCCTCCGCGCCTTGCGCATCCTGAAAGAAGTCGATCAGATCGCCTGCGAAGACACACGCCACACACAAAAGCTCCTCAGCCACTACGAAATTCGCAAATCGCTCATCAGCTACCACGAGCACAATGAAATGACGCGCGCCCCCGAACTGCTCATCTCGCTCGAACAGGGCGCGAAAATCGCGCTCGTCAGCGACGCGGGCATGCCGCTGGTTTCCGATCCGGGCCATCGCCTCGTCACTCTCTGCCTCCGCCATCATGTTCCCGTCGTTCCGATTCCCGGGCCATCGGCACTTCTTGCGTCGCTGGCCGCCAGTGGGCTCCCCAATGAAGAATTTCTCTTTGTAGGCTTTCTCCCGAATCGCAGCGGCGAACGCCGCCGCGCCCTCGAGCGCCTGCGCATCGAGGATCGCACCATCATTCTTTACGAAGCTCCGCACCGCATCACGGAATGTGTCGCTGACGCCCGTGAAGTTCTCGGCAACCGCACCGCCTGCATCGCCCGCGAAGTCACCAAGCTCCACGAAGAATTCCGCCGCGGCAAACTCTCCGAGCTCTTCGCCTCGCTCGAAGAGCGACCCGCCAAAGGCGAAATCACGCTGCTCATCGGCCCCGAGGATCCCGCCGACGCTCGTACCCCGGCCAATTCCATGCAAAGTCTCGCCGAGCGCGTCGAAGAATTAATCCACCAAGCTAAGCTCGACCGCAAAGAAGCCCTGAAACTCGCAGCCAAAGAACGCGGCCTGACGCGCCGCGAAGCCTACGACAAAATGGTCATCGCCAGAGAACCCGAAAATAGTGGCTCGTGACAGGGCGTCGTGTTCGATGAGTAGCAAACTCCCTCAATCTCGATGATGCGTTGAAGGTCTGGGTGTAGAAGGCGGCTCGCGAAGAGTCATCGACGCTACCGCCGCGAGTTTGTGGAAGTTCTAATAAAGCAAGAATTCAACCTAAATTAGAGGGTAAACACGTTCCAATACGGGGAAATCGGCCCCGCGGACTCATTTTCTTTGTAAACATGTCTAGTACCGCACAGTATTTTTACCGATAAAGAAGCACACTGTGGGTCTCGCAGTCCTTCGAAGGAGACTCATGCACAAGCTTTCAAGAATCACCCTGGGATTAGCAATCACGCTTGGCGCTTCTGTCTGTGCCCAAGCACAAACGCAATCGCCGGCACACGCAGGCGATCCTACACCAACATACAGAATTACCGTCGTCAGCCGCACGGCTCGCGCAGTCAGCTATAAGCACCGCAGTGGTTCAACTCACGTTGATTTTCAAGGCACCGACCTCATGCCCAGTGCACATGGCGAAGCCAAAGTAGAGAGCAAGCGTGGCGTTCTCGCGATCGAAGCGGAATTTTCCGACCTCGATCGGCCTACCGCTTTCGGCACTGAATACCTAACTTTTGTCATGTGGGCCATCTCACCAGAAGGCACCTCCGTCAATCTCGGCGAAGTCTTGGTGGGCGACAATCGCCGCAGCAAGCTCGACGTTACGACCGATCTTCAGGCTTTCGCTCTGATCGTGACCGCGGAACCCTACTACGCGGTGCGGCGCCCCAGCAACGCGGTGATCATGGAAAACGTGATTCGCCAAGACACCAAGGGCACCACCCAAGCCGTGGACGCTAAGTATGAACTGATCGATCGCGGTGGTTATATCCCCACCGGCTATACGATTGACCCTGTCGTCCTGGACGCCAAGTTGCCGCTCGAATTTTTTGAAGCGCGCAATGCCGTCCGCATCGCAAAGGCCGCAGGAGCCGAGCGATATGCCGGACCAAGCTACGAAAATGCCATGCGCCAGATGCGAGAAGCCGATGCTCTGGCCACCAGCCATCACGGAGATAAGAAAACGCTGATTTCCGTTTCACGCCAAACCGTGCAAACGGCGGAAGACGCCCGCGAAATTGCAGCCAAGCGCATTGCTTCCGATCGCGCCGACAACGAACGCAACGCCTCAGCCGGACGTGAAGCAAACGCCAACGCCACGGCAGCCGACGCCGTTAGCGCCCGCGAAGAAGCCGACCGAAAGAAGCACGAAGCAGAAGTCGCCGCCCATCAAGCGCAGGGTGCCCAGGCAAATGCCGAGGCCGACGCTGACCGCAATCGCGCAGCCGCCGCCGCTGCCGACCAACAAGCTCAACAAGCCAGAAGCGCTCAAGCCACTGCTGAGGCCGACTCCGACCGCAATCGCGCCGCAGCCGCCTCCTCGGATATGCAAGCCGCACAAGCCATCCACGAGCGCGAAGAACTTCGCGCCAAGCTGCTCGCGCAGTTCAACCTGATTCTTGAGACTCGCGACACAGCTCGCGGCCTTGTCGTGAATATGTCCGATGTGCTTTTCGACAGCGGCCAGTTTACGTTGCGCCCGCAGGCACGTGAAAAGCTCGCGAAAATATCGGGCATCGTCCTTGCTTATCCGACACTCCTGCTCGCGGTGGAAGGCAACACCGACAGCGTGGGCACGGAAGAGTTCAACCAGACGCTTTCGGAGAAGCGCGCCGAAAGTGTCAGGTCGTATCTCACCAAGGAAGGGGTACCGGAAGCGTCGACGACTGCCGCAGGTTTCGGCAAGACTCGGCCTATCGCTTCCAACGATACCGCGGACGGACGCCAGCAAAATAGGCGCGTCGAGTTGATCGTTTCTGGCGAAGTGATCGGAACAAAGGTCGTTTCGATCGTGGTACTGCCAGTTACCGCATCTTCAACGCCCCGCTAATCTCATCGCATGAGCAAGAAAAAGCCGGCTCGTCATGAGCCGGCTTTTTCTTTTGCCTAGAACTTCTGAGATGCCGCGTCCGTTTTATCCCTAATTGAACTGCCCACTAACCCTACTGGCTACGAAACTCAAGCCGCCGGATCCTTCTGGCGCGTCGCTTTGACGCCCGAGAGAATGCCTGCTCCTACAAGTACGATCGCACCAACAGCAATCCAGTGCGCCGGCACATGCAGCAAGAAGGCGCCGTAAATCAGGCCAATCGTTAGGATGACAAAGCCAATGGCATAGATTCCGAATGACATGCTAGTTCCTTTCGATTGCGCAGATGGGGCTATCATCCGAGAACTTATCATACCCAGCCGTAAGACATGCCAAAAAACCAAGGCCGCCCCCCGCAGTTTTAGGCGCGGAGGAAGCGGCCTTGATCGGTAGTGGATGCTGGTGTTACTGGTGATCTGGATGGTGATGGCGCCAATTCCAATAATCGCTCTGCTGGTGGGCAGTCGTTAGGTGGAACTCGCGGTAGTCCCTATGCCTTTCGCCGAGATAGACACGGTAGGAACGGTCTTCGCCTTCATTCCACGTGTGGTAGTCATGATGGTTGCGATCGTAGTAGCGGGTATGATCGCCACCAGTAGTAACTACCACTTCCTGGGCGGCGGCCTTGGGTGCTGCTGCAGCAGTGAGCGCGGCAGTCAGAAAAATAAAACTCAGATATTTTGTTGCTATGTTCAAGTAATCCTCCCTGATATGAACTCCAGTGTTGGAGTTCTGGCTTGTAGCAAGTATGAGCGGAGGAGCGTTCAGAGTCTGTCCGATTCAGGACACAACCAGCAGTATGCGGGTAATTGGTAACCGAGTGGCCGTCTTTTGCGGTGCTCGAAGACACTCATCGAGAGGAGCATTCTGAATCGTGTGCCACTTCGAAACGAGAGCGCGATCCACTGCGTCCCAATGATACACGCAGGATCCGGTGAGGAACGTTGCAGAGCATTGGCCTTCGGTGTAGGGTAGCGGGGCTAGAGAGCAGAATGAGGCCGGGTTAATCCTGGCAGGGGTGGTGAATATGGCTGGCGAAACGGAAAAAGACCTTCTGAGTCGGCGCGGATTTTTGGGCGTGAGCTCGGCCGCTCTTGCAGCCGCGAGCGTACTGGGACCAGACAAGGTCCGAGGCCAGGAAAACTATCCCAAGGGTGACCGCAGCGCGAGCGATCCTGGGCCGACCAACGCAGCGCTGGACGCGGCGAATCCATCCGCGAACCACCCACTGCCCACGGACGCGGGCGGCGTGCAAACGTTCAAATACCCTTTCTCGTTCGCACACAAGCGTTTTCAGGAAGGCGGCTGGTCACGCGAAGTCACGATCCGGGAGCTGGCGGTTTCAAAGTCTCTTGCTGGCGTGGACATGCGCCTCACCTCTGGTGGCGTGCGCGAATTGCATTGGCACACTGCCGCGGAATGGTCGTACATGTTGTATGGCAGTGCGCGCATCACCTGCGTCGATGCGGACGGAAAGAGCTTCGTAGCGGACGTGAAAGAAGGCGACCTCTGGTACTTCCCTCCTGGAATTCCCCATTCGATTCAGGGTCTGCCGCCGGACGGCACCGAATTCCTGCTGGTTTTCGACGACGGCAACTTCTCCGAGTACGAGACCGTGCTCCTCACGGACTGGATGGCGCACACCCCACCCGACGTGGTAGCGAAGAATTTTGGGGTCGCCCAATCCGCTCTCGCAAAAATGCCCAAGAAAGAGAAATTTATTTTTCAGGCCGATGTTCCCGGACCGCTTGCGGAAGATCAACGCATCGCCGCGGGAGCGTTGGGCCCGTCGCCAATTGATTTTGCGTTTCGCACTACGCAGCATCCCGCGCCAACAGTATTAAAGAGCGGCGAAGTGCGCGTGATCGATTCAAGCAGTTTCAAGATCTCGACGACGATTGCCGCCGCGATTGTCACCGTGAAACCTGGTGGCATGCGCGAACTGCACTGGCATCCCAACGCCGACGAGTGGCAGTTCTACATCAGCGGTAAAGCGCGCATGACGGTCTTTGCCACCGGTGCACGCGCCAGAACGATAGACTTCGAAACCGGAGATGTCGGCTACATCCAAAAAACGCTGCCGCATTACGTACAGAATATGGGCGACACCGACTTGAAATTTCTCGAAATGTTCAAGTCCAGCTACTACCAGGACTTGGCGCTCTCCGAATGGCTGTCACACACGCCGCCAGAACTGGTTGCAGCCCATCTGAATCTGGACAAAGCCACGCTCGACGCGATCCCCAAGGACAAACCGCTCATCGTCCCATAGAAATAGCGTTCTTCGACGCTGGTGCGTCTTTCGGTAGCCAGTCAGTTCGGGGCGGTTAGGAAGAGTTTCCCGCCAAAGCGCGCCACCACATACCCCCATCCACGCCGCGCCGTTATTTTCGTCGCGAGCCTTGACTTGAACTACCCCGAGTCCTACGCTCTTAGGTGTGTAAGCCTTCCTTTCTGGGGCATTGATCTATGGGCCACCGGATGCGCATCTTCGTTTTGTCCGCCATCGCAATGGCATTTCTGGCGTCGGACGTTATGGCGCAGAAACCCCCGGCCCCGGCTCCCTCGCCTCCTCCTTCCGCGCCGCCAAGCCGCCCGGCAACTCCCACTTCGCCAACTCCGGGCTCAGCTCAACCAGGCGATGATTTTATTATGTTTCTCCGGGGGCGCGTGGCAGTCCACGACGGCGGATCCATTCCAAACGATGTGCTGATTGAGCGGGTTTGCAACAACAGAGTGCGCCAAAACACGTTTGCGTCTCTTCAAGGCGATTTCAGTATGCAATTGGGATCGAGAACCGATTCTTTTCCGGAAGCTAGCGCCGATTCGGTTTCGTCTTCTGCAGCGCCTGGCAGGTCTTCGGATCAGGGAATCCCACGACGCGATTTGACGAATTGTGAGCTACGAGTCTCCGCCTCGGGTTTTCGCTCCAATGTCGTTAGCCTTCTCGACCTCGATAACTTTGGCAGCAGCGTTGACGTGGGCGTTATCGTGGTGCGCAGAGCTGGCAAGGTCGAAGGTACGACGATAAGCGCCACTCCGTACAAGGCACCTACTGATGCCAGGAAAGCTTATGAGAAAGGCCTCGATGCCGAGCGCAAAGGCAAACTTGCCGATGCCCAGAAATATTTCGATTCTGCGGTGCAACTCTATCCCAGTTTCACGAACGCTTGGTTTCATTTGGGCAGCGTTCTACAAAAGCAGAAGCAGAACGACGCAGCTCGAGTAGCCTACACCCATGCCACGACTATCGATAGCAAGTACCTGCCGCCCTATCTGTTTCTCGCCGAAATGGCCTTCCAAGCAGCGAATTGGACGGAGGTCCTTAAATTTACTGGTCATCTTTTGGATCTTGATCCCTTGAATCAAGGGCAGGGGGAAGTCACCGCTTACGTCGTGGATCTCGATCCGCTGAATTACGCTGAGGCTTATTTCTATAATGCGATGGCGAATTACAATCTCAACAAGATCCAAGATGCTGAAAAGAGCGCGCTCAAGGCGGAGCATTTTGACCTGCGCACTCATTTCCCACAGCTTCATCTCTTATTGTCGGAAATCTTTGCCCGAAAAAACAAATACGACCTGGCCATCGCGGAGCTACAAACTTACTTGGCCCTGGTTCCCCAAGCGAAGGACGCGCCTCAGCAGCGCGAGCAGTTAGCAAAATTAGAACAGCTGAACAACCCCGTGCCTACCAACGATAAACCCGAGCAACGTTAGCGTCGAGTATCTCCTCATTGGACCCGCGCGCAACCGCCAGTTCCATCGTCTAAACTAAGCATGCCGTGGACTCGATAGAAATCATCTCGCAGATGCTTTCGGGGAGGGTACGGCTTCAGCCGTGCCGAAAATAAACCGTTAATGGAGGTGCTTCAGCCCCTGGGGAAACACCCTGCTCCAGCGCCTGATCCATTTATGCGACAAGTTCGAGAAGCTTATAGTGACACCAGCCTGGGCTACGGAACCAATTTAGTGCCAGACGCTTATTCGTAGCGAAGCGCCACCAGGGGGTCCACGCGGGCGGCGCGCCGAGCTGGAACCCAACACGCGATGAGGCCCGTTATCAGAAGCAGCAGCGGAACGGTGATAAGCGTCGCAGGATCATACGGCGAAACGCCCCAAAGTTGCGTGGCCACGATACGCCCAACGCCAAAGCTGGCGGCAAGCCCGATCGCGACCCCCAGAATCACTAAACGCAGCCCCATGTTGATGACCAGCTTGAGTACGTCCTCGCGCTCCGCGCCCATAGCCATGCGTATCCCTATTTCGTGCGTTCGGCGCGCGGCAGTGTAAGCAAGCACGCTGTAGACGCCGATGGTCACCAGAATCAGACCGATTCCGGCAAAAATTCCCAGCAAGAAAAATCCAAAACGCGGACCCGCGTAAGAGAATTGGCTGATGTAACCTTCAAGCGTGCCCGTGAATGTGAGCGCCACGCTGCGGTCCGTTGCCCAAATTTCCTGGCGCACAGCGTTCAACATCGGGAGGGGCTCTCCCGCCGTGCGAATCAGGACGCCGCGACTGAAAGAACCAGTGATTGTGTACGGCACCCAAACCTCGGGGTCGGGAGGGTCCTGCAAGCCGCGGTTTTTTGCGTCGGCCACAACACCGACAATCTCAAACCAGGAATCGTGCACAGGATCGGGCGCCGTTTCAAGATGTACAAGATGAACTCGCAGGCCAATGGGATTCTCCGCGCCCAAATATTTGTGAGCGAAAGTCTGATTGATGACCGCGTATTTTTTCGCGCCATTGACCTCCGCTTCCGTGAACGGCCGCCCCGTCAAAAATTGAATCTTTAGCACCGGGAAATAGCCCTCGCTACAAAGTTGATAAAGCGCAGTCCATTTTTCCGCGTGCGTTTTGCCGGGGATTTCGATGTCAGAATTGATTCCTCCATAGGGCGGCAATGTGCTCGTTTCCGTGGCGTCAACAATTCCCGGCATGGCTTTCAGCCGCAGCAGAAGCGGACGAAAAAAAACAGCCACCTGCTCGGCAGTTTTGTAACGCTCTTTTGGCAACGGGAGTCTAGCAACCAAAATATGATCTGGCTGCAATCCCAGATGAACTTCACGAAGCGCCACAAAACTGCGCATCAAAAGCCCCGCGCCTACCAAAAGCGCAAGCGATAGCGCAACCTCGAGAACGACAACAGCGTTTCGTAAGCGTCCGTGGCGGGAACCTCCGCTAACTCCCTTCCCGCTGTCGCGCAGCGGATCGTTCAGATCGCGCCGCGCGGTTTGCAGCGCCGGGACCAACCCAAAAAGCACCGCGGTGGCCACCGAAACGCCAAGAGTAAAAAGCAAAACGGAAACATTTAAACGAATCGCCGCTTCGGCAGGAACGATATCTTGCGGAATAAGCGCTATCAGAGATTTGAGGCCGCCCCAAGCAAACAATATACCGAGGCCGGCGCCGCCTATCGCGAGAATCAGACTCTCCACCAGCAACTGGCGCACTAATCTCCAACGTCCGGCACCCAGCGCAGCACGTATGGCGAACTCCTTTTCGCGAGTGGTAGCCCGTGCCAGGAGCAAATTTGCCACATTGCCGCAGCCAATCAGCAACAGCAGTCCAACTGCACCGAGAACGATAAAAAGCATCGTGCGAAAGCGTCCTACGACCAAATCCGTGAGCGACTGAATTTCGACGGTGAAATGCTTCGGGTAATCCTTCGTATAAACAGTCGATAGATGCTGCGCAATCACGGCGAGGTCCGCCTGAGCCGCGCGTTCAGAAACTCCCGGCTTGAGATGGCCCATGAAGAACCAATAGCGATTGAAGCCAAGCGTCGGCGTCGTATCCGCATGGCTCGGTTTTTCTGGAATCCACAGATCGGAATCGCCCCATCCAAAACGCGGCGGCATCACGCCGATTAGCGTCCGGGCCGTGCCATTTAATACAAACGTCTTGTTCAGAATGGAAGGATCGGCGTTGAAGCGGTTGACCCACACCTTGTAGCGCAGGACAAAAACAGGAGGTGCACCCGGCTCGTAATCCGCAGGCTGCATCACGCGGCCAACCAGGGCTGGCATGCCCAGAAATTCGAACGTGCCCGGTGTCACATAGCCACCGCTAAAGCGGTCCGTTCCTTCGCCATAAGTATAGAGAACGTCGCCGCCATCATTGGCGATCACCCCGTCAAAAACGTGGCTTTGCGCCACATAGTCCAAAAACTCAGGCCCGCTGAAACCACCTCGCCCGCCGGGCTGATTCTGCTCCGTATCATGAATCTGGACGGAAACGAAATGCTTCGCGTCAGGATAAGGGAACGGCTCCATGAGCACGTTTTCAATAACGCTGAAGATGGCGGTGGATGCGCCAATGCCGAGCGCCAAGGTGATCATCGCGACAAGAGCGAAGCCCGGGCTCTTCCTGAGGTTTCGTCCTGCGTAACGGACATCCTGCCAAAAAGAAAACATGCCCCGCCCCCCCCGGGTCGCTCGAGAACTCTCAACTAATAAACGATCGAATCGTCAATAAGTTCCGTCTCCGAAGCCGAACTCGCTGTCAAATATTCACAGATGCCCACTTTGACGGCCCAAACCCGGAAGCAGTTTGCCTCTACCTTGCTCAGACCACATTCCGTGAAAGAAAATTTATCTAAAGCCCCGCTAAATCGATGGCTTGGCGTAGGATGTTCTGCATCCGGGTAGCACAGGCACTCCTGCCTGTGCGCTTTTTACATCGTTGCCATTGTGTTATGCCCGAACAGTTTTTAGCAGACGATCCCGTAAAACGAACAGGAGCTACCAGTGAACAAATTTGCGATCGCAGCGATCTTGACGGTGAGTAGTGCCCTGATTCCCAGTGCGCAAGCCGGGCTTACCCCGCCCTATGCAACACCCCAAACCTGCGGGCAACTCGCCCAACTCGCCCTGCCAAATACAAAAATAACAACCGCCCAAACAGTCGCCGCCGGTGCCTTCGCCCCGCCTGCAAACATGACTCCGTGGCTGGCGGGCGATCCTAACTTTTACAAAGGACTTCCTTCCTTCTGCAGGGTCACCGCCACTTCCAAACCCACCGCCGACTCCGACATCAAGATCGAAGTGTGGCTCCCAGCCACGGGATGGAACGGCAAATTTCGCGGCCAAGGCAACGGCGGCTTTGCCGGAGAAATCGATTATCACTTGCTGGGCCTTGCGGTCTTGCAGGGCTACGCCTCGGCGGCCACGGACACTGGCCACGCCGCCGAAGGAGGCGACGCGACTTGGGCCCTGGGTCATACTGAGAAAATCGTCGACTTCGCATACCGCGCGATCCACGAGATGACGACGGTTGGTAAAGCAACGGCGAAAGCCTTTTATGGCGACGCAGCACAACATTCGTATTTTGCGAGTTGTTCGAATGGCGGCCGCCAAGCACTGATGGAAGCGCAGCGCTATCCAGAAGACTACGACGGCATCCTCGCTGGCGCACCTGCGAATTACTGGACGCACCTGCTGGCTGCCGCTCTGTGGAATGCGCAATCCACAACACTAGATCCGGCCAGCTACATTCCGCCAAGCAAGATTCCAAGCATCGCGAAAGCCGTCAACGAGTCATGCGACGCAAAGGATGGGGTTACCGACGGCGTGTTAAATGATCCAAGGCAGTGCCACTTCGATCCCGCTGCCCTGCTTTGCAAAGGAGCCGATTCCGATGCGTGCCTCACGCAACCCCAAGTCACGGCGCTGAAAAAACTGTATCAGGGGCCGCGCGATGCAAAGGGGCAACAGATTTTTCCAGGCTATGTGCCGGGCGGCGAGGAAGGTGGCGGAGGCTGGGCCCTATGGATAACAGGTCCCGCGCCGGGCAAAAGTCTGACGTTTGTCTTCGGCGGTGGATTTTTCTCAGACATGGTCTACGAAAAGCCCGACTGGGATTACAAGAAGGCAAACTTGGACGACTCCGTAGCCGCGGCAGACAAAAAATTCGCCACCGTGCTGAACGCCACAGAAACGAACCTTAAGCCCTTCGAATCGCACGGCGGAAAATTAATCATCTATCACGGGTGGAACGACTCCGGAATTTCTCCACTAAATTCGATAAACTATTATGAGAGCGTGGAAACCAAAATGGGCAAGCACGATGCCGATTCGTTCTTGCGGCTCTTCATGGTGCCAGGCATGCAGCATTGCGGCGGCGGCCCCGGCCCAGATGTCTTTGGCGCGGCAGGGTTCAGTTCGCCAAACGATCCTCAACACAACATGTATCTAGCGCTCGAACAGTGGGTCGAAAAAGGCGCCGCTCCGTCCACAGTGATCGCCACAAAGGAGGCAGCGAGTGGCTCCGCTGGAGGAGTGAAAGTGACGCGGCCCCTGTGCGCCTATCCTCAAGTTGCAAAGTACAAGGGTTCAGGCGACACCAACGATGCCGCAAATTTCACCTGCGGAACGCCCTGACGGCGTGTCGCGCCATGCGCGGCTAAATAATAATTAAGCAGCGTTTTCGGGGCGGAATACGCGTTGGAAGCGCGGACCTGTGAATTGCACGCCGACCAATCGCTCCCCTTGTGTGGGAGCTTCGACAACGTGGACGACGCGCCCAGACGTTGCAAAGTCAGCTTCCGTTCGGCGCGAAGCATAGTTCGAAAAAGGGATGCGGATTTCGAGATCCGAGCCGATAGCAACATCAAAGCGCGTGACAAATGCGGCGCCGCTACGGCATAAATTTTCACTGGAAGTTTCTTCTTCGAAGATAACACCGCGGCTGTCGCGTCCTCTGACTTTCAGTGGCAAGCGGACAGCAATTCTACGCTCCGAGCGTTGCTTCGAGGCGGTCTGCGTCAAGTGGACCATGGGCTGGGTCCTCTTTTCTGGCGTCCGCGATGCAGCCATCTTCCTGGGCAGCCACAGAGCGGTTACTGCCTTGCTCAGCCGGCGAGCGCTCACCGTTTTGGGCGGCGGCGAAACGGCTGACTCCTGCGGCGGCTCGGCTCTCGAAGAAGGATTCCACCTTCTCGACAACCTCGCTGGGCGTTCGCGCCGCATGTACGATTCGACGAAGCTCGCTGCCGTTCCCCACGCCATGAGTAAACCAGCAAGCGAACTGCTTCATTTTGCCAATACCATCGGGAAGGTTGGCAGCATTAATTTGCCTATAGTAGCCAGAAAGTAACTGATGGCGCTCTTGCTCCGTCGGTGTGTCGTATCGGCCACTCGCGGCGTATTGCTCCATCTGCCTGAAAATCCAGGGATTGGTGGCGGCGGCCCGGCCGATCATCACGGCATCGCAACCGGTTTCGCGCACCATTCGCTCGGCGTCTTCCGGCGTATTGATATCGCCGTTACCGATGACGGGAATCTTCACCGCCCGCTTCACGGCGGCGATGATCGTCCAGTCGGCGGCGCCTGCGTAGCCCTGCAAGCGCGTACGCGGGTGTACCGCGACGCCTTCCACACCAATGCTTTCCGCCATTTTTGCGACTTCCACGGCAACAATGGAATTTTCGTCCCACCCCGCGCGCAGTTTGATAGTCAGAGGAATTTTGACCGCCGCGCGTACAGCTTTGAAAATCTCTCCGAGCAGCGGAAGATCACGCAGCAACCCCGAGCCCCCGCACTTAACGACTTTCTTCGCCGGGCATCCCAGATTGATATCCACCGCGTCGTAGCCAAGGTCTTCGACCATCCGCGCCGCTTCGGCCATCACCACCGGATTCGCTCCGAAAAGCTGCGCTGTAATGGGATGCTCATCTTCCTGAAAATAAAGATAACGCAGCGTTTTAGCGGCGCTCCGCGTAATCCCCTCAGAGCTGGTGAACTCCGTCATCAGCAATCCGCAGCTGCCAAGTCCGCGAATTACACGCCGAAAAAGCGTATCCGTCACGCCCGCCATAGGCGCAAGCACCGCCGCAGGGCGGATCGTCAAATCGCGAATTTGGAAAGAAGCCGGTAGCATGTGCTCGCTCACTATCTAACCAGTCTAGGCCGACACGGGAGCCCGTGGCAATAACGGACATACGGGACATCAATCAAAATGCGCATTTAGGGACGAGCAAGCAAGAGGTGTGTTGCTTCTTGGAGAGCGGCGACAGCGGATTCGCGCGAGACGGTAGGAAATCCCATCAGAAAGTCTTCAAGCGTTTCTCCACCATCGAGGTAGTCGAAAAGCGTCTGGATGGGCACTCGCGTTCCGAGAAACACCGGCGTTCCGCCAAGGATATCGGGGTTTTTGGTGATCACTCCCATGAAAGGATTGTATCACGAGCGATTGAAGCGAGCGCGGCGGGCGCAAAGTCAGACGAATGATATGCTCGATTTGTGCCAGCAATGGAGCAGAAAGATTCTAGGCGCCGCATTGGTGCTAGCGAGAGCGATATGCAATTTAGTGTCAGACGTGCCGTAATTGGAGACGAAGCGGTGTTGAGAGCGGTGCGTCTTCAAGCGCTCGCCGATTCGCCGCGAGCCTTTAGTTCCACCTATGAGCGCGAGTTGGCCAGAACAACGGAGGATTGGCGTCGGTGGCTGGCTCCTGGTGTGACGTTCCTTCTTGAATCAGGTGACGAAGCGTGTGGAATGGTAGCCGGCGTCCACGATTCCCATGACACCTCGGTGGTTCACTTGATGGCCATGTGGGTCCACGCGAATCACCGGGGCACGGGCGCAGCGGACGCGCTGGTGCGATCTGTTAAAGCTTGGGCCGCCGAAGTCGGCGCGACGCAGGTGCGACTCAAAGTAGTCGAGAACAATGAGCGCGCCAGACGATGCTACGAACGCGCAGGCTTTCGCGCTTCAGGCCAACAAGGTGTAGTCGAGAAAAGCGGTGACGTAGAAATTGAGATGGCCTGGCGCGGGTCCAAGGATCACCGCTGAAACCAAGCGGGTGGCGCATAGGCTGACAGGGTGCCGCACCGTTCGTTTTTTAAGGGTGCGGGTTTCACTTTTTCACTTAGAAGTACTAAAAAGGCGTGTCATCTGTCAAAACTGACAGGTTCGCACCGCAGCGATTTCCGGTCTAATTTGGACAAAAGGCTAAGGGTTACTGTCGCTTAATGCGGCCCTTGGATCGTGCCGCCGCTGGACCAGATGGACTTGAAGGCCGGGAGTGAAGACGGCACATCGATCGGCTGCCAATGAAAATACGCCTCAAAAGACTCGCTCCCGTCCTCGCGATATTTGTCGCGGCAAATTCGGCGAGTGCTCAGAACCAAGCGACTTCCCCTCCAAAGTCCCCGGCGACATCCGGACAGACCAGCAGCTCTCAGAACATTGGACAGTCATACGCGCAGCTGCGGCCCGAGCAGAGGCAGCTGGTCGATGAGTTCGTGCGGAGATACAACGCGACGACCGGCGGCAAGTTTGTTCCCGAAAAAGCCTACGACAATGCACGAATGTCGGTGCGGACCACGTTCGACGCGGTAACTCATGCCCTTCTAAATGCGAAACTCACCGATGCGCAGGGCAAGAGCCTTGGTCGTGCGATTGATTTGGTGGAGGCGGTCGATGAAGTAATGGGAGAGGAATCTGGTGTGGGAGGTGACCGCCAGTTCCGCCTCTACGTCTATCTGAAGCCCGACGCGATGGAGATTCTGGCCAAGAGCCAGGAGTTCTTTCGCGACAAGGATAACGCCACGTATCACAAAGGATTTCCGATCTCCTATCGGCTCAAGAATGGACCACCGTCGATTCAGCTCTCCATATCTCGGGACAAGAAAATGGCGGACGCTGACGTGGATTACCGGTCTTCTACCTTTCCAAAAGGCTTGTTCAATGGACACTTAACCGCGGCGAACTCGGACGTGCGAGCCGGTGACAACTTGCAGCGACACGACAATCGTTGGTCCGGGCTTAATGGCTGGTGGCGCGACGTGTTTGGGCAGTTCGGAGCTGGTTCGAAGCCTCCAAAAGAGACCGCAACCGAAAGCCTCGGTCATATCCCGTTGAATCCTGCGGTCAAGGCTGATGAAGGCGTTGATAAGAGTACACACGATTTTCTGAAAACGTGGGTTGTCGACAAAGAGCCCAATAAGTCGGTTGCGTACTTTTCGCGCCGCAGCTACCCATGCCTGGAACCAATAGTGCAGAAAGACCGGAAACCGACGCAGCTGGGCATGGTCCGGATACGCACAGAGATGGCGATGAAAGCTTTTAGCGATAGCTCGGGCACTGTGGCGTCCGTGAACGACGTTTTCGAGGCCGCCGATAAATGGGAGCCAGAGCTAAAAGACGCCAAAAATGGGTTCACTTCAGAGTTCCGGCTGGTAAAGCTTCCATCGGACATGGGACAGGACCTGGAGTGCGCGTCAGTCGTGGCCGAGGTTTCAGAGAAAAGTTCGCGAGAGACACTCTACGCGACTGCATTCCGTGGCAAGCGAGACGACAGTCGCAACAAGCTGATGTCTCTGGTCTGGGTACGGGAGGGAGACTACTGGAAGATTGTCGCCATTCGCATCGAAGACGGAAACGACTCGGGAATCGTCCCTGAGAGCGCTGCAGCTAAGCTGCCCGAGGTGCAAGAACCGAAGCCGATCACCGGCGATCCAACCGCCGTCAAGGATATCACTTCATTTTATCAGTCATGGATCGGGAAACGGGATAGCGCGCAGGCTGCTCGGTTTGCGTCGCAACGCTCCTATGCTTGCATAAGTGCACCGACCGACGAGCAGAAAAAGCTGGCTCCATCCGCGAGAATCCAGTCCAGTCTGGAAAAAGTGCTCAAGAGAATCCCTCCGCAGCCGAGTCTCGCGGACATGATGTCGAGCCTGCAGCCGGTTGACGATTTGCTGCGTCCGGTCGAGCAAAACAATTCGAAAGCCTTTGCGATCATGGCCGTGCCCGACCAAATGGCCCCCAGTTTTCTATGTCAAAATCGGCATTTGTCGGGAAAAAATCAAGAGTTAGAACCGGCTGATGCCAAGTACGGCAGCTACTACTTGTCCGCAAGCCGCTTGAATTACGGTGATGAGGAATCGCCCGGCCTTTTGTTGTTGTGGAACAAAGAGAAAACGGATTGGAAAATAGTCGCCTGGGCCGTCGACGTTCCCTAGACTGCCTCCCAAGTGGAAGCCGGAGATTGGGTTTCGAGACTCCGGCGAATAGACTTCGTGCAAGTGTTGCGTCGACCCGTTGAATGCACCGCGTTTATCAGGAGTCAGCAATCAGCGATGCGATGCACCAAGAACGATGCGCACAAAGTAATGGCGTCCGGTTCCGGCGCCTGAATTTCATTATCTGATTTTATCCCCGGAGAAATATAAAAAGGGGCCTGACGAAGGCCCCTCACATTTTCAGGTTTGACTCGTACTCAATTTTCCGGAATCGTCAGTTTGAGCCGCTGGGATTTGCACCCTGGGGAGTGTTTGCGTTCGACGCTTGGCCGATTTCCAGGTCGTGTTTTTCGCCGGTGAAGAAAATCTCGCTGATCGATTGGCTGCCGTCCGCTCCCGACCGGAGCGCATAGCCGTCTTGGCTATTCGAAGTACTCTCCGGCACAATTCGTGCGGGTACGGTAGCCACGGTTTCCTTACCTTTGAGAATGTTTAGCCTCACGTCCGGACCAGAACCACTCCATTCGACCTTGTAATCACCGGGCGCCAGCTTCGTTCCCTCGACGGTGACGCTTTCAGACAAATGAAGCGACTTCTTGATCGTGTTTCCTGCGAATACGTTGACAGCAAACAACAAAGAACTTCCAAGCAACAGCGATGAAATCCTCGACACTTTCATATACAGCTCCCTTTTGTCCTCTTCAGGAACTGAGACGCGAAAAACGCGCTTCTTCCCGCAGAGTCCTATCATTTTTTACTTCTTATAATTTGATGGATTGTTGGCCCAAGCGGTTGCAGTGGAGAGCGAAAAATGACTGTTTAATTTTTTGCGATAATTTTGGAAGAGGCTCATCGTTTGAAGGCAGAGAGCTTTGGACGGGAGGCGTCCCAGGTCCTTGTACGCCTCCCTCTTTGTCCCCTTTCGGGGGCGAATCGTCTACTGATGGGACTCGCGAAACATCGTTATGGTTACAAAAACTTTCTAAAGTCCTGGCCAGGATTACATCTGTTTCAAGTACGATGCATTTCGCCAGAAGAAAATCGTTTTCGCAAGATTGCGAGTAGGCAAAATGGGCTCATAATGCCACAGGAGCACCAGCATGGTTGACTTATCCATTTCCAATGGCAGTCTCGTGTTGCACGTGAAGGGGATCGACAAGCTATGGACACTCAAGAGTTCGCTCGAAATCCCGCTGGCACACATAGTGGAAATTAAGGCGGATCCAACTGTAGCCCACGGATGGTGGCACGGTCTAAAAATGCCGGGAACTAACATTCCCGGAGTCCTAACCGCTGGTACTTTTTATCAAGATGGCCAAAGGGTTTTCTGGGATGTTCACAATCCGGATAACACGGTAGTGATCCAGCTGAAGGACGAGCGATACAGTGAGCTGATCGTCGAAGTCGCTGATCCGAAAGCCGCTGTGAATCTCGTCAAAACCGGATTGCCGAGCTAAAAGAGTGTACGATTCGCCCCACGAAACACGACCGGGTGGCGCATAGGCTGACGGGGTGCCGCACCTTTCGGGTTTAAGGGTGCGGGTTTTGGCTTTTTTGTTTGCCTCAAGACCCCTTTTGAATCTATTTCCGCGCCAAAATATTCATCGGTCCGCAAGAGCCGCCCGTCTTCTTCGCTTGGAATGCGGCCCGTGCTTTCTGCGTGAAGCGGCGCGCGTGAAGTCGCACGCTTTTCGCGAATCCGGTTCTCGGGCTACAATCACTGCGCTCAACTGAGAGGTCGCTCTTGGCACCTTCCCGTGATCCAACTCGGGGTGTTCTGCAGATCCTTTTTTTCGGCGTCTTCTTCTATCTTCCCTTTCACTTGTACCTGATTCGACATGACCTCAACTTCCAGCGCATTGATATCGTACTTGAGACCATATCCTTCTTCTTGGTGGCGCCGGAGTTTCTAGGCACCAGTCGATTGGAATCTTTTGCAGCCGGTGCCGAGAAACGACTTTCTGGTCCTTTACTCAAGATTCAAAATTACGCATTGAACTTGAAGAAATCCATGAATGGAATGGGAATAGGAGATTTTGGCTGGCTCGTAGTTGTTGAGGCGGCGATTATAGGATCCGGAATCTTTGTTTTTAGCTACAAGTGGAGTCTCGAAGCCGGGATTCTCTGGTGGTTCGTCTACTCTCTACTGGGGATCCTGGGACTCATTTGCGCGATTATAATCATCTTTGAAGTGATCCCTTACATGGTAGCGTCGAGCCTCAACGGTCTCTTGTCGGCCATACTTCAGGGACTTGCGAAAAACGATAGATTACGGTGGTGGATTTTTTTATTGGGTACTGAATACTTCTTTGCCAGTAAACTAAGCGCGTTCCTTCTTGCGAGCAGATGAATTCCCTTTGGGCTATCTTTAACGGAGACGACGCTTGCAAGCCCCCCGGTCTTCAGCAAATCAAAATGACGGCGAGCGACGGAACTCGGCGTGATATCGTTGCAACTCGACGAAAGGGACCCAGACCATGAGCGGACAGACCAATTGGAAGCAACTCGAGGAGAAGATCGGCTCGGTGGTAAAACTATCGCGCCGTCCAGTAGCAGTATCGTTTTTGGATGCAGCTCCGGCAAATGTGAAGAGGTTTGATGGAACCGAGCCGTCGGGCTGCAGCTTCTGGCGCCTGGCAGCGAATGGCGCGGTCTTCTACACGGTGCCAGAAAATCACTTCAACTGCGCCGTTGGTGCCTACACGCACAACATCACCCTCTCACCGGAGCGCGAGAAAGAAACCGAGCAAACCTTGAAGATGATGTTTGACCTCGGCTACGTGAAACCGGAAGAAGTGCCGCAAATTCCTCGCTTGGCGAAAGCGCCGGCAGCGATTGTCTACGCGCCTCTCGGAGACGCCCCCGTTGCCCCAGATGTAGTGCTCTTTGCCTGCAAGCCTTCAGGAGCGATGCTGCTAAGCGAAGCAGCAAATCGCGCCGGCGTCAGCAGCGGCGCGCCGGCTCTGGGCCGACCAACATGCATGGCGCTGCCCGCATCGCTCCAGCACGGCGCCATCCTCAGCCTGGGCTGCATGGGCAACCGCGTCTACACCGGCCTCAGTGAGGACGAAATGTATTTTGTTCTGCGCGGCGCGGATCTTCCCGCCGTCGTCGACGCGCTCACCGTCATCACGAGCGCCAACGCCGCGTTGAATGACTACGCCACAGGCCGCCGCTCACAACTGGCGACCATTTAACGGAAGAGTTCATAGAAAAATGTGGGGCTCGTCCTGACCGGTGGCCGGGTCCGAAAAAATATAAGCAACCCCTAAGAGAAGCAACATCCACACTAGTGCGTGTGTGTAAATGATGGAGCTAAAGCCGGGGTAGAGCCTTCTCAACAAATATTGCCATGGCATCAGCGCCAGGTAACTCGCAAAAACGAAGGCGAGCAGACGATCGTGCAACAAGACTCTTCTGTTCCGCAGGCTTGTCACAAACATCCCCAATCCAAGGGCGGCTGTCGCGTAAAACAGATACTGAGAATATTCGGCCACCAGACGATTAATGATGCTAGCGGGCGACCGGGCAACGAGAACGCAGCAGAATATTCCCACGCACACGGCTAAAAGGAATGAACCGACGCGCACATATCTCCGTTCCGCGCTTGAATCGCAGACACGTCCGAAATGTTCGACAACGGCGAAGTAAAGGATCAGCCCCAGCAGAGAATCCGCATAGTAATAAAGGTATAAGTAGTCCATCGAACCACTGCCGTGGTGCAAGAAGATCATCACCTGCACTGATTCGACCAAAACACATCCCCCGAAGTAGCATGCAAGCATTCGGTATCTCCGAAGCCTTCCTCGTAGGAGAATTAACCCGCAAACAAACGCTTCCATGACCACGGTGATAATCCACAACGCGAAATCAGGATGAGACGGCATAAATTTTGTCTACTCCTTCTATAGCACGAAATCGGCTGCTTAGGAGTCTGCGGTGGCGTGGTGTGCTTCGTAAAAACAGCCTGAGTTCGTCTAGAAACAGAGAGGCATCGATGCCTTTCACACCTTCGCGCGGCCTAATCGGGGAACAGCCGTAGAGCCACGACACGTCGTGCCCTCTTTGTCCCACCCGGTTGGCAGTTCACGACGCTTGGTCCAGAAGTAGATGGCGAAGGCGATGGCGACGAGTCTTTTCTAGATCGTCAAGAAAGATAGGCGTGGCAAGCGAAGGAGGGTCAAACACTTCCCTGCAGTTCAGGAATTGCTGTTTGGGACTTTGAGGAAAGCATCAAGCTTCAGAAATTTCCGTCCAAGCGCGGGGCTGTAGGTAGACCAATCTTCTTCACCGGAGTCGGCGGCCAGCGAGGACCGCACAGCAGCCATCTTGGAATCCATGTCATCCAGGTAGTGAAACACCATGGCTTCGCGGATCATCGGCAATTTGGGCGAGCCGAACTCGTATTGCCCGTGATGGCTGATCAACAAATGTTGGACCACGGTTTTCAGATTTGGAGGAAAACCTTCGATGGCGTCCATCGCTTTGCCGACCGTTTCGATTTCCATCACGATGTGGCCGAGCAGCTGGCCTTCCGTGGTGTAACTGATCGCCCGGTCGTAGCAGAGTTCATCGAGTTTGCCAACATCGTGAAGAATGGCGACGGTCAGCAGCAAATCCAGGTTCAGTTCCGGATAGTGAATCACAACTTGCTTCGCCAAACCGCAAAGCCCGATAACGTGCTCAAGCAAGCCGCCAATATAAGCATGATGCATGACCTTAGCGGCGGGCGCGCGTTTGTAACGTGTGGATATCGCAGGGTCAGTGATGATTCCCTTCACTAATTTTGCAAGCCACGGATTCCCGATGGAATTCGCGTATTCGAGCAGTTGCCCCCAAAGCTTGCCGATATCTTCCTTGGTGTGCGGCAGAAAATCGGCCAGGTCGACTTCTTCGGGCTTAGCAATCCGGAGCTGCTGCAAGGTGAGTTGTAATTTATTGCGGTAGCTCTCGACGCGTGCAATCACCTTGATGACGTCGCCGCGCCCAATTTCTTTTGCCGAGGCCTCAAATTGATCCCACATCACGGCTTCGATCGTGCCGCTGCGGTCGCCGAGATCGAGACGCAGATAGGACTTTCCCGCGCGAGAGTTGCGAATTTCTTTTTCGTTGACGAGAAAAAAAGAAGTGATGGTCTGTTCGCTGCCGAGTTCGCTAACGAAAGACGTCTTCATCAGTTGCCCGAGTCGCCGGGTTTTTTGCCGAACAATAGATATTTCTTGTGGCCCTTTTTGGTTTTGGTCACTTCTGGCGTAGCGCTTACTTCCTGAATTTCGGAATTGCCGCCGCCCGCAATGTCCTGATAGCCGGGCTTGATCACCACATAGCTTTCCTCGCGAAGGGTCTTCAAATATTCGCGGAGCGCCGGCTCCAAACGCTGGTCGTAGATCTTACTTTCGATTTCGTTTTGGACTTTGGCGAGCGATTGTTCGCCTTCGTCATAATGTTCGAGGACCTGCATGATCAGGAAGCCCTGCTTCGTTTCCATCACTGGAGTCAGGCCATTCTTCTTCATGCTGAAGACGGTGTCTTCCAGTTCCTTGGAGAGTTCGCCCCGCTTGTAAATGCCCAGATAGCCACCCTGTTTGGCAGTGGAACCATCCGAAAACCTCTTGGCGATTTCCCCGAAGTCCTCTCCATCCTGGATGCGCTTTAAGGCCGTGTCCGCCTTCTTCTTCAACTCCGCAACTTCCGCCTCGTCCTTCCCCGCGGTATTGATTTCAATCGAACGGAGAGCCACTTGTTCGGGTCGAACAAAGTCCGCCTTGTGTTCGTCGTAATATTTTTGAATCTCTTCCTTCGTGACGTTGATGTGGGAGCCGACTTCGCTGCTGATCACCTTTTTGGTAAGCAGGCCGTTGCGAATGTTGTTCTTGAAATCTTCCCAGTTCAGCCCACCCTGCTTGGAGACTGCCTCTTCGAGAGCCTCCATGCTCGGCAATTTGTTTTCAATGCGGATTTGATCGAGCTGTTTTATGACTTCCGGCTCGACGCTGATGCCCATGTCCTTGGCGCGCTGGACTAGCAAGGACTGATCGATCAGATCGCGCAGAGCGTTTTTCTTGAGGTCTTCGATGCGTGCATTCAACTGTTCGGGCGTGCAACGGTTCTGGCAGTCATTCTTGGCATCATCTTCGGCAACTACTTTGGAGTGGTCGTATTCAGAGCGGGTGATGACTTCATTGTTTACGCGCGCGACGATTTCTTCGACGACTTTGCCCTCGGGCTCAGCAGCGGCGGCGGCAGGCTTCTTGGCCGGAGCCGGAGCCGTCTTCTTGGGCGCGGGCTTAGTGGGAGCATCGCTTGAAGCGTCGGCAGGAGCCTCATCGGGCTTCTCAAGCGTCGGCTTAGGCGGCGGATTCTGCGTTTGCGGGGCCGGCGTCGGCGGGGCGGGTTGCTGCGCCGCGAGCGGCAAGGTGGCAAATAGCGCCGCGATAAACGAAAGATTACGCATGTAGTTCCTCACCTATAGAGTTTAGCTCTGGCCTTGAAGGCCTAGCAATACGTTTCTCAGAGCGCCTGGGACCGACTCTCCCCGGGTGGTTTCCAGCCAAAGTACGCCACTGGGGTCTAGTTTGATACCCTTCCGCGAACGCACAACCTTGACCAAAGTGGCGGGGTCCAGCGGCGTTTCCGCGTGAAAACGGATGGCTATGCGATTTCCCTGCCGCTCGACCGCCGAGATGCGCAGGCGTTCACACATGGATTTGAGGACGGCATACTCCAAAAGGTTTTCTACCGTCGCGGGAGGAGCACCGAATCGGTCGGCTAGTTCGCGGTAAACGTCTTGCTTTTCCACGTCGCTGGCGATCGAGGAGATGCGCTTGTAGGTGCGCAGGCGGAGATTTTCGCTCGGGATGTAGTTTTCCGGGATGCGGACGTCCAGGCCCAGACTCAGCGTGGTGCGTAGCTCGGGACCCGATTCTTCGCCCTTCAGCTTGGAGACGGCACGTTCGAGCATTTGGCAGTACATGTCGAACCCGATGGCTTCGATATGGCCGTGCTGCTGGCGACCCAGCATGTTGCCAGCGCCGCGCAGCTCAAGATCGAGTGCGGCGATGCGGAAGCCCGCGCCCAGTTCGCTGAACTCTTTCATGGCGGAGAGCCGCTTGCGGGCGATTTCGGAAAGAGAGGTATCGGGAGGAACGAGAAGATACGCGTAAGCCCTTTGATGAGAGCGGCCGACCCGCCCCCGCAGCTGATAAAGTTCGGCAAGCCCGAGTCGATCGGCGCGATTGATAAGGATGGTGTTGGCCTTGGGGATGTCCAGGCCGTTTTCGACGATCGTCGTAGCAACCATTACGTCCGCTTCCTCGCGGATGAATTTCAACATCACGCTTTCAAGCTCTTTCTCTCCCATTTGGCCGTGGCCCACCACAACGCGGGCTTTCGGCACCAATTTTTGGACGAGCGTCGCGAGCGAGTAAATCGATTCGACACGGTTGTGGATGAAATAGACTTGCCCTTCGCGCGCCAGCTCGTTTTCGATCGCGT
>Ga0210388_10000825_pt1 | contig 24682 bp, 16 predicted proteins | sample IncBWC19OmetaG_FD_155485 | JGI IMG/M metagenome (GOLD analysis project Ga0210388, IMG submission 155485) | Forest soil microbial communities from Barre Woods Harvard Forest LTER site, Petersham, Massachusetts, United States - Inc-BW-C-19-O ...
AAATTGGCCATTCTCTTTTATTGTCTTCGTCCTCGAGCCAAAATGAAGACGCTCCCATTTTGCTTCGCTGAGAGACCAGAACAGTTCCGGACTTGGAGTACCCGTCAATCTCTATTCCCCCTTTCATGGTGGCTGCTATTTCGACTGGTGTCGTACGATGCGTGGAAACGTCGAGACTAAACCCGACACTCTTGCCGTTTTCGGGAAGGAGGAGGATGTTTCGAATTCTTGCGCATTCATCCGAAACACATTGTGGCTGCAACACCTGACCGACTCGTTCAATTCCTTCCACGTCGAAACGTTCGACCTTGCCTGTCTGGGTGTCGACAGTCCAAAGGTGCTCATCAGCGATCGCGAGTAATCTGGTTGGGTCAATGGCGCCGAGCAATCGAAGCCTGACTTGCTCACTGCTCACAGTGAGATCTCTGGTAACACTGTCATCACCGATGATGGTCCACTTCTCCTCTTTTGCATGCTTGAGGTCCGCGTCGGCCCATATGCTCACTTCCGGAACTTGCAACCCCAGGAGCCCAGCGGTCGACCAATTGAGGTCTGCAAATCTCCAACCTGGCGTGTCAGGGACTGTGACGGAAACACCAGAAGATGGATCGACAATAATTACTCGCTGCTGGCGTTCGTCGCTTAAGTTGGTCGCTGCTAGAAAAGCAGCCCTCTTCCCATCGGGCGACCACACTGGTAAACTCTTTGGGGCCACCTCGGACTGCATTTGAAAGATTTTGCGACCGTCTGCGCTGGCGATCACCAGGTTCGCGAAGACATCGAAGCCTACTAAGTCGGGATGTATTTGAAGCTGTGACTCCCTTGAATGGCTTGGATCGAAAAATGCCACATACTTCTTGTCTGGCGAAACCGATGGCCCGAGACGCATGCAGTAACCAATTGTGGACTTCTTCCCAGATATCACGTCTATGATCGTCAAACTACTTCCAACTGAGGCATTGGGAAGAGAGACCTCCGTTGTAGGTGCGTCTGTGGGACTCACATTGATGGACACGGAAGGTGACTCGTTTCGTAAAGCCGACTGCCAACGCTCGGTAGCGCGTGCAAGGAGATCAGTTCTTTCATCGCCCGACATATAGTAAGGCGGGTCATTTGAAGCGCGGGTCAAGAGGAGAATGTGATGGTCCGATATCCACAGAACTTGCTTGGAGTAGCCCGGATCGACATTGAGACCGGCGCTTAACACTTGGGTCAGTTGAGTTTTAGAGTTCCACGCGAGGAGGGACACTTTTGCCGCTCGTTCCCCGAGGAACGCGACCCGAGTTCCATCGGGGGACCAACTTGGGCTGACATAGGAAGTGTCTGTGTCCCCATCGCTGATCCTCTTTGGCTGGGGGAAGGACGACCCGGCGATCCAGACGTCCGTTCCTGCGCCGCCGGACGGTATTCGGTAAGAGTGCTTGCCTGGATCTGAGAGCGTGTATAGAATCGCTTTGCCATCCGGAGACCAGGCGAATTGCTGTAATACTACTTGGCGCAGATAGTCCTCCACAGTCACACCTCGGCGACCATTTTGAGTGCCTGCGCCTTCGGCACTGATTTGCGCGCCTATGAGAAATGTTGCAATAAAGATCCAACGCCTTACATGTCTTCTCATGGTTCTCCGTGTGGTTCCCGAGCTTCCGGTCAATCTCTGCTGATTTGGGCCGCTGTCCCAATGGTGAAATGCGCCCGCAGAAGCAGTCGATGTGGAAGACGCATAAGAGCATCGAGGACTCTTGCTTCGCCGGAATATCCGATAGGCAAGGATCAATCTGCGTCAGTTACTACCTCCGATCGATGCATGACGCCAGCTCGATTCGGTTCTAAAACTGAATCTTGAGCGAAAGCTGCAATGACCTTGGCGCTCCGAACGAGTAGAAAGAATTTGACGTAGTTCCTACCTCGGGAACACTGCCCGACACTCCGAAGCCTCCGCTATCGAGGGTCGTTCCAATGCGCCCCGCGTTAGGATGATTGAGCACATTGAATGCTTCCGTTTTGAACGTCAATTGCGTATGGTCGTGAATCGGAAAAGAACGCTCCAGTGAACAGTTTCCTCCCCAGAAATTCGGGCCACGAATTTCATTTCTTCCCAACGCGCCTAAGACAGTCGGACTGCCATCAGGGTTTAAAGGAACTGGGCTAAATGCGGCTCGATTCAGTGCCCACCCCCCCAAGACTCCCTCGACGTTCTTCAGATAAATTGGCACGTTTGGAACTAGGTTGGGGCGAATATTCGATTGCTCCCCGTTCGGAAGGTTATAGATATTTTGTAAGATATCCAAGGGAAATCCGGACTGCGCAGCCACGCGCGCACTCAAAGCCCACCTGCGTGAAATGGCCTCGAGCAAGCCGGGCTCCGCTAGGCCTGGAATTTTGTAAGTCAACGCAATATTGAGATTCTGTCGAACGTCATTATCGGAATTTCCCCTGACTGGCGAATTAGCGGGAGTATCGTTCGACGCATTGTCGATGGCATGCGCAAACGCATAGGAAAGAATCAAATCCAACCCGTTCGAGAGCCGCCCTTGGTTTTGGACCTGCAGTGCGTTGTAGTTGGATGCCCCCGCATTCGTGGTGAGATTTAAATACGACAACGCAGGCGTTGGGTTACTGTAGACAGCTTGATAGAGGAGCTTTTTCCCGCTATTACCCACGTAGGATGCTGTGAGCGTGTCTCGTGCAGTGAGCGCGTGGTCCACCGAGAGGCTCCATTCGTAGGTATAGGGAATTTTCAGGTTTGGATCGTCTGCGGTCGTTCCGAATGGCGGTGTAGGCGAAACAGTCAGTGAGGGTGGGTTTAACGCAGAGCTTGTCGCGGCTGGTAAATAGACATCATTCGGGGATGTGTAGTTGTAGAAGGGAAAGTCATCGTAGCCGGCACTCGCTAACGCTTGCCCCGTGTCGTAAAAAACACCTATTCCACCTCTGAAAACCGTCGAGTCGCCCTTTACCCTGAAGGGAGCAAATGTGAAGCCAAGGCGCGGTGCGAAATCGTGAAAGATCGTGTGATACTGAGGCGTTCCGGTGGGGGCGATTTGAACCTCAGAGAGATTGCTCGTGGTGAGTGCAAGAGGGTAAATGCCGTCCGACGCACCAGGAGCAGGATTAAATTCCCAACGTAGCCCATAATCAAAGGAGATTGATTTATTGATTGCCCAGTGGTCTTGAGCAAAGAGCGACAGATTGTGTATTAGCGGATGAGCGGTGGCTGTAGCGAATACGAAAGCGCTGTCCGCGTATCCTTCTTGCAATCCGGTTAGTGATTCAACGTATAGTTGATCGGAATATCCGCCGAGAGGTGTATATTGCGGGGATAGTCTTCTGAAATCTCCACCCCACTTGAGTGTATGCGGCCCCATACTCCATGTGAGGCTATCGGTGTAGTTGTATTGATGCTGCAGGTTAAACCCAGTTAGATAACCCGGCAATTGAATATAATCCTCGTTTGGGATGGAGATATAAGTGCTGCTTGCGTCGTTGATTGCTGGCGAGGAAAATTGCGAAGGAAATACATCCGTCCTCGAATATGGCATCGCGCCGAAAGCCGTTGCAGGTGCTCCATTGAATGCCGCCTTGTTTTCGGTGTAGTTAAAGTGAAATTCGTTAAGAGCGAGGGAAGTTATTTTGGAGGTGGCCCCCACAGTGAGATTTCTTGCGTTGCTCACATTGCTGAAGAGCTGTGAAATGTAGTCGTAGGAAGCTGACTGAGATTGGGTGTTTTGGAAGCGCGCGAAGACCTGATTGCGGGAGTTAATGCTGTGATCTAGTCGAGCGCTCCAGTTGTTGAGTTTTTGTGGGTTCGAGCTCCCCCCCGACCATCCTCCACTGCACGAATCATTGCTGTACGACGGACCAAGGGAGGCAAGGCAATAGTCACCGCTTGGAGCCGAGTTAGGCAACGGCAGAGAGTTTAAAAGCTGTGCCATCACCGGCGCAGCCGCCTGACGGAGACTCGCGCTTGGAACATCTAAATCGTAGAAAAAGGTGGGGGTCCGAAGGGTGAGCCCTTCGTAGGAGAGAAAATAGAAAGTCCTTCCGTGGCCGTTATAGATTTTAGGGATTTCAACAGCCCCCCCGAGCGTCCCGCCAAAGTCGTTTTGATGTTCACCTTGCCGTGGAACATTGTCATGGTTCGCAAACCAGCTGTTGGCGTCCAGGGCGTCGTTTCGAAAGTAGTCGAACAAGCTTCCCGAAACACGGTCTGCTCCAGATCGTGTTGTCAGTTGAATTTGGCCACCGGGCTGACGTCCGTATTCAGCCGTATAGCCGGTGGTTTGAATTTTGAATTCCTGGAGCGAATCCAGGGACGCTAGCGATTGAGTTGTGCCGAGGGCCGTTTGGGCGGGAATGACACCTGCAACGGCTTGAGCCCCACCCGCTTGTGCTGGTACGCCAGCATATGTATTGGCTGCGACTCCATCAACAGTAAAGTAGTTGGAATCGTCATGCTGACCATTGATACTGTACAAGCCATCTCGCTGTGCCGAACTGACGGCTCCAGGGGTCAAGGCGATGAGATCCTGAAGCGACCCACCATTCAAAGGAATTGCTTCGATAAAATCATGCGTTACCGTAAGACTTACTGCAGGCGAATCGTTCGTGGCGTTCTTGTTTCCTTCGACTTGAATCGTCTCGGATGTGGCACCAACTGGAAGCGCAAAGTTGCGGCTGATGATGTCCTGCGTGTGCAATTCGAGACCATTGACTTCAATCTGCTTGAAGCCTTGGTGCTCGACAGTGACGCGATAACGACCTGGGTTCAATGCCTCGATCGTGTAGACGCCGGCGCGCGTGCTCTGGGACTTCACTGTAATGCCGGTTTCCTCATTGGTGGCGGTGACCAACGTATTGGGAAGAAGGGCGCCACTCGGGTCGGTGACTGTGCCGGTGAGGGTGGCAGAGCCTACTTGGGCGATGAGGTGGAGAGGGAGGAACACTATTCCGAGGAGACAGGTCTTGAGGAAGACTCGACAAAGCTTGCGGACGTTCAGGTGCGACATGGCTAGGCTCGGGCGAGCGGAGTTGGGCATGTGGGTGACCTCTATTGTGCATTGCAGGGGCGAGCGCAGTCTCCTACCGGAGACCGTATGAAGAATTTGTGAATGAAACAGACACTAGTCACTCGCCACTGCTCTTAAGTGCTTTCGGATGCCGCCTGACAGATGTACCACGGCTACGGCTTCTTCGCGCAGTTTGATTAAGGGGTGACCTGGAGGATGGGGTCTGGGGGAGGTCGGGGTTTCGGTTAAAGACGGGTTGACGAGGTACTGCAATATAGGAGCGTATCCTGATACGGGAATAGGAGATGCGTAGCTAGCCGGAGCGTCTTGCTTGCGGTTTGCGCTGGCTTCGACGGCTCGTGGCCGAATGTTTGCAGGAGGAGCAGACCGCATCACCTTCCTCCTGGCTTTCGAATACCGGTCAGCCACGCGCTCAGGATCATCAGCGCCGATCTAGGCCGGCCCGATTGTTATAGTCATAAGACTGAGAGTGATTCTGCGAATGCGCCAAACACCGTTTTCCATTGACGCACACCTCCAGATCGAACCGCCGCCAGTACTCTATCACTACACTTCCATGCGCGCCGCCTTGGGAATCATCGCAGATGAGGCGATTTGGGCGACGAACGTCTTTTATCTCAATGATTCCTCTGAGTATCGTCATGTTCTCGATGCAATTGTGGAACGCTTGAAGCTCAAAATGCCTGCGTATCCCGACCCTTTTCAACAGGAAAACCTTCAGACATATGAAACTCGGTTGAAAAATGACCCGTTTGGCCCGATATATGTTGCCTCCTTCAGTTCCAAGAAAGACGATTTGACGCAGTGGAGAGGATACTGTCCGCCTGGATTGGGCGTCTGCATCGGATTTCGCACGGAAGCTCTAAAAATTGCGGCGTGGGAAGAGCTGGGAAAAATTGGCCAGGTCATTTACATCAACAAAGAGGATGGAGAAACCTTCGACGATCTTTTGGATTCGGTCGCGAATCCTCGATCGAATCAGCCCATGAAGTTGCCACGGAACACACAGGCGGCTCTCGATGCAGTGAATGCTGCACCTTTCTACAAAAGTGAGGCATTCTCGTCAGAGTGCGAATGGCGTGTGAAAACCGGAGGTGCGGTTGATCTGCGAAAGAATCAGACAATTGAGTTCCGAGTGGGAGCGTCCACTCTGGTGCCCTACAAGACTCTGAGTTTTAGAAAGCACAGCACAACGTTCATTGCAGAAATCATCATTGGCCCCTCTCCAAATCTTCCCATCTCAGTGGACGCAATGAACCAGTTTCTGATGTCGAAAGGAATCTCGGGGATCGACGTTACTGGATCTACAGTTTCTTTCAGGTCATGGTAAAAGGGGGTACGCCCCGTTGAACGAATGCTACCGCAGTGCCACTCCAAATCATTGCTTCGAACCTGCTCCAGCCGAAGGCTTCGAGACCTGTTGTAGCCCATATGCAAGATCCTGGATCGAATGGCCAGCAATCGAGTTGGTGAAACCAAATCGATCGTTGCCGAACAGGTTGTAGCGTAGTTGTCTCACTTCGGGGTTAACGGCTGGAGGCTCGTGAAGGGTACTCGTAATCGACCGAAGAATGGCTAACACCTCTCCCCTTTCGTAGATTCTGTCGATCTGAAGGCCCTTCTTGTTCTCATCGCGGGTGACCCTTTTGACGCTCGCGAACCCCGTGACGGGCGAAGGGTCAAATGCATAGACCTTGGTAACGCGCGGTACGCCGGGATAGTTGTCAGGCAGAGAATACGCGAATTCCTCCGCCAGGCCGCCTCCGAGGGAGTGGCCCGTCGAGAAAAGCGTTGCGCCTCGAAGAAACTCCCAGCCGGGCATCCCTTCTTGCTTGGCGAACGCTTTCGCGAACTCGGGACCGAATTCACTCACGACCAAGCTGTATTCGTCATGCTGGAAGGGGTTGAACCAGTGCAGATTCGATTTCCAGTCTTTCCAGCTCGAAAATACCGTTCCGCCGAATGCAACGACAGCGCTGCCCTTCGACCGATTGGTCCAGACTTCGGCGCGCAGATGAACGGCATCCATTTTGTTCTTTAGATCCGTTCCTGGAAAGCTGCCGCAGATGCTCCAACCCTCCTTCTCGAGAACCTGTTTGGCGTCGATGCGGGAGGGTTCCTTGTCCGGCTTCTTCTTTTCTATATCGCCGTATGCGGCAAGGCTTAACAGCGCGTAGTCCAAGTCGACAGTCGCTTCGGGTTGCGCTGGTTGAGGCGGCCCCAGAAACCGGCGCCCCGGCTTCCGAATCACGACCGTGTCCGGTTTTTGCCGAAATGCCGGCCTGCTGATCACGACAGCCGTGATCAACAGGGCGACCACGAATGGCGCGAACCAGACAATGTAGTGCCTTACTTGCATGGCAAATTGTACCTCCGAAGTCCCGAGCCAAGGCTATGTTTGTTCCAAATCTATTAGTTCATATTCTCCTTTCGCGTGATCCGGATGGAAGAGTGAATCCGGCTTCTCCTGCGTGCTTCGTGTCCCGATTCCGGATACCAACACAGCCGGCTCGGGTTGGTCAGGTGCTCGCAGGCAAGATGGGCCTCCAATGACCGCAAGATGTGTAGAGACACTGCAGGTTCGGCATTCCACCTTCTGGATATCCGCTCGAATACAATGTGTCTCATGCAAAATGACCCTAAACCGAGCTTGCCCAGGATCGCGCTGCGTTTAGCGTCGATTGGTATCGGCGCTGCCGTCGCCGGGAATCTTGGCGCGGCTCTAGGCGCGACACTCGGCGGGCTGTTTAGCGAACAGGCTGCAAAGGCCCTGGAAGAATATCTGCATCTTGGGGGCGAGAAGCTCTCAGAACTCGGGATCCATTACTGCTACGATGAACTCCGCGAAATACGAGAGCATCCGCCGTTAGAGGCCACGGTGCGGAAAGCTCTTCGTCTCGCATTGAAGCAGGTGAACGGAGAGCTTGACCCATCTTTACAGGAAGCCTACAAAGACTGGTTTGAGAATTGGGACCGCGCTCTCGGCATTGCCGATCTCCAGCTTCAATCCATCGTTGACCTTGCCGACAGAATGGCGAGCGATGATCTGTCGACGACGGCCGAAGCAGTCGATTCGATCTTCAGAGAGACGATGGAGCAGTTGTATGCGGTGGGATACGTGCATCATTCCTCTTCCAAAGAGGATTTGAGTCTGTCCATCCTGCCGGATGGAGCATTCCGCACTATCCCGGATTCGCTGGTCGAACTTCTTAGGGAGCGCTTGCCTGAACCACTGAAGCGGCAATTCAACGCATTGTCGGAGCTTCCCGACCAAGTGTCCGTGTTGGCGGAAATCAATCAGCGTTTTCGAGAATTTGTCCGAGGGCAACTGACTGGCCTGAACGAGCGGACCAAGACCATCGAAACGATTGCGCTCAGGATCGAACGCAACACCTCCCAAATCCTTCAGAACTCTCAACAAAGAACCCCAGATCTCGTGGAAAGCCTTGTCCCGCCTGATGTCCAAATCAGTAAGTTGCCGACCGTGAACGGTACTCTGATCGGTCGCGACGACGTTCTCGATCAGCTCGATCAGGCCTGGATTGATCCGGAGATTCGAATCGTCTCCATCGTTGCCTTCGGCGGCGTCGGCAAAACCGCTCTTGCCGTTAACTGGCTTCATACTCGGGGCGCCCCTGCAGCTTCACGAGTCCTCGGCTGGTCTGCCGGGTCTCAAGGTGCTCGCGAAGACGGGCATGCGTCTGGGGATTTCTTCATCGACTATGCGCTGCGGCAGTGGTATGGAATTAGCGATCCTCCAGCAGATTCTTGGGAACGGGGCGAATTGCTTGCACGGCTTGTGCGGCAACAGCGCACATTGCTTATCCTCGACGGACTGGAGCCTCTTCAGTTCCCTCCGGGTCCTCAGTTCGGTCTGCTGAAGGACCGAGGAATGCTCGCGCTACTCAAAGAACTATCCGCAGGCAATCCCGGTCTCTGTATTTGTACGAGCAGATACCCGCTGAATGACCTTGCCGACTATGGCTCTGGGGACGTGGTTGAAATCGATCTCAAGGACCTCAAACCGGACGACGGTGTCAGCTATCTGCGAACGTTTGGGATCATAGGAGAAGACTCGGAACTCCGACAAGCATCGATTGAATTCGGAAATCACGCGCTCGCGCTAACGCTCTTGGGTAGCCTAATCAAGCGGTGGGGCGGTGACATTTCTCGCCGGGATATGATTCCCTCGCTCTTCGACGCTAAACAAGGCGGACATGCCCGTCGCATCATGCGTGAGTACGAAAGAGTGTTTCACGGCAAAACGGAACTTGAAGTCCTCCGGATGTTGAGTCTCTTCGATCGGCCGGCCGATCCTGGTGCGATCCGCGCACTCCGTCTATTTGAATTTGCCGATTGGGTTGGGGCACTGGAAAGCCTTGCCGAGGCCCGCCTCGTGGATTATGAAAAACCCGACAGAATGATCGATTGTCATCCCCTGATTCGAGAACACTTCTCGGAAGAATTCAAGGCGACCGCCACGGACGCTTTTCAGGCGGCACATCTCCGGCTCTATCAACATTACTGCGAATTGGCTCCGCATCGGCCGGACGCCATTCAAGTCATGGAACCTCTTTTCCATGCTGTCCGCCATGGCTGCCTGGCCAAAATGCACCAAGAGGTCTGGGATAAGGTTTATGTCGACAGAATGCTGCGAGGAGGGTCCGAATACTTCCTTACGCAGAAGCTCGGGGAGCTAGGTCTCAGCCTCTCGGTCATCGCGGAGTTTTTTGAACCACCCTGGAAATCACTGGTACCGGGCTTAGATCTCGTGACCCAACTGTGGGTGCTCGGCGAGGCCGGCTTTACTCTCACCACACTTCGACGCCTTGCCGACGCGATTGATCCTATGGAGGCAGCGGTTCAAGGATACAAACAAGCAGAGGACTGGGAGAACGTATCCCTCTGCTGTAACAACCTGAGCGAACTACACCTAAGGTTGGGGAACATCTCAGACGCGATCAGCGCCGGCCGTTCCGCGGTGGAGTTCGCCGACAAATGCGGCGTCACCCTGTGCCGAATGGGCTGTCGAGCCACCTTGGGCCACGCTCAGCACCAAGCAGGCCTATTCGAGGAAGCCAAGCACGAATTTGAAGTTGGAGAACAAATACAGGCGACGGCAGAACCTGAACGCCCTTGCCTGTATGGGCAGCCTTTGTTCCAATACTGTGTTTTGCTTCTGGATCAGGGCCAAAATGACGACGTCACAAGAAGGATTCGTCAGGCCGAGCCATTTTCGAACACGCTCCTCTTCGAAGCCCTTGATCATCTCGCGCTGGGGCGTGCGCATCCTGCCGGTACAGCTGAGGCTGCAGCCGAATTGGATCATGCGGTGGCCACGTTTCGGCGATCAGAACAACTGGATCAATTGCCCTTGGCGCTCTTGACCCGCGCCTCGAATTACCGCGCCATTGGTGAGTTTCGCATGGCGGAACGAGACCTGAGAGAAGTTCAATTGCTTGCGGATCGTCCGGGAATGCGGCTTCATCTCGCCGATTATCAAATTGAATCCGCACATTTGTGCCATGCCCAAGGCAAAGCGGAGGAGGCACGCATCCACTTCAACGCAGCAAGACAGCTGGTATCGGAGACTGGTTATCGCCGCCGAAGCGGTGACCTACTCGAGTTGTCCCAGCTATTTGCATAAGGGCTCGGTAGTTGGCCATGGCGGTAGGCGATACTGCGGCTGTGCGGTTTCTTTTCTCGGCTCAGGCTGCCCATCCATCCTTTCGGACTACTCCCGGCGGAAGTTGATCTTGACGAATGCGATGAGACTCCGGTCGCCGCTCTTGAGAGACAGTTGAAGAAGGGTTCCACGCTTTCGAAATTCATTCAAAATGGCGCGAGAGTTCTTGTCTCATGCGCGAAGCATCACACCCCGCGATGTATCTTTATCCTTGTCTGACGAGGAGTAGACCTTTCTTGGCGCACCCGGCTACGTCGTCTTCTTCAGCGGATTGAGCTATGCTTTCGTTGATGCCCGACGAAACGCCCCAAACCGCTGCCCCGGCTCCAGCCGCGCGCAAAGCGCGCAAGTTTGAAGATGAGGAATTTAAAGCGAAGTTGGAGATGACCAAGGCCTTCTGCGACACAGCGAAGAGCTACGTCCAAATCAGTTCCGTCGGCGTGGCGCTTCCGTTGCTTTTTAGGCAGGCGATGCTGGGCGATGCGGATGCAAAAAAAGGCCTGCTTGGTTCGTTGCCATGGACTCTTGCAGCATCGTGGCTGTTCTTTCTCCTCTGCATTGCTTTCGGCCTCGTTTACCAGTGGCTGTCGATGAGACGCCTCTGGGACCAATATCACGCCGGCAATTGGACGCCCGAGAAAGACCGAGAGCCCGGCTACCGCACGACAAAAGGTATCCTTCGAACCGACAAGCTCAACCTCTCATGGGTTTGGCTCGGAATGACAGGCTCGATGTTTGCTGGGGCGCTATTCTTCGTGGTCTATTCTGGCTTATTCATAGCGCGCGGCCGCTGAGATTCGGATAGATGTTCTTTCCACCGACCTTCCATTCGTTCGAATTTCAGGTAACTCGCAGTTTTTAGAGATCGTCGGTCAGGCATTGCTCATCGCTGGCGCTTCTGAATTTGGCGTTCCGGCTCCGCCAAAGACGACGCGATGGTTCGGATTGATTGTTATGAACTTCCCATCGGGGGTCCTAATGGTCGACGCGTATTTCGCGTCCCCCGCATAGATGTCCTCGAGCCTCTGATCCAAGAAGTGGGCAAGCATTCTGCAGAAATCCTCAAGTATCCAGTCGTTGAACAATACTTGGGACGAATGCTGCGGCAAAACCATGATCTTATGGTCGTCCTCGATCAGTTGAAATCCAACCCGAGTCCTGAGGAGATGAGCCTTGTAAAACACTTCGGCTGCGGCCTGCCGGAACTGGACAGGATGGAGTGTGTTTCGACGGTAATACGGCCTCCGCAGGGAATCGTGAAACTTTCGGATTAGTCCACCGTCCTGAAATATGCAAATCAGGCCCACTGATCCCATCCGAATACCGATCCCGCGTTTGTGATGAAGATCGAGGAAGTCGAATTGCTCCTCAATCCGGTCCGGCTTCGAGGTCCCAAAGGCAAAAACCGACCCAGGCAGTCCGAGTGGAAATTGAATCGGATGCTTCGCTCCCTGGAGGTAGTAGTGATGGAGATCAAGGTTTTCCAAAGCCTCACGGGGAACGATTGGGCTGAACGGTTTCTTGCGATCGGAGCTTAGAAAGTGTTCGCAATACAATAGGCCGTAATAGATCTTACTGAGCCACAGATATGGAATGATGGGATCCAGCCGAGAGACACTGCGGGGACCGTTCAAAACAGCGTCCCGCATTTGAACCTCGATTCTTGAAAGATGCTCGTTGTTGCATCTTTTACAGCATGGAATCGTCAGCTGCTTGTAGGAAATCAGACTGCGATTCAGCAGTTCTAACCGGAGGTCCCGGAGATTGAAGCGCTTTTGAAGCCATTTAGGAAAGATATGCTCGTCGCTCCGGTTCTTAGTGCGCAGGGGACATCTACATAGAAAGCAGGTGGACCGACCGAAGCGCCTCCGCCGACCCATCAGGGGCTTGTAGTTGGTGATGGTGGCTGGCGGAGGCATGGGCATCTTGTCGACGTTTCCTAGTATAGGACCAGAGTACGGGACATTCATGTGTGATCCAACTGGTCGGTTCGATGGCCATTCATCGCTGCCATTGTTCCGGCTCCACGCACGGCGACCATCGACCCCTTGTGGTCTTCTACTTCAAAAGAACGCCCCAAACAAAACAGATCGCGAGGAATCGAGCTATACTCCAGAGCACCGGGACTTCCGAGGTGCGTAATGGCCATGACAGCCTCAGATGCTAAAGCTCTTATGCTGACAATCCAGGAACGTGTCGCGCTCTCCGTTGCGCTGAAGACAACTCTCCGACTCTGGGGTGATTCAGAGGACAAGGCTCAGGAACGGATTCGCAGAAAACTGCAATCGATCGTCGGCAAGCTCGATGCGCTGGACCTAAGCGCGAAGCTAGGAACTAGTGGCGAGTGACCCATGGCCGGAGCCATTCTCGCTAGCCTCCAGTCTCTCGCCAATCGTCACTGCATTCAAGGATGATTGGGTGCCGTCCCCAGATAGGCCGTAAGCAGCCTCTTCCCTTTCGGCTGCGCCACGTCCTCATCGGTGCGTTCCAGGGTGATGAAGACCGAATCGATTTCAGCGAGGACTTGCGGATTGGCAAAGTTCAGGCTCCAGCGTCTTTGCGTCTGATCGTCATGGAAGAGTAGACCGATCTTCTTGATGGACGCCTTGCTGCCGTTGGTCTCGCCCCAAGCGACGTAGGAAAATTTGCCCTCCTCTGCCTTCTTCTGCGGCAGATCGTAGGCGTAGTAGACCAGAGACTTGCCTTCGGTATAGAAGGCCCGCGCAAAGGCCTTCTTGGTCGCGCCGCCAGTGTCGGTGTCGTACACATCGATGATGTGGAGATTGCGGGCGCCAATGATGTCGCGGATCTCTCGGTTGTGAGAGAGCAGATCGCGCTCGCGGTCGAGGCTCGTGTTTTGCGTATGAAGCTGATCGGAGAGTTCGCGAACCTGGAATTGAAGTCCAGCCAGGGTCGTACCATCTGCGGATTTGGAAGACTGCGCCTGCTCAAGAGCGGCGCTCTTGGTGCCGAGCTCTGCCTGCGTCGTCTTGACCAATGCCGATTGCTGGTCGATTTGCTGCCTAAGCCCGGCTTCTGTTGCGATTGCCTGTGCCAGCTGTTCGTCGTGAGCCGCGAGCGTCTTCTCGATCTGCTCCTGATCTCTCCGCGCCTGGTCGAGGGCTGTCGCAAGCTCGCGGTTCTCTCCTTCCAGCTTGAGATTAGTGGGATCGACGCTCGGAGTCGTCACGACCGGAACCGCAATGGGAGTTGGCGCCGCCTTGTATGCGGTGATTGTGACCGGGGGGTGAATCTTGCGGTCGAATCGCATTCCGATGAGGAAGGCGCATGCTGCAATGGCCAGGCTGGCAAGTCCGAAAGCCCAGATGTAGCGAGCGAAGCGGGATTCTCCGTCTCGGGCGGTTGTGGGCTGCGACTGGGCGAGGTGGACCGCTGCCTCGTCGTCGATCAGGGCGATATTGGCCCACATCATCTTCTCGACGCGATCCCTGCTTTTCTCGATTAACGCCTCTTCCTTGCTCTCTCTCGTTCGGTCCGGCAGCGACAGATCTTGATGGAGGCAGATGTATGCGGCGGCGCGATCCCGGCACTCACTGCAGTCACGAAGATGGGAGTCCAGCACTTCGCTCTCGGGGGACGGGATCTCGCCTAGTGCTGCGAGCGCGGAGAGCTTTTCATAGTATGTGTGCTTTGACACTTTCCACCTCCTTTGCAATCCGGGCAGTGGTTTTCCTCATTCTGCCCAGAAATCCAGCGTTCTTGCCGTCCTCCGACTTCCCTTCTCCTTTCGCCTTCACGAATGTGACGCGAAGTTTCTCGATGCTGCGATAGTAATGGTGCTGCACGTTGCCTACCGATTCTCCCGTGATCGCTGCGACCTCGGGGATCGTCAGTCCGCAGTAGCAGACCAACTCGATCACCCGTCGATACTTCTCGTCCAGGGTTGCCAGTACCTGGCCGACAAAGAATTTTGCCTCCTCGTTGCTTAACCGCAAGACCGTTTGGTTCTCCGTCGCCAATTCCAGCGGATTTACTTCGGTGAGTTCCACATGAAAACCATGACGCCTGGCCTTGAGGCTTTGCAGCCGGTTAATGGCTCTCCCATATGCATATTGCAGCAGCCAGGTCCGTAAACTACCGCGGGAGGCATCAAATCGTGCGACATTGCGGTAGAAGTCCGTAAAGGCTGTCTGTGTAACGTCCTCGGCCTCGCTGTGATTGCGCACAATTCTCAGGGCTACACGCATGGCCAACCCGTAGTAGCGGTGGAAGATCACCCCCATGGCATCGTGATTGCCGGCGGCCAGGAGCGCAACAAGATCCTCGTCCGCCATTTCGTTGAGCGGGCGGAGTGCGTCCTCTGGTTGTGTGCCGGCGTCAGGCCTCAAAATTGCACCCTCAAGTCGATTCTGATCTCAGGGACGTCTTCGAGTAGCGGGGACTGTTCTGTGCTCTCTTCATATCAGGTTTTCAGGTACCGGGACAAGCAAATAAATTGCCGAAGGAATTGCCTGAAATCGATGGTAGGAATCGATGTTTTCGGCTGTATATGGCCACTCGAAGTTCAGTTTGTCTCGATTTTCTTGAAGAATTCGAATCCGCAGCGGTCGGACGCGGCGCGAGCTGCTTTACCGGGTCCAGTAGCGATCCGGAGATTTATCCTTTGAGCATGATGAAGGCAATGAACGCGAGCGCGCTGCTGTTGCGAGAGGAACCTCTTGAAATCCGCTACAAGGATCGCGCTGGGAGCTTCAACTGCAAGGTGTATCTTGACCTCGCGCTTGGAAACAGTCTGGTGATTGAGCCCCAAGAGTCCTTGCACGATCTCAGTGTATCTTCGTCCCAGGAAGAATCTTTCTTCATTTCCTTTCACGAATCAGCAGAGCCTGCAGAGTGCTACGGAACGGACTCCTCGATTCGCGTAGGTGGAGATCAACCGGGACATTTTTTCCGGTTCTCTCCCCACCACTCGAATATCATCCTTTCCTCTGGAAAGTTGCTCGTCAGAGTAGAAGCGGGCATTCTGAATTTCGCCCATTACTTTTTAAGCAGAAAGACGGAGGATCAGTGCTTTCAGTTGTGTTACGGCAATTGGTCTTTCTCCTTTGTCCCCGTTGATGATCGTACTTATCAATATCCACCCCAGGTGCAGACCGAGGAGTACGCGTTTACCCACCACGTAACCATCCAAAACATCGATGGCACACCATTTCCGCCCGAAGATGCGCAGCGGCAGCTTGATTTGTTGGGGGACTTCTTAACCTTTTGCCGGGGATTCTGGGTTTCGACCGCTCTTACCGTTGGACTTGGTGCGGACGGAACAGTGGCAATGGAAGAGCTTGGCACAAGGAAAGTAAGTCCTAAAAAAGTCTCTTCCAACTGGCTGGATTTTCACCATGGCAGCTGCATGGTGGAATTGTTTCCTCAGTTCGCCGAAAGAATGTCAGACCTCTCCTGGCAGGAGGCGCTCAGACACGCGTTGTATTGGTATGTGCGCGCGGACACGAATCTTGTTGGGCCGGACGGTGGGTGCTTCCTGTTGCAGGCCGCATTGGAGCGCTTAGCCTGGCATGTTCTGGTAAGAGATCGCCAGTCGCTCTCCGAGGATGGCTTTTCCCGCTTGCCCGCAGCCGACCAACTGCGCTTGCTTCTCTCCGCTTTAAATGTGCCTCTGGGAATTCCTAAAGGTCTATCGGAGTTGCAACAAGCGGGAAAGGCGTTGAATTGGAGTGACGGGCCACAAGCATTCGTTGCCGTACGCAACCGACTGGTGCATCCGCCAAAGCCCAACCGGAGCTCCCCGAAGTTGCCATACTTCGAAGCGTACACGCTGGGAAAGTGGTATGTGGAATTGGTGCTGTTAAGCGCCTGCGCTTACAAGGGGAAATATTCAAACCGAACCAAGCTCCATCGTTGGGTCGGTGAGGTCGAAAATGTGCCCTGGGTTTGAAGGTCACTTCTTGAGGGACGACCATGCCGGCGAGTACTGTGCCCGCTTGGCTGGGAAGCGGACGAGCCAGAGCGGCTGGCGCAAGAGAGGGGATCTGCTCGCGATGATTCGTGCAGCAACATGAAGGAGGATGACAGCTCGTTGAAAGCCTCAGCGACGCGCGGTCCTGCCGTCTCAGACATGCGGCACCCGGAGTGGCACAGAAGTTGCAAACATTGACAAGTTAGCTGCCAATCTCATGCACTGGAAAAAAGACTTTTCAAGAGGTGTGTGATTGATGCGAAGCAATGGAAAGAGTGATGCATGTGAGCGATGGTGAAAAGACATCTCCGACCTGGACCCTGAACGATCTCCTGCGCTCAGACCTGCTCCCCCACCTCGCCGGTTTGATCCAAGCTTTTCCGAGTCTGCGGACCCTGTTTCCAGAGATTCTCCAGCTACGCGTGGTGATTGACGCGAATATCGTGCAGAGCGAGTTGCGATGGCGATTGAAGAGTCGAAGGAAACCGGGGGCTCGCTCCTCGCTGCATGAGGTATTGGCATGCGGTGTTCTGGTTGCGTATGCGCCCCATTTTCTCGATACGGAAATACTGGAACATGCTCCACGTCTTGCGATGGAGACGAACACCTCACTAGCGAGTGTCCAGCGAGAATGGCGGGAGTTTCGTAAATACATCTGCTTTTATACTGCGCGAACGAAAGCAAGGATTGATGTAAGCCGGGCCGATCCGGACGATATTGCGTACATCGACACCATGGAGGAAATCGCCGCGCGGGCGATCTACACGCGCGATCGAGACTACCTGCGGACAACGACGCCTGTCGTTCTTGTTGCTATTGATACCACACTGCGTCGCTACGCACGGGCAAGCACCGTGCGCATCGGATTTGTCATTGGATCGACCGCGTCGATCGCATTCGGATTCGAGGCGCTCCTCGCTCTCGCACGCCTGCTTGCCAGGCTGGTTCAAGCGGCAAGACGTCTGCCGCCAGCGGCGCAGGTTCTGATACTTGGCGCTATCGCAGCTGTACTGGCACACCCAAAGTCGAGAGCCAAATTGTTTCAACTCTGGGATTCACTGAACAGGAGCCTGAGACCTGCGATGTGGGAAGCGGTTGTGGAAGGCATTTATCAATTTGTCGAGGCGACCTCGGCGGCGGAAGATAGCTATCAAGCGATTCAGGAGATATTGCCGCCATCGAAGCGCCATCCATTGCTTCTTCACGCACGGTCTGTTTGCCTGGCCGCGCGAAAGCCTCTCGTTCTAGATGAGATCGTCCGGCGCGCCATAGCGAATGGTTACAAACCTCGGTCCCTGAAGCCACACGCCTACCTGCTCCGCAAACTGCGGTCGGACGACCGCTTTTTTGAGATGGCGACCGGCTGGGTCATACGCTGAACACGCACGTAGCCCTCAGGGAGATGCTTCCTGGTCGGCTCCTCGAGACGGCAAACGGTCGATTCTGCAAGAATGGCTCCGAGGCGCGAGTGCGGATGCGAAGCAAATCACGGGCGCGCAATGCGAGCATTTGTTTGCAGTTGGCGGGCGGATGGATAAGGTCCCAGTCCGGAACTGCTCGCTCCCACATTGAGGTGAGGCAAAGTCCATGGGCATTCCAGAAATCGATGTCGATGAAATTCTGCGTAACTCTACCGTGAGAGACGATCTCCCGCTTCATGTGACCGGTAACTTCCATTCTCGCGAAGCCGCACAAGAACTTCTGAATTCCGTGATGGGATTTGCCAAAATCTTCGGGAGCGTGTTCGATCTGAGCGCGCTCGAAGGAATCACAATCGCGGACGATTATGTGGGTGCCTTGAACCGTATCGAAAGAGCGTATCCCGGGATGGGAGGACCTTCGCCAACGCGCGACCAGTTTGGGGCGGGTCATGCGATGGCCGTGCCCGTCCTTCGGGGCCAAGCCCACATGAGCCACGTCGTGTTGAACTCTGAGCTGATCCGACCGATCGTCGATCGAGAAAGCCAGTCTTATGGTCTCGCCGTTCACAGCTTGTGCCACGAGTTTGCTCACGTTTACGACCACATGCGGCGCAGTAAGGCACTGCCTGGCCTCTACGGAACCCCGATGACGGACCTGCGCGAAGCCACTCTGATGCAACTCGCGATGGGCGCCTGGGACGAGTATGCTGCATCCCGGCTGAGCGCGCCGTGGGGAACGCCGGACTATTGCGCCGGCTATGAGCAGACCCTTGTGCCGATGCTCGAGACCATTCTTTCCCGGAGCGAAGCCGCCAAGAAAGAATTCGCGAATCACCGAAGCGTGGAGCGGACGATGGCTGAACTTCAAGAGATTCTCGGCACGTTTTTTGTCCGGGCGTCCTACCTTACGGGGCACATAGATGGTTTGGGGCGGCCTTTGGAGGAATCGGCCCCAGCGCTCGCAACCGCGCTCGAGCAGACCAGTTGGTTCAATTCGATTTGGAAACGCTACAACAGCCTCCTGCGCGAGATGTTCGACAAGATCCAAAACTGGGAAGGACCCGAAGTTTATCGCCCATTGAAGGACCTCTTCGAAGAGATGTTCCTCCGCGCCGGGATGAGGATTGTGGCGCTCCCGGACGGCGGTTACTATGTTCAATTCATGAAAACGGCAAGCCTTTGAAGGAATGATTGGTAGTCTGAATAGATCATGTTTTGTCCCTATTGCGGCTTCGATCACGATGATGCGACAAAGACGTCGTCTGAACATGTCATCCCGTACGCGATGGGAGGATCAAACGACTTCACCATTGTTGTCTGCGAACTCTCAAACAATCAACTTGGAGGCCAGGTAGATCGGCCTATCATCGAGTTCTTTCCGGTTCGTTCGGAGCGGTTTTTTCTTGGACTCAACGGTACCGACGGAACACCCCCTACCCTGGACATGAGCGGGGTCACCTATCTGCAAGGTCGCGAGATGCAACTCAGAAATGTCCTCGGTCCCGACGGCAAGGATACGAGAATCACCAGCCGCGAAATCGAGAGAATTCCAATGGGCGAAAGTGAACGCTGGAATATGAAGGGCAGCCCGGAGGCGATCCGAAAGGCGCTTGCGGGAAAGATTCGAGATCAGGCATCGAAGGGCAAGTGGGTCAAGAACGACCGAGGCGAGATCATCACGCTCGAGAATCTGGACCAGATACTTCAGGAAGTCACCGAAGAGATACCGAATCCATGCGTGCTTCGGAAGATTGAGTTTGATTACCTTTGGACCAGGCGCTTCTTCGCAAAAATCGCTCTCGCGATCGGGCACTATCTTTTTGGCGAGTCGTTTTCTCGTTCCAAGCGAGCCGATGAGCTACGTAGAACAATGCAAGCGCCGACAATGGATGAGACGGGGATAAAGGGCGCAGTCGTTTTTCCGGATACACATGCCCTTCCCCCGCTGGCCGCAAGGTTCAAGACCCAAGGCGCGCACACGATCATCGTAAGCCACGGAAGGCCTAGACTGTTGACGATCAGCCTGTTTGGCTGGCTTGATGCCTGCCTGGCACTGGACGAGATTCGCGATGGCGAACGCATGGTCGTGGGACACATTGAGATCATCGAGATTACCCTTCCGGACCGAGCATTATCGAAGTATTCGCTTCACGACTACATGAGACTGCGAGCATTGCGAGAACGGTCTTCTCCCCAGCCCGGAGACGGACAGACTTCGGCATGAAGCTCTTGAGATAGGTCAACTCCACTTCCTCCGGAACATCGGTATCCTTCAGGGCGTCGTAGAGTTCTCTTTCGGGAAGTATTCCCTCAATCGAACGAAGCTGAGATGGTACCTCTCTTCGATCTGGGGGGCCTGCGATGACGATCGATGGCCGGCGTCTGGCCCCTCTGGGTTCGTTGACCCGTTAGTACCGCCCAGGCACGGTCCGGTTGTTCTGTCATGTCCGGTTAGCCGCGTAGTCACTGGTCAACCACCATCTTCATGTGATTTGTACGAGATGGCAGGGCAATCTCAATAGTTCGCTTTTTGCACAAACTGGCTCGAACGAGCATGTTCTACAACACAGAAACTGTTCAAATGGAGCGATCTCACAAAATGCATTTCCGTCCGTCCAGCTTCTTAGGCCGGATCGATCGCTGTTCTCCTCGGTAACCGGCGCATTTCTCATTCGATGAACGTCCGGGTGCGCGCAATGATGCGCTTCTTTGGACACGAAGTATGCGCGGGGGTTGAGAGTCGATCTTGCGAGAACGGCCTGCAGGTTACCACCTAATTGATCCCTTCGGGATAAGGCAATGTCGTGGTATGGGCAATTGGGCACCTGCGGTTCATGACGGAGATAGTGCGTCATAACGCCGGTGACAATGATGTAATGATTTTTATCTCCATCCAGCTCTTGAATGCCTCTCATCGCCGCGAACGAAGCAGAATCCGAATAGTGTTCCTCGATGGAAAGCGGTGCGAGCGTCTTTCCCAGCGAATTGTTCACCCGCTCCAGAAGCTGCTTTGCGACTCGCTCGGTTTCATCAAGATGCCGGGGAAGGTCCTCGTATTTTTCGGGGAGAAAGAGGGTATTTCCTGCTGATACTCTCAGCCACGCCTTATCGGTCGATCGAACGAGAACTATGGGAGAAACCGAAATTACCGGCGCATCCTGTTGAACTGTTCTTGTTTGCGCATAGTAAAGCCTTAGTCCATGTGTCAGGCTCTGCACCTTATCTGTCGCAACCAGGCCGGGCAAGTCTCCTGGCTCGACCTCGGCGGCTTGCTGCGCGACGCGCGGCTGTGCCAACAGCTTATAAACTCGCTCATACCGATCATCGATCTGATTTGCGTCTGAAAATACGTGTACATACGCGGCTTTCCGCTGGCCGTTTACACCGAAGGCATCCTCGGGATCTTCGAAGATGACCAGCCAGTTTCCGTTCGTGATGGCAGCTCGCTTCGGGAAGATTCCCAACCGGTTAACGACGTCCCGCAGGTAGCCCCGCAAGGTGCCAATCCATTCCCCCCAGGGACGAGGAGGATCTGAGTGGTCCTTAAGCCATCCTGCAACTGTTTCTGACATTGATTCTGTTGAACCGCCGACTTCGATCGGAATAGGCTCGCTCAGCCTTTTTGCTTCAACAACCAGGAGAGGACGATCCACGGTTCGTTCGTACCCAAAATAATCGAGAAATCTCCTCCGACCCGACTTCGGATCGATCTGAAGTTCGGGAAGCAGGTTTGCAGCTTCTCCATCAGCCTCGGAGACGATATTCCACCGCAATGCCGCGAGAATTCGATCGATTCGGTACACCCTGGTATGAGCTTCCAGAGCCTCGTTGTAGCTCTTGGGATCAAGAAAAGCCGAACGCGCAGCTTCCAAGGTTTTCCCGAAGCGCTTCTCGTAGTCTCCGCGGATCGCGCGAAATTGCCTTCTAAAATCTGTCGCGGAAAGCTGCGTGCTGTAGCTCAACGGAAGATCTCCTCGAGTCGATAACTCAATCTCCGGGCGGCTGGCCAGCCGGCATCGACGAACACCTCAAGGATGTCGACCAGTTCTTCTCGCGCGCGTGGGTCTTCCTGAATGCTTTGGGGATACTCTGCGAGATAGTTTTCGATCACCTTAACAAGAAGATCCACGGCCATGGATTCGTACTGATATCCCCACCCTTGAGCAGAGCGGACCACTTGAGCAATTGCATGGAACACTTCGTTGGGCTCATACGGAATAAAGCCCTGTAGGATCTCGATCAAGTGATGTGCGACAGATGGAATGGCAGTTTCTGATAGCCGTGTGATCGCGTCTTTTGATTCCCTCCAGAATCGCGCTTTTGACGAATCGGAAAGTGTCTTGACGCGTCCCGGCTCCGTAAACGTGTCGGAAGAGAAGTAGATCTGGTTGCCAGCAAAATCGACCAGCACGGCCATTTTCTGGAACTCATCGGACCACGCCTGGTCTCGAAGGCTAGGTTGGGGACGATCGAGCAGTTGTTTGATCCGTTCCGAAGCAGAGGAGACGATCGTCTCAATCAATCCAAAGGCGCGCCGTCGTATGATCTCGTCGGTCTCCTTGGGAGGGTCCGAGTCGAATTTGAGCGGTTCGCGAATATCCCGCATGCAACGCGAAGCGCTTCGAGGGTCGAATCCGTCTCCGGCGATGAGGGGTTGAATGATTCGATGGGCGGCCTCGTCTCCCTGCCAGATCCAAAGGCCCGTGGCGATTCTCAGAGACCACTCTCTGGCGTCGCCCCCGTCGTTGCGAAGATCCTCGCGATCAAGAATGATCCGGACAATCTCCAGGGATTCGGCTCTATACTTCCCGCATAGAGGATTCACTGCGCCATATAATGCGGCCCCGATAATGCTGGTGCTTCTCTCACTGGAGGCTATTTGCCGAAGTAGCTTCCAAAGCTCATCAAGATGGTTCTTGTGCAGCGCAAGCAGTTTTATTGGCAGTTGGAACCGCACAGCAGGCACTGGATCGCGGAGGATCGTTTGCAGGCTTTCCAATAGCACCGAATCGATGCAGCTTTCATGCTGGAGGAGTGCCCCGATACCGCTGGCCGCCTCGATTCGTTGCAACGGGGCTCCCCAGGAGGGGTGCTTATCAAATTGGTCGTCGTACTCAGGGTGATGTTCGGGAATTGAGCTACGAAGACCGGCCAGCAGGACATCTTTTACCAGGATTCCCACTGGGGATGAGCAGCTCAGACCTGCGCACTTTGCTGCCGCGGCGCATCCGGCAACAAGCGTGGCTTCCGTCGAATTCTTCGACTCGATGTGGGCTCCGTTTGCCTCCGCAACATCGACAGCATGTCGCAGATCAATGAGGGGACGATAAAGTTGCTCGACTTCCTCGAGCGTGGGGATCGAATTGACATAGCGACCAGCGAAGTCAGAAATGGGTTCAGCCAACTCCCTCAAAGCGACGTTCGCAGCCTCGTCGACAGGGATCCCTCTTCTCCTCTGTTCCTCCACGATTGAAAATGGAACGGCATAAGGCCCACTCGTTCGATATCGTGGCCTATTCGGCGGAGGCCCGTTTTCGCTCTCGTTCATTTCCGCGATCTGTCGCCGTGTCTCTTGCCGCGTCACAAATTCCACCGGCAGACATCCAAACAACCGATTTCGGGCTCTTTCTAGCCCTTCGAGAAATTCCGGATCGCCGTAGGAAGGAATTGATTCGATAGCGGTTTCGACCGCGGAGCGTTTTTCAGGACTAAGCAAAGGAAATACTGCCGGAAGCACCTCTCCGATCGATGTGGTGAGATCATATGAAATCAGGGCCGACGGACTGATCAGGAGACAATAGACAACCTCACCAAAGGCTTCTGGATGCTCTACGGCGATAGCAAGGAGCCTGCGCAGCGTCATCGCATACTCTGCGGTCACCAATAGATAAAGGGCTATGCCGGCGGCTTGCTCTCTGGAGCACGATTCTTTGGCAAGCTCACCGAGGAGCCGAAAATAGCTGTTCGTGATCGTTTGCACATCGTCACGAACAGTCGAACCGTCCCAGATCGAAGAGTAGTCCTGCTTGACGCGGTGTTCAACGGCGCCTATGTAAAAGGAGATAAACTGGGGTGGATCGTCGACCTTGTGATCTCGCTCGACATACCCATTGATGACCAATCCAACCACCTCGCCAGCGAGTCCCGGGTATCTTTTGGCAAAGGTAGGAAAGAATTGTGACAGGTCCCAGTAAATATGACGGTAGTCTTGTCCTCGATTGGAATGAAGTGCGAGGATGCGGCTACCGCTGATCGACGTCTGGGCTTCCGATGTCTCTTCGTACCCGAAGATTGCCTTATAGAAATCAGCAACGAAGTCGGGATCGACATTAAGAGCTTTCCTGATTTTTCTCGCAATCCAGGGGCCGTGCTCTGCTCCATGCAGGACAATCTCTTCCGGGGTAATCAAGCGACGGAGCGCCGTGACTGCCCGAGGGGGGTCCGCATACATCACATCCATAAGGTTGCTTACGGTGCGGCTCACCATCCAAATGTCGCGCGATGGTTGTTCGAGAAGCCGATTCAGGATGTTCACCGAGGCCCGATTGAGCAGTTCCGCAGCTTCATACGGACCTTGATCGCCTTCAATACAGCTGATCAGCCGGTCAACGAGGGA
>Ga0210388_10000827_pt1 | contig 24651 bp, 20 predicted proteins | sample IncBWC19OmetaG_FD_155485 | JGI IMG/M metagenome (GOLD analysis project Ga0210388, IMG submission 155485) | Forest soil microbial communities from Barre Woods Harvard Forest LTER site, Petersham, Massachusetts, United States - Inc-BW-C-19-O ...
CAAGATGCGCGGCGATCGTCCCTTCGTCTTCACCTCAGTCCGCGGCGGCGCTGGCGTCGATGCGGTCGCCGACTTCGTGGTGCGGCAGGGAATGCTCGACGGCTGAGCCTCACGCGGCCTCGCAAGGGTGGCACGAGTTTCGCTAGATGTGATTCCTCATGCCGATCGGTCGTCCTCTCCGTCTTCTGCGTCTGGCCGCGGCGATCGCCGTCGTATTCGCCGGCATCGGCTGCGCGCGGAGGCACCCGGGTCCGAATGATGTCTACCAGGATCCTCGGGTTGCGGCCGAGACCTGGAGGGAGCTCTTCGAAGGGAACGACCGCGAGATTTACCGCCAACGTGACCTCATCATGAAGCTCGCGGCTCCCAAGCCCGGGATGGCCGTCGCAGACGTGGGCGCCGGAACAGGTCTTTTTGCCATGATGCTCAGCGACGCGGTCGGGCAGGCAGGAAGGGTCTACGCCGAGGAGGTCCTCCCAAAATTCAGCGCCTTCGTCGCGGAGCGCGCGATGCAAGAAAAGCGCGACAACATCGTCAGCGTGGTCGGTACCGAGACCAGCGTCGGCCTGCCTCCCGATTCGGTCGACTTCGTGTTCGCCTGCGACGTCTACCATCACTTCGATCACCCACAGGAGATGCTCGCTTCGATCCGGCGCGCCTTGCGGGCAGGCGGAGACCTGTTCCTGGTCGATTTCTCGCGGGAGCCCGGTCAGAGCCCCGATTGGATTCTCGAGCACGTGCGGGCGGGGAAAGGCCAGGTGACCCGAGAGCTCGAGTCTGCCGGCTTCGTTCTCCTCTCCGAGGAGCCGTATGTCGGCATGAACTATGTGCTGCGGTTCCGAAAACCCAAGGACGTCGGTCGCTGACGACGCCGTGGCTCGACGACGGTCGCAAGTGAGGTTCGTTCGAGGCGGTTCCGCCTCTTCTCGCCGCCCTTAACCGGCGCTGCGCGCGCTCCCCGCGGGCGTCGGCGCCGAGGCGCGCAGCCGGTACCCCAATCCGGTCTCGTTGACCAGATATTTAGGTCGCGCGGGATCTTCCTCGATCTTCTGCCGAAGCGAATGGATGTAGACGCGAATGTAGCCTTCGCGCGTCCGGTAGGCCGGGCCCCACGCTTCCTTCAGGAGCGTATCGGGAGCGACGATCCTGTCGGCGTGGCGGGCCAGCGTCGCAAGGAGCCTGAACTCCGTCGCAGACAGGTGAACGGGTCGTCCGTTCCGAGTCAGCCGCCGCCTCTCGATGTCGAGCGTGCATTCGCCAAAGACGACGCTGGTGGCGTCCGAGCCCTCGACGTGCGCGCGGCCGCGCAAGCCGGCGCGAATGCGCGCCATGAGCTCCGGCGACGAGAATGGCTTGGTGAGGTAGTCGGTCGCGCCGGCGTCGAGAGCCTTGATCTTGTCCCGCTCCAGATGATCGGCCGAGACGACGATGATCGGCGGTGGCGACAGGGCGTGAAGGTCGGCCAACAAGGAAAGGCCGTCGACGTCGGGCAGTCCGAGATCCAGGAGGATCAGATCGGGATTGCGGCTCCGAACCTCCTCGATGGCACGCTGCCCGGTCGAGGCTTCGACGACGCGATACCCCCCCGTCTCGAGGGTGAGCTCCAACATCTGCGCGATGTTCTTGTCGTCCTCGACGGCCAGGATGAGAGCACCCTCTGCGCCTGCATGCTCATGATGCCCTCGTCCCGTCATAGTCCGCATCGGGAGCACCAGCCTCCCTCAGCGTAGTTGCAGAGATGATGCCAGCCAGGTCAGCCAGCCGGGACGCCCTCGCGACCAGCTTCGAACGCCGGCTTCTCGCATCGTGCATCCATCGAGCGCTGAGCAAGATCGCACGTTGCAAGCGATTGAAGAGAGAGGGCGCTGGTTCTTGCGGCCGAGGCGCCTTTCTCGTCCTTTGCAGTCGCGGTGCAAAGGCCGGCGAGCTGCCCCTGCCGCGCGCCCTCGCTCGGCGGCTTGCTTTGGTATGCCGCGTGCTTAGCTAGACGACATCATGAAGGACTTGGTTTTCGTCGGCGTGAGCGTGGGGTTCTTCGTCGTGGGTTGGCTTTACGCCAGAGCCTTCGACCACCTCTAAAGGAGCAGGTCATGGGTCTCGACTACGGCCTCGGTGCGGTGCTCGCCATCTTCATCAGCGTCTATCTCGTGTACGCCCTCGTTCGCGCGGAGAGGTTCTGACCATGACCGCCATTGGCTGGCTCCAGATCGCCGTCTTCTTCGCGACCATCATCGCGGTCACGCGGCCGCTGGGCGTTTACATGTTCCGCGTGTTCGAGGGCGAGCGGACGCCGCTTCCGCGCCTGTTCGGCGGCTTCGAGCGCGTCCTCTACCGCCTGTCGGGAGTGGATCCGAAGAAGGAACAGGACTGGAAGGAATACGCGTTCGCGTTGCTGGCCTTCAGCCTCTTCAGCATGCTGGTGACCTACCTCATCCTGCGGATGCAACACTTGCTCCCGCTCAACCCTCAGCACTTCGGCGCGGTGGAGCACACGCTGGCCTTCAACACGGCGGCCAGCTTCAATACCAACACCAACTGGCAGTCGTACTCGGGCGAGTCGACGATGAGCTACCTCACGCAGATGGCCGGTCTCGCCTGGCACAACTTCACTTCTGCGGCGGCGGGGATCTGCGTGGCGCTCGCGCTCGCCCGCGGCTTCACCCGGCGGCCCGGGCCGACCGGCCGCAAGACCCTGGGTAACTTCTGGGTCGATCTGATCCGCGGCATCGTCTATGTCTTCTTGCCGCTCAGCATCCTGTTCGGGTTGGTGCTGGTCTGGCAGGGCGCGATCCAGAACTTCTCGCCCTACCTCGACGTGACGACGGTCGAAGGCGCCAAGCAGACCATCGCGCTCGGACCGGTCGCCTCACAGGAAGCGATCAAGCAACTCGGCACCAACGGCGGCGGCTTCTTCAACGCGAACGCCGCGCATCCGTTCGAGAACCCCACGCCGTTCGCCAACTTCCTCTCGATGTTCATGATCTTCGCGATTCCGTCGGCGCTCACCTACACCTACGGACGGATGGCGCGCGACCAGAGACACGGCTGGGCCGTCTGGGGCGCGATGGCGATTCTGTTCGCGGCGGGCGTGGCTGTGGCCTATCCGGCGGAGGCGCACGGGAACCCGGCGCTGGCGGGGCTCTCGGTCGACCAGAGGATCGGAAATATGGAGGGGAAGGAGGCCCGCTTCGGCGTCGCCGCCTCGGCGCTCTACGCGACCGTCACCACCGACGCGTCGTGCGGCGCGGTCAACGCCATGCACGACAGCTTCACGCCGATAGGGGGACTGGTTCCGCTGGCGAACATCCAGCTCAGCGAGGTCGTCTTCGGCGGGACCGGGGCCGGCCTCTACGGAATGCTGATCTACGTGGTGATGACGGTGTTCATCGCCGGCCTGATGGTCGGACGAACGCCCGAGTACCTGGGCAAGAAGATCGAGTCCAAGGAGATGAAGCTCGCGATGCTCTACGTGCTCATCTTTCCGCTGGTCGTCCTCGGTTTCGCCGCCTGGAGCGCGGTGAAGCCCTACGGCGTCTCGTCGCTGAACAACGGCGGGCCGCACGGGCTCATGGAGATCCTCTACGCCTACTCGAGCGCGGCCGGCAACAACGGCTCGGCGTACGCCGGGCTCAACGCCAACACGCCCTGGTACAACGTCACGCTCGCGATCACCATGCTGGCCGGGCGCTTCCTCATGATCTTGCCGGCCCTCGGCATCGCCGGCTCGATGGTGGGCAAGAAGGTGGTTCCCCCCAGCTCCGGGACGTTCCCCACCAACGGGAAGACCTTCGCCGTCCTGCTCGTCGCGGTGATCTTGATCGTGGGTGCGTTGACGTTCTTCCCGGCGCTTTCACTCGGCAACATCGTCGAGCATTTCGCGGCGCTTCAAGGAAAGGTCTTCTAGCCATGTCCGGTCCCAAGACCAAGGCCCTGTCCCTCTTCGATCGCGACATCGTCCGCCGGGCGGCGGCCGATTCCTTCCGCAAGCTGGCGCCTCAACACGTGGCGAAGAACCCGGTGATGTTCGTGGTGGAGATCGGCAGCGTCCTCACGACGCTGGTCCTCGTTCGCGACCTCCTGCACCGGTCGAGCGCCACCTCGCCCCTCTGGTTCACGGGATTCGTGACGCTCTGGCTCTGGATCACGGTCGTCTTCGCGAACTTCGCCGAGGCGGTGGCGGAGGGGCGCGGCAAGGCGCAGGCCGATTCGTTGCGCAAGATGCGCAAGGAGACGACGGCGCGCCGGTTGGTCAAAGGGGTGGAGACGACGGTCTCGTCGTCGTCGCTGCGGAAAGGCGACCTGGTGGTGGTCGAGGCGAGTCAGATCATTCCGGGCGACGGCGAGATCGTCGAAGGGATCGCGTCGGTCGACGAGTCGGCGATCACCGGCGAGTCGGCGCCCGTCATCCGGGAAAGCGGCGGCGATCGTTCGGCGGTCACCGGAGGGACGCGCGTCCTCTCGGATCGGATCGTCGTTCGCATCATGGCCGATCCCGGCGAATCGTTCCTCGATCGGATGATCGCCTTGGTGGAAGGGGCGGCCCGCCAGAGGACCCCGAACGAGATCGCGCTCCACATCCTGCTGGTCGGGTTGACGCTGGTGTTCCTGTTCGCCTGCGTGACGCTGGTTCCTTTGGCTCACTACTCGAGCATTGCGCTCTCGGCCACCGCGATCGTGGCTCTCTTGGTCTGCCTCATTCCCACCACGATCGGCGGGTTGCTCTCTGCCATCGGCATCGCCGGGATGGATCGGTTGCTCCAGAAGAACGTGATCGCCATGAGCGGCCGCGCCGTCGAGGCCGCGGGAGACGTCGACACGCTCCTGCTCGACAAGACCGGCACCGTCACCCACGGCAACCGAATGGCGAGCGAGCTCATCCCGTTGACGGACGTTCCGTTCGAGAAGCTGGCCGCTGCGGCGCAGCTCGCCAGCCTGGCCGACGAGACCCCGGAGGGGCGCTCGATCACCACCTTGGTGGTCGAGAAGCTGGGGTTGCCGCTCGTGGCCGAGCACGACGGAGTCTCCGTCCCCTTCACCGCCCAGACACGGATGAGCGGGGTCGACTTCCCAGGACGTTCGATCCGCAAAGGGGCCGTCGACTCCGTCTCCGCCTACGTTCGTGCGGCGGGGGGGCAGGTGACCGCCGAGCTCCGGAAGATCGCCGACAAGATCGGCGACGGCGGCGGAACGCCGCTGGCGGTTTCGGACGGCCCGCGCGTGCTCGGAATCATCCATCTCAAGGACGTCGTCAAGAGTGGGATCGCGGAGCGGTTCGCGCGCTTCCGGACCATGGGGATCCGGACCGTCATGATCACCGGCGACAACCCTCGCACGGCGGCCGCCATCGCCAAGGAGGCAGGCGTCGACGACTTCCTGGCCGAGGCGACGCCGGAGACCAAGATGCAGCTCATCAAGACCGAGCAGGCCAAGGGCAAGCTGGTGGCGATGACCGGTGACGGAACCAACGACGCGCCCGCGCTGGCTCAGGCCGACGTCGGGGTAGCGATGAACACCGGCACTCAGGCCGCCAAAGAGGCCGGCAACATGATCGACCTCGATTCGAACCCCACCAAGTTGCTCGAGGTGGTGGAGGTCGGCAAGCAGCTCCTCATGACGCGCGGAACGCTGACGACCTTCTCCATCGCCAACGACGTCGCCAAGTACTTCGCGATCTTGCCCGCCATGTTCATGGGCGTGTTTCCGGAGATCGCGCCCCTCAACATCATGCATCTCGCCTCGCCGTTCAGCGCGATTCTGTCGGCCGTCATCTTCAACGCCATCATCATCGTGCTCCTCATTCCGCTCGCGCTCCGGGGGGTGAAGTACCGTCCCCTCGGCGCCGATGCGATCTTGCGGCGCTCGCTGCTCATCTACGGTGTCGGCGGGATCGTGGCGCCCTTCATCGGCATCAAAATCATTGACCTGGCGTTGGAAGCGCTTCGTCTGGTCTAGGGGGAGAGCCATGCGTTCCGAAGCAATCACCGCAATCCGGGTCACGGTCGTCACGCTGATTCTGACCGGCATCGTCTATCCCTTCGCAATGACGGGATTGGCCCAGGTCCTCTTTCACAATCAGGCCAATGGAAGTCTGGTCCGCGATGAGAAGGGCGCCGTCGTCGGCTCCGAGCTCATCGGACAAGCCTTTGCCAATGCGGCCTACGTCCAGGGGCGACCCTCGGCCGCAGGGAACAACGGGTACGACGCCACCTCCTCGTCGGGCTCGAACTTTGGGCCCACCTCGAAGAAACTCCGCGACCGGGTGACGACCGATGTCGAACGGCTGCACAAGGAGAATCCGAACGCCCCGCTGCCCGTCCCGACGGATCTCGTCACCACGTCGGCCAGCGGGCTCGACCCAGACCTCTCTCCGCAGGCGGCCCTGTGGCAGGTGCCGCGCATCGCCCGCGCCCGCCAGATCTCCGCCGACCGCGTCGAGTCGGTCATCGAGCGCGCCATCCAGGCACGCGACCTCGGTCTGTTCGGTGAGCCACGGGTGAACGTGCTGGCCGCGAACCTCGCTCTCGACCAGCAGTTCGGAAAGCCGGTGTCCGCTCCTGCTCCGGCCTCCGCGGCGAAGTGAGCCACCTGGCGAGCCTCGGTGGCTCTCTCCCGCCGCGCGGGACAAGCATGACGTCGATCATGTCTTCCGCCACCATGAAGCCGGTACGCGATCTCGTTCAGCAGGCCGCGGAGGCCGACGTTCCGGTTCTCTTCCGCGGCGAGAGCGGCACCGGGAAGGGGGTGCTCGCCAGGCTCCTTCACGCACGGAGCCGGCGGCGCGGAGGGCCTTTCATCGTCACCAGCGGCCCGACCTTGACCGGTGGGCCGATCGCGACCGAGCTCTTCGGCCACGCGCGCGGTGCATTCCCGGGAGCATTGCGCGCCCAGCCGGGGCGGGTCGAGGCGGCCGCCGGCGGGGTGCTGTTTCTGGACGAGGTTGGCGAGGTTCCGCTCGCTGCTCAAGCTCAGCTGCTGCGGTTCCTCCAGGCGGGGGTGTACGAACGTCTGGGGGAGACGCGGACCAGGCGGGCAGACGTCCGGGTCGTCGCCGCCAGCAGCCGCGATCTGGAAGCCGACATTCGCGGCGGTCGCTTCCGGGAAGATCTCTTCTATTGCCTGAACGTGATCGAGATTGAAGTCCCGGCTCTGAGAGAGAGACACCAAGACATCTTGCCGCTCGCCCGCGAGTTCTTGGAGACCTTCACCGACCGGGCTCATCGCGAGGTGCCCACGCTGACCGAGTCCGTGGAGCGCGCCCTCGCCACCTACGCCTGGCCCGGCAATGTCCGCGAGCTCCGGAACGTCATCGAACGGGCTCTCATCCTTTGTCCCGATCCCACGCTCGACCTGGCCGCCTTCCCGTCGCAGATCGCCCTCGCCTCGTCCGCCTAGCTTCGCCGAACGGTCGCGCTGGATGGGCCAGTGTCGCCATTCGCGCACACTGTTCCAGGTGTCCATCAGGTGTCCATGCAGATGGCACGGTGGCCCCCGCGTCCCCTTTCGCAGAACGCAGGAAGTCTGCCCGTGCCGGGCGCGACTCTGACCTCGACGCTGGCACGTCCGATGCTCTCTCAAGAGAGCGAGCCCCACGCTCACACGAGGTCGTATCTGATGAGCTCAGTCACGTCGTTGGCAACTCTTCTCGGCGCCATCTCGGTCCCCGGACTCGCCCTGGCACTGGTGAGCGCGCGCGCGCGCCGATATCTCCGCTCCATCGAGCGGCAGCCGGCGCGCCACGAAGTCAGCCGAGCGCGGCCATGATGCGGGTCGAATCCGACACCCAGCCGAAGATGCCCCCTTGGGCCTTGATCATCTTCAAGCCCATCTCGTGGAACTCGGGGAAGTACGAGCCGCAGCAGTCGCCGGCCACGATGCAGCGATAGCCGCGATCGTTGGCCTCGCGCACCGTGGTGTGCACGCAGACCTCGGTGGTGACACCGCCGACGATGAGGTTCTCGATCCCCCGGCTGTGCAGGATCGTCTGCAGATCGGTGGCGTAGAAGGCCCCTTTGCCGGGCTTGTCGATCACCGGCTCTCCGTCTTCGGGGGCCAGCTCCGGGATGATGTCGTGTCCCGCCTCGCCGCGGATCAGGATGCGGCCCATCGCGCCGGGATCGCCGATCCGCATGGAGGGCGCGCCGCGCTCGACCTTGGCCGGGTGCGCGTCGGCCATGTCGGGGCGATGCCCCTCGCGGGTGTGGACGATCAGCATCTTCGCCTTTCGCGCCGCCGCCAGCAGCGCCTTGGCTGGCGCGATCGCCTTGGCCAGCAAGGAGACGTCGTTCCCCAGCGTCTCGCCGAAGCCGCCCGGCTCCAGGAAGTCGCGTTGCATGTCGATCATGACGATGGCGGTGCGCGCCGGATCGATCGCGATCTCACCCGGTTCGGCTTTGATGATCACCTTGCTCATGGCCCGTCCTTTCGCATCACACGGTTCGCATCACACGGTCAGGTGTTGGCGGACCAGGTCGTCGGTGAGATCGGCGATCTTCCCGCCAGCCACCACCTTGCCGCGGTCGAGGATCCGGAAGCTGCGCCCGATCCGGCGCGCGAAGGTCAGCTTCTGCTCCACCAGCAGCACCGTCACCCCCTCGTCGACCAGGCGGATGATGACGTCGCCAATTTCGCGCACGACGTTGGGCTGGATCCCCTCCGTCGGCTCGTCGAGGATCAAGAGCTGCGGATCGATCGCCAGCGCACGCCCCATGGCCAGCTGCTGCTGCTGCCCGCCCGACAGATCGCCGCCGCGGCGCTTCAGCATCTCCTTCAACACCGGGAAGAGCGTCAACACCCGCTCCGGGATCTCCCCCACGGCACCCTTCCGGCCGCGGCCGATGCGCAGGTTCTCCTCGACGGTGAGCGAGGCGAAGATCTCCCGCCCCTGCGGGACGTAACCGATCCCGGCGCGGGCGCGGGCCTCGGGGGGCGCGCCGTTCAGCTTGGTGTCGCCGAAGCGAATCTCGCCCGACACCGTGGGGAGCAGCCCCATGATCACCTTGAGCAATGTGGTCTTGCCGACGCCGTTGCGCCCCATCAGGCAGACGCAGTCCCCCTTGGGAACCTCGAGGTCCACGTCCCACAGTGTGTGGCTGCCGCCGTAGAACTGATTGATCTTGGTCGCCGCCAGCATGTCAGTCGCCCATCAGTCCCCGAGATAGACCTCGATGACGCGCGGATCCCTCTGGATCTGCGCCATCGGTCCGTCGGCCAGCACCTTCCCCTGGTGCAGCACGGTCACCTTCTTGGCGATGCTGCGCACGAACTCCATGTCGTGCTCCACGACGACGACCGTGTGGTCGCCGGCCAGGCTGCGCAGGAGCTCGGCCGTCCGCTCGGTCTCGGCGTGGGTCATCCCGGCGATCGGCTCGTCCACCAGCAGCACGCTCGGCGATTGCGCCAGCAGCATCCCGATCTCCAGCCACTGCTTCTGCCCGTGCGCGAGCAGGCCGGCCTGGCGCTTGGCGTGGTCTTTGAGACCGATCAGCTCCAGGATCTCGTCGATGCGTGTCCGCTCGGCGGCTGTCAGGCGGGCGAACAACGTGTGAAAGACCCCTTTGTTGCCCTTGAGCGCCAGCTCGCAGTTCTCGTAGACCGAGTGCCCCTGGAACACCGTCGGCCGCTGGAACTTGCGCCCGATGCCGAGCTGGGCGATCCGCACCTCCGAGAGCCTGGTGAGATCGGTCAGCCGGTTCTCGAGATAGACGGCGCCGCTGTCGGGCCGGGTCTTTCCGGTGATGCAGTCCATGAGCGTGGTCTTGCCGGCGCCATTGGGACCGATGAGGCAGCGCAGCTCCCCCTTCTCCAGGGTGAGCGTCACGTCGGTGAGCGCCTTGAACCCATCGAAGCTGACCGACAGGTTCTCGACCCACAGCGCGAGCGACGGCTTCGCCCCCTCGGGGATCGGGAGGTGGGAGATCGGCGTCGGACGATCGTCTTGTGGGTCTTGCATGGGAATCACGGGGAGCGCGCTCATGTCGGCGGCGGGGCTGGTGGGTGGGCAGCGACCGCGGCCGACGCGACGCTCGCCTCCGTCGGGGTGCTCGGCACCGTCCTGGCGGACGTCGTGTTCTTGGCGTTCGCGCGCGCCACCAGCTTGGCCTTGATGCGCGCGCTCAGCCCCACCAGGCCGTCGGGCAGAAAGAGCGTCACCGCCACGAACAGCGCGCCCAGCACGTAGAGCCAGGCCGACGGCAGCGCGGCCGTGAGCCAGCTCTTGCCGCCGTTGACCAGCCAGGCCCCCAGCACGGCGCCGAACAGCGTGGCGCGGCCGCCGACCGCCACCCAGATCGCCATCTCGATCGAGTTCGACGGCTGCATCTCGCTGGGATTGATGATCCCGACCTGCGGCACGTAGAGCGCGCCTGCCAGGGCGCAGAGCACCGCGGAGAGCGTCCAGATGAAGAGCTTGTAGTTGGTCGAGTTGTAGCCACAGAACCGGCTCTTGAGCTCGGCGTCGCGCACCGCCGTCACCACCCGGCCGAGCCGGCTGGTCACCACGAAGCGGCAAAGCAGGTAGGTCCCGAACAGCGCAATCGCCGAGGCGACGTAGAGCGTCTTGCGCGTTCCGGGATCGTGCAGCGAGGCGCCGAGCAGGCGCTTGAAGTCGGTGAGGCCGTTGTTGCCGCCGAAGCCCGCCGCGTTCTGGAAGAAGAACAGGGTCGCCGCGTAGGTGAGGGCCTGGGTGACGATCGAGAGGTAGACGCCGCGGATGCGCGACCGGAACATGAACCACCCGAACACGAACGCCAGGATCCCGGGCGCCGCCAGCGACATCACCGCCGCGAACGGAAAGCTCTGAAAGCCGTGCCAGTACCAGGGGAGCGTCTTCCAGTCGAGGAAGACCATGAAGTCGGGCAGCTCGCTGCGGTAGACGCCCTCGCCGGCGATCGACCGCATGAGGTACATCCCCATCCCGTAGCCGCCCATGGCGAAGAAGAGCGCGTGGCCGAGGCTGAGGATCCCCGCGTAGCCCCAGACCAGATCCATCGCCAGCGCGGCGATGCCGAAGCAGAGGAATTTCCCCAGCAGCGGCACCATGTAAACCGGCGCCACCAGCGGCGCCACCACGACGATCAGCAGCGCCGCGACGCCCAGAAACATCCAGGCGCGCGGCGAGTGCATTTCGCGCAGGCGCTCCAAGCTCAGGCCTCCACCCGTCCTTTGATGGCGAAGAGGCCCTGGGGTCGCCTCTGGATGAAGAGGATGATGAACACCAGCACGACGATCTTGCCAGCGACGGCGCCGGCCAGCGGCTCGATCAGCTTGTTGACGACGCCCAGACCGAGCGCCGCCGCCACCGCGCCAGCCAGCCGCCCGACCCCGCCCAGCACGACGACCATGAAGGAGTCGATGATGTAGCTCTGTCCCAGCTCGGGCCCGACGTTGCCGAGCTGCGAGAGCGCCACCCCGCCCAGACCTGCGATGCCCGAGCCGAGACCGAACACCAGGGCGTCGACCCGCTTGGTCGGAATGCCAATGCTGGCGGCCATGGCGCGATTTTGCGTGACCGCCCGGACCTCCAGGCCGAAGCGGGAGCGCTGCAGGACGAACCAGACCGCCGCTGAGACCACGACCACGAAGCCGACCACCGCGATGCGCGCCCAGGGGAGCACCAGACCGTGCGCGATCTCGAGCCCACCGGACAGCCAGTCGGGGTTGGCGACGGAGACGTTCTGCGCCCCGAAAACCGTGCGGACCACCTGGATGAGCCCCAGGCTGATCCCCCAGGTGGCGAGCAACGTCTCCAGAGGCCGTTTGTAGAGGTGGCGAATGATGGTCCGCTCCAGCAGGACCCCCACCAGCGCGGTGGCCAGGAAGGCGACCGGGATCGCCACGAAGAGGTAGAAGCGCGACCCGTGCATGATCGTCTGCACCGTGTATGTCGCGTAGGCGCCGAGCATCAGCATCTCGCCGTGGGCCATGTTGATGACGCCCAGGAGACCGAAGGTGATCGCCAGGCCGAGCGCCGCGAACAGCAACACGCTGGCCAGCGACAGCCCGTGCAGCAGATCGCCCGCAAAGCCGACCATACGCTGGTGGCTGACGATTCCGTCGCGGGCCCGGGCGGCGGCTGCACGAACCTGGGCGTCCGGCTCGCGCGGCTGGCCGTTGTCCCCCGGAGACAGCATCTGTTGCAACGTTGAAAGGAAGTCGTCGTCGCCGCTCTTGCGGATCACCTCCAGCGCCCCGAGGCGAGCGTTCGGATCGGCGCTCGACAGATCGACGCGCGCGATGGCCAGCGTCAGGGCCTCACGGACCTTGCCGTCGTGCTCGCGCTCCAGCGCCCGGTGCAGCAGCACCGGCGCCTGCGCGTCGCCGCCGTTCGAGAGCTCCTTGGCCGCCGCCAGCCGAACCGCCGTGTCGGGCGAACCGAGCTTGAGCTGCGCCATGACCGGGTCCGCCACCCGCCGGATCTCGTTGCTGACCTCGACCTCTTTCAATGGCCGCGGCTCCGGCGTGACGACCTGACCGGTGACCGCGTTGCGGAGGTCGCGGGTCTTCGAGTCCCACACATAGGCGTGACCGTCCGCCCCGAGCCGCAGGCGCTCGTCGCCGAGCGCGTCCAGCGCCGGGATCGCCCGCGGATCATCGAGCGCCCCCAGCTTGGTGACGCTCTCGGTGATCTTGTCGTCCGCGGAGGAGCCGAGGCCGTCGATCGCCGCTTGCAAGGCCGCGTCTTCAAGGGGGCCGGCGTGAGCAGTCGACCAGGCGACGGCACCCGTGACTGCGACGATCACGGACGTTAGCAACAACCGCCGTCCTGATCTGGACGCGGAGGCCTTGATTGCACCTCCGCGCCCCCCCACGAAGAGTTTCTTGCGAGACTTCTCGCGGATCATGCCCACGCCGACCCGTCTTCGTCCCTCTTGATCCGCGTGCTCCGTCACTTGGCTGCCGTGACCGCCCCGCCCGCGCTGAACTTCGGTGCCGTGCAGTTGCCGCAAGCCCACGGAAAGAGCCAGTCGGCCTTCTTCCCCTTGTCGTCGGGGATGTACGGGCTCCAGGCCTCCGCCTTGATCGGCCCGTCGGTCTTCCAGACCACGTGGAACTGACCGTCGGCCTTGACCTCACCGATGTAGACCGGTTTGTGCAGGTGGTGGTTCTCGGCGTCCATCGTGATGTCGAACCCGTCGGGGCCGGCGAAGTGCTGGTATCCGACCGCCTGGCGAACGGCGTCCACGTTGGTGGAGTGGGCCTGCTCGACCGCCTGCGCCCACATGTGAATGCCGATGTAGGTCGCCTCCATCGGATCGTTGGTGACGCGCTTGTCGCCGCCCGGCAGGTTGTTCTTCTTCACGTAGGCCATCCACTTGTCGATGAAGGCCTTGTTGACGGAGTTGTCGATCGACTCGAAGTAGTTCCAGGCCGCCAGCTGCCCGACCAGCGGCTTGGTGTCGATGCCGCGAAGCTCCTCCTCACCGACGGAGAAGGCGACCACCGGGATGTCGGTCGCCTTGATCCCCTGGTTCCCCAGCTCTTTGTAGAAGGGGACGTTCGAGTCGCCGTTGATGGTCGAGACCACCGCGGTGCGCTTGCCGGTGGCGAACTTCTTGATGTCCGCGACGATGGTCTGGTAGTCGCTGTGACCGAACGGGGTGTACTTCTCCATGATGTCGTCGTCGGCGACGCCCTTCGAGTGCAGGAAGTAGCGCAGGATCTTGTTCGTCGTGCGCGGGTAGACGTAGTCGGTGCCGAGCAGGACCCAGCGCTTGGCGCCTCCGCCCTTCTTGCCCATCAGGTACTCGACGGCCGGGATCGCCTGCTGGTTGGGCGCGGCGCCCGTGTAGAAGACGTTCCAGGACGACTCTTCACCCTCGTACTGCACCGGGTAGAAGAGGAGACCGTTCAGCTCCTCGAACACCGGCAGCACCGACTTGCGCGAGACCGAGGTCCAGCAGCCGAAGGTCACGGCGACCTTCTGGTTCTGGATGAGATCGCGCGCCTTCTCGGCGAAGAGCGGCCAGTTCGAGGCCGGATCGACCACCACCGGCTCGAGCTTTCGTCCCAGCACGCCGCCGGCATCGTTGATCTCCTCGATGGTCATCAACGCGACGTCCTTGAGCGACGTCTCACTGATGGCCATCGTCCCCGACAGCGAGTGCAGGATGCCGACCTTGATCGGTCCCTTGTCGTCCGCCGGAGCGGCCGGCGCGGCCGGTGCCGCGGGGGCGGCTCCCGGCGCCGGAGCGGGCGGCGGGGTGTTGCAGGCCGTCACGCCCGCGAGCGTCAGGACGGCAATGAACGAGCCGGTTAACGATTTTCGCATGATCTATCTCTCCCCTTCACGTGTTTGTCGTCGAAGCAATGAATCATTCGGTTCTGGTCAATCTTCAGCAAGTAAACTTTAGAAGAAGATTGCCTGTGCCCCGAGCTGGATGGAGTTCGCCGTCCCGTTGGAAGCCCCTGGGACCGCGCTCGGCCCAAGGTTCGTGTAGCTGTACGTGGCGAGGAGCCGAAGCGCGGGGCCCTTGATCAGGTAGGCCAACGCCACATCCAGGTTCCAGGGGTTGGTGCCCGTGTTGCCCTTCACCTTTTCCCACTGATAGCGGACCATGGGCTGGAGGCTCCCCACGCCCACGGTGGGGGTGCCGTAAGCGAGGAGGGCGTAGAGAGAATCGCTCACGCCGTTATCGTTCACGTTGAAGTGGTAGTAGGCCGCGCTCGCGCTGAGGTAGCTGCCACCTCCCAGCTTCTTTTCAAAAAGTCCGTCGACATTGACCTCCGCGTAGGTCTTGTCGCCGCCGGCCGCGGTCGTGCTGCCGTGATCCTGGACCTGTCCGCCCAAGCTGAAGGAGAGGATGTCCTTGTCGCCGAAGTAGCTGCCATTGCCCCAGAACCCCGGCTCGGCATCGAGCAGCGCCAGCCGCAGTTTCCCCGAAAACAGCGGGCTGGTCGCGATGTTGGCGTTGTCGAACGCCCCGGCGAAGTAGCTGAGCTTTCCACCCTGGATGTCACCCCAGATGACGGCGCCGTTGTTGCGTCCCGAGGGACCTTCCGCCGGCGCGCCGACGAAGCCGTTGCCGGCAGCGAAGAACCCCGGGTAGTTCCAGGGGATCATGAAGAACGGACCAGAGGAGTTGGCCCTGTCGACGGGGACCAGCAGGTGGCCGGCCCAGAGGTGAAACTCATCGACGAAGTCGAACGAGATGATGGCGTCCTCGATCTCGACGGCCGCCGCGTTGGGGCTGAAACTGAGCATGTTGGCGTTCAGGTTCAGCGTGACGCCGACGTTCTTGGTGACCTTGCCGCCGGTGTGGAGCTCGACGTAGGCGTTGTCCATGTGCCAGTCGTTGATCTTGCTGGGGTCCTGCCCCTGGAAGATGCCGCCCGCGCGAATCCAGGCGCCGACATCGATCGGCGGGAGGACGTCGGGACGGGTGGCCGGCATGGCCTCGGCCGCGGTGGGCGGCTTAGCCTCGGTCGCGACAGCCGCCGGCGGTGTGGCCGGCGGCGCCACCACAACCTCAGGCGGCGGAGGCGGGGGCATCGCCGGAGCGGCCGGTGGAGCAGCGGGGGCGGCTGGGGGCGGGGCGTCCGCCGCCTGGGCGCGGGCCGCGCCCGCTGCCCCCGTCAGCAGAATTGCAAGCGTAGTTCCCCAGACCTTGGATGGCGCCAACCGTCGTCGCTCTTCCATATTCTTTTCGGTTCCCGTCTCGTGATCGCAGCTGTGGCTTCGACGCGCGCCCGGACCCCTTCCGGGCGAACATCTCGGGTCAGCGCGGGCAATCACGCTCGCGACCGGCCGACCTCGATTCGACTTTCCTCGATCCGATTTCAAGGCCGACCATATCGAACCGGTGTTAATGGCTGATTTCGTCGGAACCAGACTTTCGTAACATCGACGCCGCGCCTCTTTTCCCGGGCGGGACTCGCATAAAGAGACCGCTCTATTCCTCGGCATCCGGACTCCACTACGACGACGGGGACGATGAGAGAGAGGCCGTCGACGAGATGATCCCACCCATGACGACCGTCGCTGGCCGCCGTTGCCCCTCGGCGCCGCCGCCGGGATGGGCGAACCCGGGCCCGATGCGTTGGGGTCCCGTCGACCGGATCCTGGCTAATCGGCGGCGAGGCGCTGTGCCGCTATTTTGTCGACCAGGTCCGCCTGGCGTCTCTGCGCGGGCCAACCGACGCCGATCAGCCTGAGGAGCAATCCGACGACCACGATTGTGGACGCCCCCGCCGCGAAGGCGTGCACCAAGCGACGGCGCTCCCGCGCTTTCTCCGTCCTCGCCAGCACCCGCTGAAGAATTTGCTCTCGCCGTTCCGCGTTCCACTCCGACCCATCTGACCTCTTCCCGAGCTCGATCAGCTCCTCCACTCTCGCCCACCCTTCGCCTCGTCCCCACTTGTCCCTCGACTTCACGAGCTTCTCCTTGCGTTGGATCGACGTTGGACTGCGGTGCTCTGACTCGCCTCTTCATTATCCCGATCCACCGTTTCGGATGCGTTTCGGCCGGGTGAGATGTCTGTTGCTTGGAACGTCCGTCGACCAATCCCTCCCGCGATCCCTCCCCCGCGGGCCGCTCCCTTCCGCCGGGGGTGGAGGGCTTTCTCATATTCCTGGCAGCCCCGCCGCCTCCGCATCCAAATTCGATTTTAACGGTCTTTTAACACCCGGGCGGATAGCGTAACCGCCGCGATAATGAAACGGTCATCCGGGCTCGGAGTCGTACTGGCTGTGTTGGTGCTTCCATTGCCATCCTTCGGTGGTGACGCAAAGACCGTCATGCCCCCGAAGGAGGAATGCGATGTCCTGGTGAACGCGGTTGTTCCGTTCGCACGCCAAATGCTCTCTCAGCACCACAGTTTTTTCCCTTTCGGCGCTACGATGTCGCCAACCGGCGCGGTCTCGCGCACAGAAACGCCCAAGGGCGACCTACCCGTTGGCGAGCTCATCGTCCTCATTGAACAGGGCTTCGTCGACGGTGCACAGCGCGGCCTGTACAAGGCGACCGCCCTCGTGTCGGACGTCACGACGGTCCCCCCGGGGAGGGAGGACAAGCAGCGGGCCGTCGAGGTGAGGCTGGATCACCGCGACAAGTATTCGGTGAGAGTCGTGTTCCCTTATTCGTACTCCCTTTCGGGCGAGCTCGTCTTCGATCCCCCGTTTGCCGTGCCCGGGGACAAAATGATCTTCGGACATTCCGCCGAATCGACAAGACGGCCGACGCACTGATTTTCGGGAGAGGGCCGCACGTCGGAGCGCGCCTTCGGCACGAAGTCGACGACGTACGCCGATCTCCGGTAGACCTCTCCTCAGCTGCTGGTATTGGCAAGCGCGGGAGCCGGCGCACCCGTGGGCACCAGCTCCTCGGCTCCGTGAGAGCCGCCTTCTTCGGGGTGGTAGCCGTTCTCCCCGTGATCCGTACCGTCGAGCCCCTGCTCCTCGGCATCGGTGGACGGTCGCAATCCGAGGACCGCCTTGATCGCCAGCGCGAGCACGGCCGTGGCCGCCACCGCCAGACCAACCGTCAGTCCCATCGCCTTGAGTTGCTCGAGCCAGAGCGTTCGCCCGACGACGCCGGCCAGGTTGGTGTTCAGGTTCGCGTTGACCTCGGGGGTGGCGAAGATGCCGGTCACCAGCGCCCCCAACGTGCCGCCGACCCCGTGGACACCGAAGGTGTCGAGCGCATCATCGTAGTTGAAGAAGGCCTTCAGCTTGTTGCAAGCGAGATAGGGAACTACGCCCGCCAGTACGCCGATGAGCACGGCACTCGCCGGTGTCACGAACCCAGCAGCCGGCGTGATCACGACGAGTCCTGCCACGGCGCCGGAACAGAAACCGAGCACGGTCGGCTTCCCTCGCGTCATCCACTCGATCGCTGGCCAGACCGTTGCCGCCACCGCCGTGGCCAGCGTGGTCGCGGTGAACGCATTGGCGGCGATGCCGTCCGCGGCCACCGCGCTCCCAGCGTTGAATCCGTACCACCCGACCCACAACATCCCCGTGCCGACGACGGTGAGGACCAGACTGTGCGGGAGGAACGCGCGCTTGCCGAAGCCGTTGCGCTTGCCGAGGATCAGACAGAGCACCAAGGCCGACCAGCCCGAGGACATGTGAACGACCGTGCCGCCAGCGAAGTCGATGGCCTTGATGCCGGCCCTGGGATTCCAGACACCGTTCATCAAGCCGTCGATCCCCCAAACCATGTGCGCGAGGGGAAAGTAGACGACGAACATCCAGGCCACGATGAACACCATGATCGCCGAGTACTTCATCCGCTCGGCGATGGCTCCGACGATGAGGGCGGGCGTGATGATGGCAAACATGAGCTGGTACATCGAGAACAGGTTGTGGGAGACCCATGCCGTGTAGTCGGGGTTGGGCGTGGAGGTCACGCCCTTGAGAAGGGCGAACTTCAAGCCCCCGATCGCCGGGCCGCCGGGCGCAAAGACCAAGCTGTAACCGACGAGAAACCACAGAATCGTGACGACGCCGGCGCAGCCGAAGCACTGGGCCATCACGGAGAGCACGTTCTTCCGTCGGACCAAGCCGCCGTAGAAGAGGACCAGCCCTGGCAAGGTCATGAAGAGGACCAGCGCCGTGGAGGTCATCATCCAGGCGTTGTGCCCCGGCCCCGAGCTGATGAGCGTCTTTGGCGTCCCGTTGGTCACGTAGGCTTCGAGGTCGGCCACGCGCGCGGCGAGATCGGGGCCCGCCGCCGCCATCGTCCCTGAAGCGTCAGCGTGCGCCTCCCTCGGCAGTCCAGCGGAGAGCGCGAAGAGAGCGAGAGCCCCGCCGAGAACACCGGCGCTGAAGCGAGCGTGCGACTTCATTCGGTCCTTTCTCGACCGGATCGAAACGAAGCCCGGTCCGAGCGGACCGTAGCAACGTGGCTGATTAAATCCGCGTTAAAACCAGAGCCGCAGGGGTCGGGGACTCGCCGGTTGCTCGCGGCGTCGCCGACGCCGATAGATGATTTGCCGGCTGACGGTTTGGCGAGCCCTGCAATCTACGAGTTCGGCGATTGCGTAACGCACGGTGAATCCAGAAATGCCGGCGAACGAAACCAGCGACTTGGGCTGGCGCTCCTGGCACCGCGCCTGCATCCTGATCGAGCGATCGTGACCGTCGCTGGTGGGCGGCGTAGAACGGAGCGGGTTCACCATGACAGCTGCATCCGGAAGGTGCGGTCGAAAGAAGGCGCGTTGGTCGTCCATCTCGGCCGTGATGACGGTGTCGATCTGCGCGTCGACATGTACGGGAATTCGGTCTCCGCACACGTCCAGCGCACCGATCGCGAAAACCCCGTGCGAGGACGCGGCGGCTTGGCAAGACAATCTCCGGATTCTGCAACCGACCACGGCGCTGAAAGTGGAGGCCCACTACACCCGGAATACGTGCGACGGAACCACCCAAGTCATCGGGACGAGGGTGCTCCTGCGGAGCCCCCAGGACTCGTCCCGTGCGGCGGTGTCTTGGATGCTCCAATGTCGTGCCTCGCGCGTGTTCCTGGGCGAGGACGATCGGTCCGTCCGTCCGGCGAGCTCCTGGTGGCTCCCGCCCGGATGGCTCGACATCGAGGTGAAGCCAGAGGGCGGCGATCTGATCGTGACGCTGAGCGCGGACTCGGTTCCGAAAAACATTGAGCTCTTCCGCCGGACCGCCGAGTTGGCGAGCCCACGGTGATTCTGGGGCCGTCGAAGGTGATCAGTGGCTCTGACGACGATGTCAACCAGCGCGTCGACCTTGTCCTCTTGAACCCGATCCAGCCCCTGGTCCGCCCGAAACCGGTCAGCGACAAGAAGTTGTAGCAATTCGGCCGCTCGTCGACGATACGATCGCTGCTCCGTGTACAGGGCGCTGCTAACGATCGGTACGCTGATCGCGTTCATCGGGTGCTCGGCCCACCGCGCCTCGTCCCCCACGTCTCAGCCTGTCGAGGAGATGCCCACCACGGAGGAGTGCGCCGCTCATATGGAGCCGTTCGAGAACGCGCGCTGGGACACCCCGCTCGACTGCTCGGAGTTTCATCAAGCCAAATCCCTTCCGTCCGAGGTCTTCGAAGCCGGCCAGCTCGATTGCGACCTCAGGGAGGAGTTGCGCGCGTACGTGGCGCCTCGGCGCTCGTGTGCGGTCGCGGCGGACTGCGTTGTCGTACCGACAGGCTGCCCTTTCGGTTGCGGCATCTCGGTCGCTCGATCCGAGGCGGTGGGAATCGAACAGAAGATCGAGACGCTCTCCCGGAGGTATGCGGCCAAGCACGCCTGCGGGTATCAGTGCTTCGCGACCGCCGGAACGACCTGCAGGCACGGAAGGTGTCTGGACGTCCATTCGACATGTTTGCCCAAACGAGTGTGGTAGTCGTCGGGTGGCGACAATCCCTATTGGCTGGCGCAGTCACACCCCTCGACTCCTGAACCAGCTTCAGATTGACCCGGAATCACTTCCCGACCGACAGGAAGGTGCCGGGGCGGAGCTGCGATTTCTTCAGCTCCTTGACGTCCAGCTCGCCGCTGCCGTCGACGTCCAGCCGCTGGAACTCGGCCTTCATGAAACTCATGAACTCTGCCTCGGAGATCTTCCCGTTCTTGTCGTTGTCCATGAGCAAGATCAGCCGCTTCACGTCGGCTTCTCCCAGGGCCATCTTGTCCTTCGGCGCGGCGGTCCCGCCGGCGCCGAAGGCGGCCGTCGCCAGACAGGCCCCCGTCAACAGCAACGCCGTGACTCCGAGCCCGGTCACCCAATGTCGACGAATTCGATGCATGTCTCCCTCCGTTCACCCTCGATAGCGGCGGACGGGGTTAAGAAGCGCGTTAAAGACGCACGCTGCTGGCGCTCTGGACGGGATCGAAACGTTGGCGACACGCAAGAGAAAGATCGGATCGGCAATTCCGTGCGGACGCGCACGACGGGCTGCCGACTCTCACGCCCTATCCCTCATCGCCCGGGTCGAGTCGAACGCTCTTCGGCGTCTTCTGGAGCTTGGCCAACTTGCCGTGGACCAGCACGAGCAGCGGCGGCTGGAGCAGCCGCGGAATCACGGCCAGGATCAGTGCGCCTCCGATGACCACGATCGCCAGCGGTCGCTGCGTCTGAGAGCCGATTCCGTGTGAGAGAGCCGCCGGCGTCAGCCCCAAGGTCGCGGTGAGCGTCGTCATCAGGACCGGACGGAGACGCTGTTCGGCCGCATTGCGGGCGCCATCGACCAGGGAACACCCCTCGGCCCACTGCCGTTGAGCATAGGTCACCACCAGCATGGCGTCCTGAATCGCGATGCCGAAGATCGAGATGAACCCCATCGCGGCCGACACGGAGAACGGCTCTCCGGTGATGAGAAGCGCCAGGATGCCCCCCGTGCAGGCGACCGGGATGTTGACGAGGACGAGGAGCGTATCGACGATGTTGCCGACGGCGCTGTAGGTCAGGAAGCCGATCAGCAGCAGCGTGAGCGGAATGATGACGGCCAGCCGCCCCATGGCGTCCTTGAGCTCGTTGATCTCGCCGCTCCACTCGAGGTGGCTGTCGGGCGGCAGCCGGACCGTCTGGCGGATCTGCCGCTGGGCGTCGGTGATGGTCGACTGCAGGTCCCTCCCGCGAACCGAGAACTTCACCGGCGAGTAGCGCAGCCCATCTTCGCGGTAGATCACCGAGGGGCTCGACTCGGGCGTGATCGACGCCAGCTCGCCGAGGGGAATCTGACTGCCGTCCGGGGAGGCGACCGTGATCTGGCGAATCGCGCTCAAGCCCGTGCGGTACTCCGGCTTCCAGCGCACGGTGAGATCGAAGCTCTTCTCCCCTTCGTACACCTGGGTGACCGCCTGGCCGCCGATCGCCGCGGCGACGACCGCTTCGACGTCGCCGGTGTTGAGGCCGTAGCGCTGCAGCGCCACGCGGTCCGGGACGATCTTGACGCTCGGCTGGCCCATGGAACGGAAGAGGCCCAGGTCCTTCACCCCTTTGACCTTGTCCATGGTCCCGACGATGGCGTCGGCGGCCGCCTCGTTCTTGACGATGTCCGGACCGTAGACCTTGACGCTGTTCTCTCCCTTGACGCCCGAGAGGGCCTCCTCGACGTTGTCCGAGATGTACTGGGAGAAGCTGAAGATCACGCCCGGGAAGCTGTTCTGAAACTGTTGCGCCACCTGGTCGGTCAACTTCTCCTTGGTCAGGCCGCGCGGCCATTCGCTGAACGGCTTGAGCGGCGCGAACAGCTCGACGTTGTTGAATCCCGCGACGTCGGTTCCGTCGTCAGGGCGTCCCAGCTGCGAGACGACCGACGCCACCTCGGGGTGGGCCTTCAGGATGCTCCGCATCCGGCCGACCTGGGCGGATGACTCGGACATCGAGATCGACATCGGGAATGTGGCCCGGATCCAGAAATTGCCCTCCTCGAGCTTGGGCATGAACTCTCCGCCGAGCAGCGGATAGAGCAGGATGCAGAGCAGAACCGGCAAGAACCCGATGGCCACCGCGCGCTTGGGCCGTCGCAGCGCCCAGGCGAACAGCGGGTTGTAGATACGGTGGAGCGCGCGCATGAAGAAGCTTTCCTTCTCTTCTGCGTTCGCGGGGAGCACCCAGGTGGTGAGTGCCGGGGTGAGCGTGAGCGCCATGATGATCGCGCCGCCGATGGCGAACCCGTAAGTCCGCGCCATCGGCGAGAAGATGACCCCCGACACCCCCGTCATCGTGAACAGCGGCAAGAAGGCGACGCCGATGATCAACGTCGAGAACGCCATCGGCCGCGCCACCTCGCCCGACGCGGCGCGCACGCGGGCCTGAATATCGCCGCTGCCGTGGCTTCCCAGGTGTCGAAAGATGTTTTCCACCATGATCACCGTCGAGTCGACCACGATGCCGAAGTCGACCGCCCCCAGCGAGATGAGGTTCGCCGAGCTCCCGAGGAGGACCATCCCGCAGAACGCGGTGAGCAGCGCGAGAGGGATGTTGAGCGCCGTGAGGAGCGCCGCGCGGATGTCGCCCAGAAAAAGCAGCAGCACCAGCACCACGAGTCCCATCCCGACCAGCAGGTTCTCCAGCACCGTGTGGGTGGTGACGCCGACCAGCGCCCCGCGGTTGTAGTAGGGGACGATCTCGATCCCTTGCTCGGGCGGGAGGATGAACTTGCGGATGTACTCCAGCCGTTCCTCCACGCCGCGGAGCGTTCGGGCGGTCTCCTCCCCGTAGCGCATGAGGACGATCCCCTGCACGATGTCCGGCTCCTCGTCCTTGCCGACGATCCCCAGCCGCGGCGCCCAGCCGATGGAGACCTTGGCCACGTCGCGCACCCGAACGGGCACCCCCTTCTGCTCCAGGATCACGGTGTCGCTGACGTCCTTGAGGGAGGTGATGAGCCCGATCCCCCGGACGGTGTACGACTGCTGGCCGATCTCCTGGCGCTGACCGCCCACGTTCTGGTTGGCGTTGGCGATCGCGGCCGTCAGCTGGGCCAGCGTGGCGCCGCGGGCCTTGAGGCGATAGGGGTCGACCTCCACGTGGTACTGCTTGGAGAGGCCGCCATAGCTGGTCACGTCGATGACGCCGGGGACCTGCTTCCACTGCCGCTCCAGCACCCAGTCTTCCAGCGTCTTGAGCCTGAGCAGGCTCTGATCGCGAAGCTCGCGGATCTGGTCCGTCGGATAGGGGACCTGCTTCTCGAGTTGCTTCTTCTTCGCCTCGAAGTTTCGATCGACGAGGCGGTAGCGAAAGATCTCTCCGATCGCGTTCCAGGGGGAGATCTGCGCCTGCACCCCGCCCGGCAGCTGAGTGAACTGCAGGCGGTTGATGACCTCCTGTCGCGCATCCTTGTAAGAGATCCCCCAGTTGAAGTAGCACTTGACGTCGGCGAGCCCGAACAGCGACTGCGATCGGACATGGTCGAGCCCAGGCATCCCCGCCAGGCCGATCTCCAGCGGAACGGTCACATACCGTTCGGTCTCCTCGGCGCTCCAGCCCGGCGGCTGCGCGATCAGCTCGACGAGCGGGGGGACGGGATTCGGGTAGGCCTCGATCGGCAGCTGTTTGAAGGCCAGGAGGCCCACGATGACCAGCCCGACGCCGCAGACGACCACCACCGCGCGGTAGCGAAGCGCGAGCGCGACGATTCTTTGAACCATCGGCTACAGCATCCCGAGCAGCAAGACCGCGTGGTTCACCGCCACCGTCTCACCCGCTTGCAAGCCGCCGAGCACCGGGATGAGGTCGCCGTTGATCACCTCGTTGACGGTCACCCTGCGCTTCTTGAACACGGCCGCTCCGTCGGGGCGGTGCTCACCGGTGGCAAGGAAGACCACGGTGTCGTCGTCCAGACGAAGCAGCGCCTGCCGCGGGATGGCCAGGACGTGCTTTCCGGGGACCGAGATGGAGAGCGACTCGTACATCTCCGGCTTGAGGAGGTGCTCAGGGTTGTCGACGATGCAGCGAACCTTGGCCGTGTGCAGGACCGGGTCGAGCACGTCGGACACCCAATCCACCACACCGTGAAAGGCGCGGTCCGGATAGGCGCCCACGGTGAGGACGACCTGGTCGCCTTCGTTGATGTGCGGCCGGTCCATCTCGAACACGTCGCCGAGGACCCACAGCTTGTCGGTCGCGCCGATGGTGAACAGCTCGGCGACGTTGCCGCCGATCGCATACTGCCCTTGCACTTCGAGGCCGGGGTTGGCCATCCGTGCGATCACCTCCCCCTCGATGGGGCTGCGCAG
>Ga0210388_10000828_pt1 | contig 24641 bp, 22 predicted proteins | sample IncBWC19OmetaG_FD_155485 | JGI IMG/M metagenome (GOLD analysis project Ga0210388, IMG submission 155485) | Forest soil microbial communities from Barre Woods Harvard Forest LTER site, Petersham, Massachusetts, United States - Inc-BW-C-19-O ...
GGTTGTGTTTCAGGAACAGTTTGGGATTGCCCCCCGTCCAAGGGATTCTAAACTCTCGCTTCGTCATCGGTTGGTTTCGGGGTCGTTTGGGATTGCCCCCCGTCCAAGGGATTCTAAACTTCTCCTTGGCCGCGGTGAGCTTCACGAACAGTTTGGGATTGCCCCCCGTCCAAGGGATTCTAAACTCTATTTTGGTTTCATGTGGTGAGCGTCACGGTTTGGGATTGCCCCCCGTCCAAGGGATTCTAAACTTCGTGCCGTGGTTTACTGTGACCCGCCTTAGTTTGGGATTGCCCCCCGTCCAAGGGATTCTAAACTAATTCCGGCCATCCGTGCATGGGTGCTGGAGTTTGGGATTGCCCCCCGTCCAAGGGATTCTAAACTTATTTTTGTTTCACTGTGCGCCCGTGGTGAGTTTGGGATTGCCCCCCGTCCAAGGGATTCTAAACTGGATTGACGGTTGAAGTCGGTTACGGTAGTAGTTTGGGCGAGACGGATAGCATCCTTTGGACGGGGGGCACCATCTCAAATATGTTGACCAGCCTCGGGTTAAACTGCATTGCACCCCGAGCACCGAATGGTGTGAGCTACCCAGCTCGGATACGAGGTCATTGGGTTTAATTCAGCGTAGAAGAAATTCTGCGCTGAATTTCTTTTTCCTAGAAGAACTGCATTTGCGCCGGTTGTTTTTCCGCCTCGGTCGGTTGTGCGCTGCGCACCACAATCATTCGGCCCCATTGGGCATCGGAGATCATCAACCCACGTACTTCGCCCTTGGCCGGGATTTTGGATTTCAAACGACGCACCTGGGTTTCAACGCGGTCGGCGGTTCCACACGGGCGCGCATAGACGCTGAACTGAACCATCATGTAGCCATCGTGAATCAAGTCTTTGCGGAAGTTGGTGGCGGCCTTGCGTTCTTCCGGCGTGCCGACGGGAAGGTCAAAAAAGACAAGTACCCAGGCCATACGATATTTGCTGCATACCGGATCGCGTCCCTGTTTGCCACGGGATTTGCGGCGCGGTGAATCGGCAGCGGTTGAGGGTTGGAGTTCAAACGGAATATTTACGGGCAAAGCAGATTTTTCCCAGGCTTTCCCTGCTGCATCGTCACGGTTAAAGCGCGAACGACGCGGACGCTCATCCGGCAACAAATCATCATCGCCCGGCGGTTGGTCAAATTCGTCGCTCACGGAAGCATGGGAATTTTTAACGGCGTCGGCATCCGGCGCATGGCGGCGTCGGCGAAGCTTTGCACATAAACATCAATCGCATTTAAGAGTCTGACTTTGCTGCGTCCCATTACGACTTCAAGTTGCAAAACGGAAACGGCTTGACGCATCCATTCCGGCATCGGGCGTTTGCCGTCTTGCACAAACTGCCGTAACTCCCGATCAATCCACGGGCGCAACGGTTCCATCACATCGTCCGCCAGTGCAAAACTTCCGGCCTTTGGCGTGTGTGCGATGCCGATGGCCGCGATGAATCCATGTGCCGCCAGTGAACGCAAAACCGCCGTGCGAATGATGGCGTAGCCGTAATCTAACATTCCGTTCACGCCTTCGCGCGTTCCAGGAACCCGGCTCTTTTCATCCGTCTGCTGCTGTTCACTCAAGCGCGGCAAAAGATGTTTCCAATAATGCCGCGCGGCACGGGACTCGCAGAGAAATGCGGCACGTTTGGAGGCGGTAAGGGTGGCGAGAGAAGGGCGCACTTCCATTTCAGCGGCACTCTGCCGAGGTGCCGCTACGGAGACTGGATTTTCGCATCGTTTTGCGATTTCCGTGAGCACTGAATGTGCGCGTTTCAGGTGTGCGAGATTGGCGGCTTGGTTGCGGACTTTGGCGGTGATGATTTGCCGCCACATGGCGGTTTTCCACTCCGGCGTCCACTCGATCTGACGTCGCAATAATTCCGTGCTGGTCGGGCGATAATAGGGCAGGGTGACGGCGCACGGCTCGTACTTCTCATTGCACACCAGCAGCAGCACGTTCAACTCCGCCATGCGGCGAAGCGAACTGGCGGAGAATTCCGTGTCCCGCGCCGCACAGACGATGGCCGCTACATCCTGCAATGGCACCGACTTGTCCGTGCCGCTCTCCATATCCGTGATATGAAGCTGATCAAGCTTGATGCGGACTTTCAGGCTGTGGCTTAACAGATGGAGGATGTGGTAACTCATAACCCAAAGCACGAATGAAATCCGGCCAGTATGGTTGAAGCCCTTTCTTTCCCAGCCCAAAGGAAATAATCGCTTCCTCTTTGTTTGCTACATGGTGTGGGAGCAGGCGCAATTGATTCTGACTAGTCGCTAACACGCGATATTTACCCACCGGTTGTCCGGCCGAGAACGGTTTTTTTGTTTCAATTACCATCCCGCGCCGGATGACTGTGATAGGCTTTGAGTTTTGTTTGATCGGTTTTTCAGGAGATATTTTGTCATTTTTCCAGTAAGGCACAAACACCGGCACAAAAGACCTCCCATCCTCTGCTATAAATACTTGCACTTCTTTAAAGCCGGTACGCTTGACATAAGCATGAGTACCGGGACTAAACGGAACAACCGCAGTATCATCTTTCACGGATATGAGTCGCACATTGCGGATCGGAATTTTGATTTCTTTCGGCCAGCAAAATTCAGGGCAATCGTCCGCCCGCCATTTCTGGAAATGGGCAAAACAAAGTTTCTTCGTGAAACTTTCTGGCACGCAACCCTTGGTCTTTTTCAATTCGGCATCAACGTCAGTCGCTTCATCCGAATAACGCTGCCAAGCCGCTTCGCAGTAAGAAGCAAACGTTTCTGGCCAGATGCTGCCAAGGTTTTTGGGCGTGAGCGTAGTGAAAACTTCTCGTGCAACGTAAGTATCCTTGGCCTTCTTCGCATAGAGCGTCGTAGCATATGCCTGCTGGTGATTACTCCCCGAGATGTGATGCCGCACGACGACTTTTTCAATCTGTTCCTTTACCACGTCGTGCATCTGCTCGCCAAAAATTGGGTTTGCCGCTTTGCTGCGCTGCTTTTCATCCTGTGTCCACCATCCATGCCGTCCAAGTTCATCGGTTGCGCCATAGGTGCGATGTGCCAGCCACGGCAATGTGCTGACAATGACCATCGCGTCCATCGCATGATGCCGCAAATCGCCGCGATTTTTTTCCGTGAACTGTTTTTGTTCCTCGTCCGTCAATTCATCCCAGCGTTTGCCCGGCGGGAGTGGATGCAAAATCTGGTTCAATCCCCACGCCTTACGAAGCCGGCTGGTCAGTTGGCCGTTGGTGACTTGAAAGCGTAATGCGGGATTTTGTTTGTCCGGCGTCGGGTCGCGTCCTCTATCATTCAACCAACCGAGTTGAATTAGCGAGATATGACGGATGACTCGCGCGATGTAAGCCGTGTGTTGCAGGTCGGATTTTTGCTCAATCAACTCTTCGGCATTCGGGTTTAAGAAAATTTCCAGTTTGCGGCCTGAAAATGTTTTTTCAGCGTGATCCTTGATGTCCGGCCACAACGATGTGCCGCTAAAGGCGGCAAACGGCGTGCGGTCGCCTTTCAACTCACGGTTACATTTCAAGTGGGCCACTGTGAGGTTGTAAAATTCATTACAGTCAACGATGGAGCGTGGGACGAGGTGTTCAATGTCTGCGCCGTGACCTAAATCTGTCCGTTCAATCGTTTGCAGACAGAAGGGACAACGCCCTTTCGCTTCCTGCCATAGCCGATAGCGTTGAATGGCTTTACGGGAGAAAGATTCATTGTTAGACGCAAGTTGTTCGCGGGCATTTTCACGCTCTTTGCGAAAAATTTCATTCCTCTTGTTCAGCTCATTCTTGGCTTTCTGGCCGAGTGCGAGGCTCCGGATGGCTTCCAAAACAATCACGTCCGGCTGGCCATAATCTTTGACCAATTGACGAAGAATTCCTCGGAACAATACCAGCCGATGCCGTACGAGCGGATGCTTGATGTCGGCAAGGTAGCGGTTCAACGCATCTTCGGCGTTCTCGCCCTTGCGTTTTAAAATCGGCTGAGGTGGGTCAATGCGCCGACCTTCACTGATTTCTTTTTGAATAAGCGCCAGCGTGGGTGATGAATAACGCGCGCGACCTGTGCCGGTTTCCGGAGTCAGGGGTTTCTGATCTTCAATTAGAAGAAATTTTTCCGCAAATGGCTCCGCCAACTTTTTCAACCGCGCTTCCGTGACCTTGCCCTTCTTGTTCCACTCATTGCGGAGATTTTCTATAAAGATTGGGAATTGAATTCGCGGGTCAATTTTTTGCCGGGTCTTGGCATCAAGCACGCGAAAATTCATCAGGGCAAGTTCCCATTGCGCCTTGGTGAATGCCTCCTTGTTCTTGCGGACAACATGGAGCGGACGGCCTTGCTCATCCACCGGCTGCAATGAATCCAATGCCGGGCCGCGATTGTCGAAACGCGGCCAGCGCAAACCGAGCACGCCGGGATTCCGCGCCTCGGTGGTTTTAAAATAGACGTGGTGCCCTTTGATTTCCTTGGTGTCGCCGTAAAGCAGCCAGTCTTTTTTCTCCACCAGTTGGGGAAAGTTTTTTGCCTGCGCAGCAATAATGGCTTCAAATTCTTTTTGCAGCAATTCACGCGGCCAGTAAATCTTGCGCGCCCAATTAGCCGTCGGGCTTTTGCCCACACGGATTTTTTCTTCTGCTAAAAACTGGCACGGATGTTTTCCCGCGAGCTTGACGGTGATTTCTTTGACCGCCTCCTTGATTATTCCTTCTTCGTCATCTTTTTTGGCCTTGGCATTTTCCTTAACCGCTTTTTCCGCATTGGCCCAAGGCACTTTGGAGTAACCCCGCCGTTTGAAAAGATGTGTGAGCGCGGCGTGCAGTTCTTCCGGTTTTAGTTTGTCGCCATTCAAGGCACGAAGTCGGAGCGAGATCGGGTCATCCACAATTGCCTGTGGTTTAAACACGCCAAGTTTTGCAAGTTCACTCGCAAACCAGTTGCGACGCGCTTTTTTACTGCGAAGCGTGCGGCGTTGGCGGCGCAAGCTGCGGCGCCCGCTCAAGTCGCTGCCCTCGCTGTCGCAAATCAGCACGCCGACATCCAAGAAGTTTGAACCACGCCGCACAGCGTAGCCAATGGAGCCGGTGCCGACATCGAAACCAAAGACCAAGCCGGATAAAAATGAATCTCCGCTCGCAGTTTTTAGAACATATTCTTTCATATCCCGTTCCCAATTTTGAAGCCGTCAGAAAGGACCAGCTTTCCGGTTTGCCTGTCCGCTGATGCTACGCCGGGCGCGGCGGAGGTAAAGCAGAAAGCGGGCGCCAACCTGGCGGCAACCTGCCGCTTGGATTTATTTTTAGGCAAGGCGCAACTTTGCCCTACCGGATGAATGCGGAGTTAATGATTTACGACGGGGGATTTGTGATTTTAAAAAGGCGATTGCAACTCGAATTGGAAACCTGTGCAAAATTATTTGAATGGATACGGGATGCTGGCGCGTTGGACCTGGATAAATGGCGCCGACTCATGTCGGCGGCTACGGGGAAGGGCATTTTTAGTCCGAGCCGGACGGTTTTTAATTGGGGCCATCATTAGCGGCGGAATTTATGATCTGCGAATCAAGCGGAGGGGTGGCGGCCATAGGCTGGAATACGGAGGCCGCGCCGACGTTGGGCGATGGTCGCCGGGTGGCATGGACAGCCAATGTCCAACCCTGTCTGGTAGATTTGAGGGGTAGGATGTTCTTTGACATAGCCACACAGTGGCGACCGATGGGAGCGGGGCGCGAGGGCGTCGGGCGCGGGATCGGCGGATGGAACGAACCGGAAAAGGACGAACAAATTCGAGCAGTCCGGGGAAATTTGTGATTTGATCAATTTTGACGACTTTTGCCAATTCGCGTTTTTTCCCGAGAAACGCACAGCAAAGAATGTGTATAAATTTTCATTTTCTTTCACATCTTATTGGCTAGAATCCGGCCTGTTTAATCCTGCGGGCAGCTTTGCCGCATCAACTACAATCTATAATTTATGCCACTGACACATACCAAAGACCTGTTCGCCAAGGCGTTGAAAGGCAAATACGCCCTGGGCGCATTCAACGTGAACAACATGGAACTCATCCAGGCGATCGTCGAAGCCTGTGAAGAGGAAAAAGCCCCGCTGATGCTGCAGATCTCCAAGGGCGCGCGGCAGTACGCCAACCCCGTTTACCTCAAGAAACTCATCGAGGCCGCCGTCAGCCTGAGCAACATCCCGATCGCGGTGCATCTGGACCACGGTGACACGTTCGATCTTTGCAAGCAGTGCATTGATGAAGGCTTCACCAGCGTGATGATCGATGCCTCGCACGAGCCGTTCGAGAAAAATGTCGAAATCACCCGCAAGGTCGTTGAATACGCGCACAAATATAATTGCTCCGTCGAATCCGAACTCGGCCACCTGGTCGGCGCGCAGTTCGATGAAGGTGAAGAAGGCGGCGCGCATTCCATGAGCGGCCATTACACCGTTCCGGAAGAAGCGGTGAAATTTGTGAAGGAATCCGGCTGTGATTCGCTCGCCATTGCCATCGGCAATTCCCACGGCGCCTATAAGTTCAAAGGCGAACAGCATCTCGATCTGGAACGCCTCAAGCTCATCAAGAAGGCGCTCATGGACGCCGGTCTCGGCGATTATCCGCTGGTGTTGCACGGTGCCTCCAGCGTTCCGCCGTACCTCGCGGAAATGATCAACAAATACGGCGGCCACATGCCCGATACCAAGGGCGTGCCGGAAGCCGATATTGAAATCGCCCGCCGCGTGGGTTGCACCAAGGTCAACATTGATACCGACCTGCGCATGGCGATGACCGCCGGCATCCGCAAGGTGTTTTCGGAAAAACCCGGCGAATTTGATCCGCGCAAATACATGGGCCCGGCGCGCCAGATGGTCAAGGACCTCGTCCGCCACAAGGTCAAAAACGTGCTGTGCTGCGCCGGCCACGCGTTCGACTGAAAATGATTTGGGACGGCGGCACGCCATCCCTCCCGATTCAAGACCCTGGACAGATTTCTGTCCGGGGTTTTTCGTTTTGTGCCAGCCGCGACAGAAGTAGGCGCCGATGGCACAGTTGGCTGTGCCAAAATTTTCAGTTGCATTAAAAAACCTCGAAAAATCTTCGTTTTTCAGCGTTTTTGTGCCACGGCTGGGTTGGCATTCTCAAAGCTTAAAGGAAGGCGTAGAAGTCATTAACCAACAAACGAACCAAATTATGAAACTCACATCTTATGAACGTCCGACCGTGGGCTGGCCGACTTTTGGCCGCTTGATCAACCTCAACGACGAACTCCACCGGCTGTTTGACCCGTCCGAGTCATGGGCGCCGGCGCTTGACGTGCAGGAGGACAAGGACAAGTTCACCGTTAATCTCGAACTGCCCGGTCTCAAACGCGAGGACATCAGCGTGCAGATCGAGGATGGCAGCCTCGTCATCACCGGCGAGCGCAAAGAGGAAACGGCCAGCGAAGGCACGGAAGTGCACCGCCGCGAACGGTACTACGGAAAATTCTCGCGCGCCGTCACGCTGCCCGTCGCCGTGGCCGCCGATCAGGTGAGGGCAAACTACAAGGACGGCGTGCTTTCGATCACGCTGCCCAAGGCCGAGGAAGCCAAACCGAAATCCATTGACGTCGGCGTCAATTAATCAATCAGTCTGAAAAATCACGGCGGAAATCCGGTGACGGGTTTCCGCCGCTTTATTTTGTATTGTCACTTGGCGGAGCGGATGGAACACGGTAATGTTCAACGCATGGCAAAGCTGGTCATCATTTCCAAGAATACCGCCGCGGCATCGCTGGCGCTGGGCGATTTTTGGGCGACGATCGGTCGCTCTCATGGCAACACCTTCCAGATTCTGGAATCGTCCGTGTCCGGCCGGCACTGCGAGGTGCGGCTGCAGGGCGATGAATTGATCTTGCGCGATCTCGCCTCGACCAACGGCACGTTTGCCGGCGGCGAAAAAGTTACCGAGACCAAGCTCCAGTACGGCCAGACTTTCCGGCTGGGTGAGGTGGAACTGCGTTTTGAGCAGGGCGGCGTGGCGGAATCCGGGACCGTTTTCTTGAGCAAAATGCTCGTGACGAACACCGCCGGTGCGGTGCAAAAAATATCGCCGCCGGTACCGCCGCCGGAAAAAGCGGCCCCGGAAAAAAAATTACCGCCGGAAAACCCCGAAGTCGTCGCCAAAAAACACAATGTGCTTTTTGTGGACGACAGCATGGCATTCCTCGATTTGTTCAGCAGCGTGTGCGCCGAGCATTCGCGGCACACCTGGGAAATTTTCACCGCCACCGGTGCGGACGGCGCCCTGGAAATTTTGCGTGAGAAAAAAATCCACCTCGCCACCCTCGACATCGGCATGCCCACGCTCGACGGCCTGCAATTGCTCGGCATCATCAAGGGGCGCTATCCCGGTCTGAAGATTGCCATCATCACCGGCAAGGCCACGGAGGCACGCCGCGCCACCGCGCTGGCGAATGGTGCGGACCTGTTCCTCGAAAAACCGCTGACCGCCGACAGCTTGGCAGCCATGTTCAACATCCTGAACGACCTCGTTTCGTGGAGGCCGCCGCAGGAAACCGTGATGCTCAAAAAAGATCCGGCGGCAAATTGACTTCATCATGCTCAAAAAGGTTTCACAAAAAAAGACCACGGCGGACGGCGCGCGTTTTGCCATAGTCGCCTCCAAATACAACCAGGAATATGTGGACGCCATGCTGCACGCGGCGCGGGAGGTCCTGCAGGCCGCCGGCGCCCACCTGCGCATCGTGCGGGTGCCGGGCGCTTTTGAGGTGCCGGCGGCGGCGGCGCGGCTGGCGGCGCAGGGCTATGACGCGGTCATCTGCTTCGGCGTGATTTTCCAGGGCGAGACCAGCCACGCGCAACACGTCGGCTGGGGCGTCACCCACGCGCTGGCGCAGATCCAGGTGCAGCAAAAGGTGCCGGTCATCCACGCCGTTTTTGTCTTTGAAAAAGTGAAGCACGCCAAGGTCCGCTGCCTCGGGAAGAAACACAATCGCGGCACGGAAGCCGCGCAGACCGCGTTGGAAATGGCGCGCGTGATGAAAAGCCTGCGGGTATGAAATCGCGATGGGTGTTCCTTATACCCAGATTTTGGTATTGATTGCGTTTGCTGTCTTCTTTAATCGCGCGGCCGAGATGGAAGATGACGCGACGCCATGGATCTGGAGCACTGTATCCGTTTTGGTTTCGGCGGTGACGATGTTCTGGCTGCACTGGGGCTGGCTGGGAATTATTTTGTCTCAAGTAGGAATTTTTATCGGCATTACCGTCATCAAGCTCGTGCGGGATAAATGATTTTGGAACAATCTCACAAATGGCTTGCGCGACTGTAAAAAGCAAAAAACGGACTGCTTTCGCCAGATTGTGAAAAATTTCACAAACTGCTTGCCAGGCCGTTTTCACCGTGTTAATTTTGCGGTTCAAACGACAAAAACAGGCCTATGAAATCATTTCTTTTGCCGCTCGCACTGGCAGCTTTCCTCGCCGCGCAACTGACCCACGCCGGTGACATCACTGGTAGTGTTACACTCAAGGGCACGCCGCCCGCCGAAAAGGAACTCACGCCCATCCGTGACAATCCAGATTGTTCCCCGCTGTATCCGGGCGCGCTGCCCACGACCCATTTTTATGTCGTCAGTTCCAGCGGCGGCCTCGCGGATGTCGTGGTTTCCCTGCAAGGCGTTCCGGCTTCGTCCGGTGCCAGCGCCCCGCCCGTGACGCTCGACCAAAAAGGCTGTGTCTATTCGCCGACCATCCTGGCGGTGCAAACCGGCCAAAAGGTTCTCGTGAAAAATTCCGACCCATGCGTCCACAACATCCATTTGAATCCCAAGGAAAACCAGCTTGATCCCTCGGTTATCAACCGGGTTCAAGCGCCCGGAAGTTCGGACCTGGAATTCGTCTTCGACAAGCCGGAACCGTTCCTGAAGTTCCAGTGCGACGTCCATCCGTGGATGTTCGCGTGGGTGACGGTTGTGGATAACCAGTATTTCGCGTTGAGCGACAAGGACGGTAAATTCACCATCAAGAACGTTCCCCCCGGCAAATACAAATTGCAGTTCGCGCACCGCAAGCTCGGCACGCAGACCTTCGACATCGAGGTCAAGGACGGCGCGGCTTCGCAGGACTGCACGTTTGAAGTGAAGTAATTTTTCCGGCCCAACGACCGTTGCCGAACGCAGCGGTCGTTCTTTTTTTAGTGAACAGCAAATACAATCCCGCGCTTTTCTGGTTCGCCGCCTTGACGGCGTTCATCACGTTTTTGCTGATCGGCCTGGGCGGTCTCGTGACGAGCCACGAAGCCGGCATGTCCGTGCCGGACTGGCCCACGACCTACGGCTACAACATGTTTTTGTTTCCGGTTGATAAATGGATCGGTGGAATTTTCTACGAACACTCGCACCGCCTGCTGGCCTCCGCCGTCGGTTTTTTGACAACCGTCCTCGCGGTGTGGCTGTGGCTGAAGGAAAAGCGGGTCTGGCTGCATTGGCTCGGGATCGCCGCATTTTTATTGGTGATTTTGCAGGGAATCCTGGGCGGCCTGCGCGTGCGTTGGAACATGGATTACCTCGGCATTCCGCATGGCGCGGTCGCGCAAATTTTTCTCGTGCTTACCACGAGCATCGCGCTGTTCACCAGCCGCTGGTGGATGGAGGCGGAACCCATCAAACAGATTTCCGTTCCGCGCGGGTTGCGCAGCCATGTTTTCTGGCTGACGATCTTGATTTTCATCCAGCTACTCATCGCCGCGACGATGCGCCATCAGCACGCCGGATTGGCGATCTGGGACTTTCCGGCCGCGCACGGAAAAATTTGGCCGGACACGAGCGATGCGGCCATCGCCGATTACAACGCGCATCGTCCGCCCGACCTGATCGGCCGTCCGATCACCGCTTTTCAGGTCAATTTGCAGATGGTGCATCGCCTTGTGGCTTATACAATTTTCCTCGGCGTGGCGGCGCTGCCGTTTCTAACGCACAAAAAGCTGGGTGGCGCGGACTGGCTGACAAAATTTGCGTGGTTTTGGCTGGGGTTGCTGGCGCTGCAAATCTGCCTGGGTGCGGCCACGGTATTGTCGAACAAGGCCGCCGACATCACCACGCTGCACGTCATGGTCGGGGCGCTCGCGCTGCTCACCGGCGCAGTCTGGTGGCTCGTCGCGAGGCGGCGAACAACATTGACAGAAATTGCCTCGACAGGGCAAAATAAGTTGAATTAGGCGGGGGTTTTTCCCGACAGATTTTTGATGAAAGTTACCGCAGACGCGTTTGATTCCAACGTCGCCCGTGAAAAATCATGGGCGGCGGTTTTTGCCGACTTGATCAAGGCACGGCTCACCACGCTCGTGCTGCTGACCACGCTGGTCGGGTTTTATCTGGGTGAAACCGGCAGCGTGAATTACTGGCTGATGTTTCACACGTTGCTCGGCACGACGCTCGTCGCCGCCGGCGCGGCGGCGTTGAACCAGCTGCTCGAACGTGAACACGACGCAAAGATGCGCCGCACCGCCTCGCGCCCGCTGCCGAGCGGCCGCCTCCAGCCGGCGACGGTCGCGATTCTCGGCGGTGCAATGTCCGTCGCGGGCCTGATCTATCTCGCGACACTGGTGAACCCGCTCACGAGCGTCGTCGGCGCAGTGACGAGCATCAGTTATCTTTTCATCTACACCCCGCTCAAGCGGGTGACCTGGACGAACACCTTGATCGGCGCGATTCCGGGCGCGCTGCCGCCGCTGATGGGCTGGACGGCGGCCCGCAACGAGCTGGGCGGCGAAGGCTGGGCGCTGTTCGCGATCCTCGCCTTCTGGCAGTTGCCGCATTTCTTCGCCATCGCCTGGCTTTACCGCGATGAATATGCCAAGGCCGGTTTCGTGATGCTGCCGAACATCGACCCCGACGGCCGCCGCACCGGCCAGCAATCCGTGAGCAACACCATCGCGCTTTTATTCGTGAGCCTGTGTCCGTTTGCGCTCGGGATGAGCGGGCGGATTTATCTCGTCGCGGCGGTGATCCTGGGCGCGGCCTTTTTGTTCTGCGCCATCCGTTTTTCGCGCCGGCTCGACAATCGCAGCGCGAAGCTGATGTTTTTCCTGTCCATCATCTATCTGCCGCTGCTTTTGGTGGCGATGGTTTTTGACAAACTGAAATAAAAATTTTTATGCAAGCAACCGTCCAGCAATTTCCGCCCTATCGCCCCGACGATGCCGACGAGGCTGCCGCGCATGACCACGGCCACGCGCATCACGAGCCGAATTTCTTGAGCAAATACATTTTCTCGACCGATCACAAGGTCATCGGCATCCAATACGGTTTCATGTCGCTGTGTTTCCTGCTGTTCGGTTTTTTTCTGATGCTGTTGATGCGCTGGCAGATTGCGCACCCGGCGATGGCGGTGCCGCTGTTTGGCAGTCTGATCCATTGGGCTTGCGGTGACATGGCGCCGGCAGTCAAAGACCAGGCCGGCAACTTGATGGGTTATGCGATTTCACCGGAACTGTACAACGCCTTTGGCGCGATGCACGGCACAATCATGGTGTTTCTCGGGATAGTGCCGCTGGCGTTCGCAGCCTTCGGCAATTACGTCGTGCCGCTGATGATCGGCGCACCGGATATGTGCTTTCCCCGGGTGAACATGGCGAGCTTTCACGCGTTCTTTCTCGGCGGCGTGGTGATGTTCGCGAGTTTTTTCATTCCAGGCGGCGCGGCGCAAGCCGGTTGGACCTCGTATTCGCCGCTGGCGACCACGATTCCGACCAACGGCCAGGCATTCTGGCTGGTGGGCATGGTTTTGCTTATCACTTCATCACTTCTCGGCGCAGTCAATTTCATCGCGACCATCATCCAGTTGCGCGCGCCGGGCATGACGTGGATGCGTCTGCCGTGGTTCGTCTGGGCGCAGTTCGTGACGGCGTTCATCCTGCTGCTGGCGTTTCCGCCGCTGGAAGCCGCCGGTGTTTTGCAGTTGATGGACAACGCGCTCGGTACGAGTTTCTTCCTGCCCACCGGCCTCGCGGTCGCCGGCAAGGTCGGCATGGCCAGCGGCGGCGGCAGCCCGTTGCTGTGGCAGCACTTGTTCTGGTTCCTCGGCCATCCGGAAGTTTACGTTTTGATCCTGCCGGCGATGGGCGTCGTCTGCGAAATCATCGCGAACAACACGCGCAAGCCGATCTGGGGCTACAAGTCGCTGGTGTATTCGGTTTTGTTCGTCGGCTTTTTGTCCTTCATCGTCTGGGCGCATCACATGTACATGACGGGCATGGGTCAGACGATCGCGACGTTTTTCCAGATCACCACGATGGCGATTTCGATTCCGTCCGTGATCATTTTGACGTGCCTGTTTCTCTCGCTGTGGGGCGGCTCCATCCGCATCAACACGCCGATGCTTTTTGCGCTGGCGTTCCTGCCGATGTTCGGCATCGGCGGCCTTACCGGCCTGCCGCTCGGTCTCGCGGCGGCGGATTTGTATCTGCACGACACCTACTACATCATCGCGCATTTCCACTACGTCGTCGCACCGGGAAGCCTCTTTGCATTGTTTGCGGGCGTTTACTTTTGGTACCCGAAAATGACCGGGCGCAAGATGAATGAATTCTGGGGCCGCGTGCATTTCTGGTGTTCGTTCGTATTCATGAACCTGGTGTTCATGCCCATGTTCGCCCAGGGCATCAAGGGCATGATCCGCCGCATGAGCGACGGTGGCATCAACTATTCCGCCGCGCACGTGCCTGGTGCGATTGACACTTTGCCGCAAAACATCATGGAATTGAACTGGTGGATCTTCGCGGCGGCGGTCGGCCTGGGCCTTTCGCAGATACCGTTCATCATCAATATTTTCGCAAGCATGTGGATCGGCGAAAAAGTCGGCACCAATCCGTGGCAGGCGACCACGCTCGACTGGCACACGCCCACGCCGCCGCCGCACGGTAATTTCCCGAGCGAGCCGCACGTCGTCCGCGGCCCGTACGAATACAGCGCGCCCGGCCACGAACATGATTTCCTGCCGCAGGCGGAATTTCCGAATGCCGCGCACGCCGCCCACGCGCATCACTGACATGCATCACTGAAAAATTTTCATGGAAATCCCATACACAGTTGAAAATCGGCCGGATACCGGCATCTACAACGCCAAGCTCGGCATCTGGCTTTTTCTGGCGTCCGAAGTCATGCTGTTCGGCGGCCTGTTCTCCGCTTATGTCCTGTTGCGCACCGGCGCGGAACCCGGCATGTGGCCGCACGGCTGGCTCGATGTCCGGCTCGGCACCCTCAACACCATCCTGCTCGCGCTTTCGGCCATCACCACATTGCTCGCCTGGGCGGCGTGCAAGGTGCGCGACTTCGGCAAGTTCAAATTTTTCCATGCCTGCACGATCCTCCTCGCGCTCTCCTTTTTGTGCGTCAAGAGCTACGAATATCACGACAAGTTCATCCATTATGAGATCGCCTTGAACGACGGCACGTTCGCGGACGGGCATCTGGAGGAAAAATCCCCCGATTTCGACCTGAAGGCCAAGACCGGCACCATTACCATCCTGGGACGCATCGTCAACGACCGGAAGGAATTGATGGATCTGCGGACCTACAAGCCGGTGAACAGCAAGATTGAGATCAAGGTCGCCGACATCTTGAAGATGCAGAACTACGGCCCGTGGCACAACACGTACACGGCGATCTATTTCACGATGACCGGCCTGCATGCGCTGCACATCATCGGCGGCACGATTGTCATCTTCTACATCTGGGCCTTCAACCGCAAGATGTGGAAGACCGACCCGGAACGTTTTACCAACCGCGTGGAGGTTTCCGGCCTGTTCTGGCATTTCGTCGATCTGGTCTGGATTTTCCTGTTCCCCGTCATGTATTTGACTTGAAGCCAAAAATGCCCGATAGAAATTTATGAGCGAATCTGAAAAACCCGTCACGATGGAAAGCTACATCAAGCTTTGCTCCATCATCTTCACCGTCGTGCTGTGCGCCGTCGGCGGCATGATCTGGGCGTCGTTTCTGCCGCACACCGGCTGGACGGGGAAAGTCGTGATCATCCTCGCCATTGCGGCCGTGAACGCCTTTCTGGTTGCCGGCTATCTGATGCACTTGTTGTCCGAGAAGAAGTTGATCTACGCCGTGCTCGTGTTCACCGTGTTTTTCGTCATCGGCCTCGCCGGCTTGACGCTCTGGGCGATGAACGATTTTCCGACCGGCACGGCCGTCCACTAACATGTCCCTGAAAGCCTTCCATCTGATTTTTGTGACGCTGTTGACCTCGCTGTCCTTCGGCTGCGCGGCCTGGGCGTTCAACAACGGGCGGCCGGGCTGGGGCTGTGCCGGCATCGTGACGGGCATCCTCGTCATCGTCTATGGCATTTATTTTTTAAAGAAATTGAAAAAGATCAGCTATCTGTGAAGACATCCGCAAAGATATTTTTAGCCCTCGCCGCGGCCGCCCCGGCGAAAGTTTTCGCCTGCGCAACCTGCTACGGCGTCAATGTGGACACCAACATGACTGAGGGCATGAACTTCGGCATCTTCACGCTGCTCGGCGTTGTCTGCACGGTGCTGGTGACGTTTGGCGCTTTTCTTTTTTACATTTTCCGCCGTAGCGCCAGCCTGGCGGCCGCCGCCGAAAAATCACAAGAACAGATTTCCAAAATATGAACGACTGGTTTGCTAGAAATATTCTCGGAATGCCCGTTCCCGCCGCCGTTGGCGCCAAGCCGATTGATGACCTCATCGTCTGGGTGCATTACCTGATGGCGGTGCTGTTCGTCGGCTGGGTTGCGTATTTTTTGTACGTCCTCTGGCGTTTCAACGAAAGCCGCCATACGCGCGCCGACCATGTAGGCTCGAAAAGCCCCTTCCCGAAATACGTCGAAATCGGCGTTGTCCTCGCCGAAGTTGTCCTGCTCGTCGGCATCGCCATTCCGCTCTGGGGCAAAAACGTCCAGAAGTTTCCCGACCCGAAGGATGCCGTGGTGGTGCAGGTGCAGGCCCAGCAGTTTGGCTGGAATTATCGCTACGCCGGTCCCGATGGCAAATTCGGACAGCAGGACATGAAGTTGATCTCGGACAGCAACCTCTTCGGCATTGATACAAACGACCCCGCCGGGAAGGACGATGTCCAGTATTACAACGGGAACATGCACGTGGTACTCAACAAGCCGGTGTTGATTTACCTTTCCTCAAAGGATGTGATCCACTCCTTCAAGGTCATCTCCATGCGGGTGACGCAGGACGCGATTCCCGGGCTCCGTATCCCGATCACGTTCACGCCCAACAAGCTCGGCCGCTATCAGATCAACTGCGCGCAGCTCTGCGGCGGCGGTCATTCCTCGATGTCCGGCGGATTTGTGCTCGTCGAGTCGCAGGACGATTTCGACAAGTGGATGAAGACCAAGACGGCAGCCGCCACGCCGACGAGTTTCGAATAAGATTTCCGCCGCCCTGCGCGGCAACCGTTCATGGCTGAAACCTCCCGACCGCTGCCGCGTTCCGCGTGGCTTGGCTATAGCCTGGTTTTCAGCCTCCTCGGACTGGCGGTTTTCGTTTCCATTTTGCAAAACGAGCGGCGGCAAAAAATGGAGCTGCCCGTCATCGGACAGGTGGCCGATTTTACGCTCACCAACCAGGACGGAAACATTTCCACGCTCGCGGATCTTACCAACCACGTCTGGCTGGCGGACATCGTCTTCACCCGTTGCGCCGGCCCGTGCCCGCGCATGACGCAACAGATGAAATCAGTGGAAGACCTGCTGCCGGGTGATGCGCGGCTGGTCACGCTCACCACCGACCCGGGATATGACACGCCCGAACAGATGAAACGGTTCGGCGGACATTTCGGCGCGGATTTCAGCCGCTGGACTTTTCTCACCGGCGACAAATGGCAACTCAGCCTGCTGGCCGCCAACAGCCTGAAGCTCGCCGCCCAACCGGTGAAGCCGGAGGACCAGAAGAACGCCGCCGACCTGTTCATCCACACCACGATTTTCACCGTGGTGGACAAACACGCGCGGCTGCGCGGCTCGTTTGAAACCGCCGGCGATGGTGTGGATTGGACGAATGACGTGCTGCCGAAAATCATCGCCACCGTCCATCAACTGGAAGACGAGCCATGACCATCCACGATTTGCCGGTCGTCAACGCCACGCTCAACGGCTTGAGCGCGGTGTTTCTCGCGTTCGGTTTTTTCTTCATCAAGCGCGGCCGTAAGATAGCGCACCGCAACTGCATGATCTCCGCGTTTTGCACGAGCGTGGTTTTCCTCGCGTGTTACCTGACGTATCATATCTGGCTTGCCGTCGTGTTGCATCAAGGCCCGACGCGCTTTTTGAAGCCGGAATGGTTCCGGCCGTTTTACCTGACGATTTTAATTTCGCACACGTTGCTGGCCGTCATCATCGTGCCCATGATTTTGATGACGCTGTGGCGCGCAAAAAAACAGGATTTCGAGAGACATAAAAAAATCGCGCGCTGGACCTGGCCGCTGTGGATGTATGTTTCCGTGACCGGCGTGGTGATTTATTGGCTGCTTTACGTCAAATATAAGCAGGGGTGAAATTCTGATGTTGAAAAATTGAAACATTTGCACCAATTTAGCGTCTAACCCTTTGTATGAATAAAAACATTCTAAAAAAGTCGATTTTGGCCGCCGCATTAGTACCGCTGCTGGCCGGGTGTGTGGAACGTGAGGTTGTCTATCGCGACCGTCCCGCGCCCCCGCCCGAGCAAACCACCGTTGTCGAAGAGGCCCCGGCTCCGCCGGCTCCACAGGTGGAGGTCGTCCCGGTCGCACCGGATCCGACTTTTGTCTGGGTTGGAGGCGAATGGATCTGGGGTGGTCCGCGCGGCTGGTACTGGGGGCCGGGCCATTGGGGTCCGCGTCCGCATCCCGGCGCGGTCTGGGTGCATGGCGGGTGGGGTTACCACGGAGGCCATCGTGTCTGGGTCCGCTCCCACTGGCACTGAACAGTTAAGCGGAAATTTTTGCAAGCGCGCCCGCGGTAATCTCGCGGGCGCGTTTTTCCGTTTCCGCCTCGGCATAGCAGCGGAATTCCGGCGCGTTGCCGGAGGGACGCAGGTGCAAAATTTCTTCGTTGGCAAAAACGATCCGCAGTCCGTCCGTGCGGTCCAACGACGCAACCGTTCCGCAAAGGCCGCCAAACATTTTTTCGATCGCCAGCTTGTCATCCGCTTCCGAACCGGAATCGAACCGGGCGAGCAAAGCCCGGCTTTTTTCAGTGGCGAAATTTTTCAGCCGGTCGCTCGCCGTGTAGCGGGCGGGCAGGGAATTCAGCAGCCCTGAAATTTTTTGTTTTCGCGCCCGGGCCAGGAGCAAAATTCCGAGGATCACAATGACGGCGTCGCGGGTCGGCAGGGAACGTAATTTCCTGCCATCGCTTTCGATATCCGAGTTGAGCAGGAAACCGCCGTTCGCCTCGTAACCGACCACCCGCTGCACGCCGCCGGCGGTGGCTTCGAGCATCGAGGCCACGACGAACGGCGAACCAATTTTTGTCCGCCGGATTTCCTTGAACCAGCCGGATTTTTCCACCGCCGTGTTGCAGCTCACCGGGGTGCTGACCGAACCGGCGTCCAGAAATTTTGCACACAAAATGCCGGCGATGTCGCCGCGCAACCAGTTGCCTTGTTCATCGCTGATCAGGGGGCGGTCACTGTCGCCATCGGCGGAAACGATGGCGTCAAACTTTCCGGTCGCCGCCCATCCGTGCGCCAGCTCCACATCCTCGGGCCGGATCGCTTCCGTGTCCACGGGGATAAATTTTTCCGAGCGTCCAAGCGGCGTCACTTCCGCACCGAGGTGCGACAAAATTTTCACGAGCACATCGCGTCCCACGGCGGAATGTTGATAGACGGCGACGCGCACATTTTTCAGCGCGTCATGGGCGAAAAAATTCAGGTAGCGCATGACATAGTTTTCCCCGGCCTCCGGGGAAATGGCGTGCGCGGTTTTGGCTTTCGCAAAATTCCCATCCGCACCGAACAATGAATCGTCGAGCTCGACGGTCTGGCTGCTCATGCCTTTTTCATCCGCCTTCAAGACTTCGCCGGCGCATTTGTTGAACTTGATGCCGTTACGGTCGTCGGGGATGTGGCTGCCCGTGACCATGATCGAGGGGATCTTGTTTTCAAAGCCGAACAAGGCGACGGCCGGCGACGGAACCTTGCCGCAGTTCACCGGACGATAACCCATTTCTTCTGTCGCGCGACACACCGCGGCCATCACCCGATCCGTGCTCGGTCGAAGATCGCCACCGACCGCAACGCGTTCGCCCGCCCGCTTAAGTTCGCCGGTGCTTTCGAGGTATTGCAAAAAACCCTTGGTATAGGCGTAACAAACCCGGTCCGTCATCGCCGTGGCGAGCCCGCGGGCACCGCTGGTGCCGAAGGCGACGCCGCTTTTGGCCATAAGTTCACTGATGGAGATTTTCATTACGGGAGATTTTGCTGGAAAATTGGTGCGCGCGAAAGGACTTGAACCTTCACGCCTTACGGCACCAGATCCTAAGTCTGGCGTGTCTGCCATTCCACCACGCGCGCAACCTTAATTACCAACGGCTTGCGAATATTTTTCGAGCCTCATCGTTTGACTTTGCCACACTGTTCCATGCTGCAACCGGTTAAAACGATTCGCGACGACAAACCGCCTGCGCACCGTTTTCCACCAGCCCATAAATACCAAAAGGAGCAGGATAACCGCAAGCACCCAAACCGGGGGGCCGAAATCGGGGAAAGCAACCGATAAACAATTTCGATTTTATTAAAATGCTTATCAGCCAAAAGAAAGCGAATGGTGGATTATTTATTCGGTCCAGGTTGCATTTGAGACTTTAATAAATTCATAAAGTTAGGCAGTGGCTTCATAGCTTGGGATGAATAGGCTCTTCATTTTCCGGGGTTCGACTGATACAGATAGAAACTACCGGGTAGAAATAAGATTCGATAATTTTTCGACCATAATTTTTTTTGAGGCGCTTCAATTTAAGTTGTGAAAATCGCTCGAAAGAGGGATGTCTTAAAATTCAAAAGCAACTAGATTGAATCAAGTCACTCCACTAAAAATGCCAAAATGCATTGCCATCGCTCAATTTGTCGATTCCGGTCCACAATCAGTTCCAACTTTGAAAAACCCATGAAAAACAGCAAGGTTCACCTAACAATCATTCGTCATGCCATCCAGCCCGGGCTGGATTTGCTAAACAAAGCTCTCATCTTTGTTGCCGTCATATCCGGTTGCCTGCTGGCCGGCATCGCGGGTCAGGCGGCACCCGTCAACCTTTTGTATTTTCCCCTGACCAATTCGCCCGGCACGACGTTTCCGAGCAGCACCGCCTTGGGAGGTGTGAGCGTTACGTTGACTTCCTATAATGGTTCAGGCGCATCCGCAAATTTGGCCGGCCCTACCAATGCGGGGGTGAACGGGACGGTCGCAGGTGTCGGTGCGTTGACCCTGACCAACGGAGAAACGGGGAATGCCACACAATCGGCCAACGCCAATGCTGCCGCCAATTCCGCTGCCGACCTGGGCGATGCGGCGCTCGCATTCGGCAGTGTCACTAATTTTATAGTAACGATGTGGATCAAGGAACCGATCGTGTATTCGGATGCGACCGGCAACACGCTTCCCCGGCTGTTTGTTCTCAACAACGGCGTATCTCCGGGCGCTGGTGAAGATACCCCCAACAGCATCGGTGTAAAGTTCCAGTTGGGGGATCAATTCGAGCTGGTCGTCAATGGTGCCTCCACGACAACGGGCAATTCATATAATGCTCCGGCGAACACCGCCACCCTGGGATCAACGCTTGCCAGCGATATGCTGGCGAACAAGTGGTATTTTGTTGCCTGGGTTTATGATGGCACCAACCTTTCCCAATACACCGGCTCCGACTCGGGAGTTGCAACCCAAGTAGGCACATCGTATTCAGCTCCGGGGTTGTCGGTCAATTTAAGCAGCTCCTCAACCCTTCTTCTCGGCAATAAAACCTGGAAGGGCACGCGCGGGTATTACGGCTCGATGGAAGATTTTCGTTTCTACACCGGCGTCGCCACCAACAATGCCAGCTTCGTGGAAGGTATCCGGCAGCAAATCGCCCCCAAGATACCGACCATCACCGGTGCCTATCCCAATGGCGGCTCGCTGCTGCAGGGCACCAACAAACTGGCCTTCACCGCCAATTCGCAAAGTGGAATCAATCTCACCAATATCAGCCTGGTTGTGAACAGCGTGAATGTTTCTGCCGGGCTGACATTTGTGACCAACGGCACGGCTGGCACGTCCACAAATGTCACGGCGTACTATACTGGTTTGCCGCAACAGTCGATCAACACGGCGGTGATCAGCGCAACGGATGGATTTGGTCTCACAGGCAGCAGCACGATAAGTTTTGACACCTTCAGCCCCACAAATTTCATCGTCAAGGTGGAAGAATTTGACTACAGCGGGGGCCAGTTCATAGATAATCCTGAATATACCAGCTATGCAACGAACACCAGCTACTTCGGTCTGGAGGGAACGGATCTCGTTGACGTGCACAAGGGGTCAACCACCGGTGATAATGCCACCACTGATTACCGCTACGATGGCGACTCGCCAGTCGGAATTGATACGCAGACGCCTCTGGCCGCGGCCGAGCTGTCAGTGCCGACGAGATTCGGAACGAACAGCTCCATTGGGAACCACATGATCGGGAACTGGTCGAGCGGCGAGTGGCAGAATTACACCAAGACGTTCCCGGCGGGCAATTACAACATCTACGCCCGTGTGACCACCAGCAGCGGATCCACCATCAACCTGGACCAGGTCATTGCCGGCCGGGGCACCACCAGCCAGACGCTCTCCCGGCTGGGCAACTTTACTTACACGGGCACCGGCACTTTCCAATGGGTGCCGTTGCTCCAAAACGGCACTCTGGCCGTGGTTAATCTTGCCGGAGTCAACACAATCCGTGCCACAAGCGGCGGCGGAGCCAATGTTGATTTCTATATGTTCGTGCCGGCCAATCCGAACCTGCCCGTAATCAACAACGTGTATCCGGATGGAAATTATCTCTTTGAGGCCACAAACAAGCTGGCCTTCACGGTCAGCTCGGGTGCCGGCATTCTCACCAATAACATTACGGTTACCTTGAACGGCACAAACGTCTCCTCCAGCCTGGTGTTTAGCGGCGGGCCCAACACTTGGAACGTCAGCTATAGCGGTTTGTTGCAAAATCAGACCTACGCCACCGTCATCGGCGTCACTGATAACAATAGCGTGAGTGCCAGTGCCGCGCTTAATATTGACACTTGGAATCCGGTTGTGCAGGTCGAGGCGGAAGATTTTGATTTTGATCCCACGCAAAGCCCGATTTCCGGGACGGGCAAACGTTACATTGACAACCCGATAGCCACGGCTGCCGGGGTTCCTGCCGCCAACAGTTATGAAGGCCAGGTGGGCATCACAAACATCGACGATGGCGGCGGCGCATCCGCGACCGGCCACGCAGCCTATCGTCCGAGCGATCTGGTGGCCACCACTCCCGTCACTGACCTGGCGCGGCGTCAGTTTGTCAACGGCGCCCTGGATTACAATGTTGGGTTCCTGGCGATCGGCATGTGGCAGCAGTACACCAGAACATGGCCCAGCGGTACTTATAATCTTTATGCACGCGTTGCCTCCGGTGCCAACCAAGGCACATACTACTCGTCCTGGTCCCAGGTTCTCGCCGGATGGGGCAGCACCAGCCAGGTGACCAAGCACATTGGTTCATTTACCATCCCGACAACGGGCGGCTACTCGGCTTACTTTTATGCCCCGTTAATGGACCAGTTCGGCAATTATGCGCAATTGACCATGGGAGGCACGAACACCTTCCGGGCAAGGCACATAGTGATCAATCAGACGGATAATCCGAATACAGCAGATACCCAGGGCGGGATTAACGTCAATTTTTACATGTTGACAGCCCCGAGGACCGATTTGCCCCGCATTGATGCGGTTTATCCGGACGGAAGCACACCCATGCAGCAAACCAACACATTCGTGTTTGTTGCCAGCAATCCAACCTATGGCATTGCCACAAGCAACATTCAAGTAACCCTGAATGGTGCCAACATCTCGTCGGGCCTGTCGTTCAGCGGTTCGTCCTCCAGTTGGAATGTGAGTTATCCAGGTCTCCAGCCCAACACCAACTATACCGCGGTCATTAATGTGACCGATAACAACAACCAGACACACAACCTCACAATAAATTTTGATACCTTCAGCGCCACCAATTTCACCTGGGAAGCCGAAGATTTTGACTTTGATGCCGGTAACAGCCCCGTTCCCAGCGGCAATGGCCTTCGTTACATTGACAACCCGGTGCCCACTTCCGCCCCGGCGACGAACAGCTATTATGGGCAGACGGGGGACCTGGACATCGATTATTCCTCGCAATTTTTGAATGTCCTGCCCGTCCCGGCGGTTTATCGGTCAGCAGCCATGAACTTCAACAATGTTGTTCCGATCGAGGTCACCGGCGACGGAACCCGGCAGAGAACCCTAAATGCACAATTAACACAGGTTAATCCAGGTATTCTGGACTATGATATTTTTAACCTGACCAACAGCGCATGGATCAATTATACCCACACGTTCCCTGCTGGTAATTTCTACGCCTATGCGAGAATGTCGGCTGGCACGACCAACGTGGTTGACGTGCTGTTGGCACAAGTGACCAGCGGGGCAGGAACATCAACCCAAACGACGAATGTTCTGGGCTGGTTCCAAGCCACCGGAAACAGCTTTGCCACCTGGCAATACGCGCCCCTCATCAATACCAATACTGGTACCACCGTCGTCCTGACTAATCTCGCCGGAGTTCAGACATTGCAAATAACCGGGGACGGGTTTGAGCATGTGAACTTCTTCATGCTTTCGCCCGCAGTCGCTTCCTCAACGGGTTTAGCTCCGACAAATTCGCCCGTCGTCACCAGTTTTAGCCTGGTGAGCGGCGGCGGCGGGGGTGGCAAGAATGTTGTCATCAATGGAAACAATGGAGATGTCGGGGCAACGTATTATTTGTTATCCAGCACAAATTTAACCACGCCGTTGAATCAGTGGCAGGCGGTGGCAACCAATGTGCTTGGATCAAGCTCGTTCACGTTCATTGGCACGAATGCGGCGTCTGCCGGAGGGACGCAGCAGTTTTATATCTTAAGCAGTACGAACAACCATTGAATTGCGACGAATATAAAGATTATTTGTTAACTTCAAAAAATTGAAGCCGGCGAAACTAATTAATTTTGGTCCCAGGGGGAACCGGCGATTGAACAAATGAAAATAAAGAATATAATTGCCTGCACCGTCGCGCAAAAATCGCCGGGCCAAAGTCAAAGCCGGCATGGTGCCAGACCGGTTGAATGCTTCAATAAATGCGGGTTCACGTTGATCGAGTTGCTGGTGGTTATTGCCATTATCGCCATTCTTGCCGCCATGCTGCTGCCGGCACTGGCCAGCGCCAAGGAGCGGGCAAAACGTGCACAGTGTCTCGGTAACTTGAGGCAACTGGCGGTTGGCATGACAGTATATTCCATGGACAGCAACGATCAGCTTGTCCAAGTGCGCCAGCAACC
>Ga0210388_10000829_pt1 | contig 24615 bp, 24 predicted proteins | sample IncBWC19OmetaG_FD_155485 | JGI IMG/M metagenome (GOLD analysis project Ga0210388, IMG submission 155485) | Forest soil microbial communities from Barre Woods Harvard Forest LTER site, Petersham, Massachusetts, United States - Inc-BW-C-19-O ...
CCCGAATGGATTTGACGCGAAACTCCTGGTCGGGCATATCGGGTTCCGCCGCCACCCGACGCGCGTCAGCTTCGATTCGGTCGAGGAGGTCCGCCGAGCCCGCTTCGGCAACCGCGATTACGCGCTGTTGGACCCGATCGTGTATCAGGGCACACGGCGTTCTGAGAGCAAACGCGCGCCAGGGAAGCGTCGCCCGGGGAAGCGAGAGTCGCGGCTCGACTTCCTGCGCCATTTCATAAGACAAGAAGATGGCCCAACCCCCGGCGAATGGCAGATCGGACGGTACAACAGTCGCCGGCTCGCGCTCGGCCAACCACCAGTTTTCCAACGCAGAGAAAAAAGTGTTGCCCTGGACGGAGGTGCCTTCCGCGCCGAGGTGTCCATCAGCGTCGAGCCAGAGTGCCGCGCGCGGCTCGGCCAGAAGGACACTTGTACGGCTCAACGGGCCGTCGGCCGCGCTATCGAGCAACATGGGATAGCGCGCGGGCAGCCGCGCCGCGAGCCGGCGCAGCACCGTGGGCGGCACGCCGAGCTCGCGAACGACCGGGCTCATCAACCGTTGAAGCGGCGGAAAATCAGCGAACCGTTGGTCCCGCCGAAGCCGAAGGAATTCGACAACACCGTCTCGATCTTCATCTGGCGCGCCGTGTTAGGCACGTAATCCAGATCGCAGTCGGGGTCGGGTGTGCGGTAGTTGATGGTCGCCGGGGCGACCTGGTCGCGGATGGCGAGAATCGAGAAAATCGCTTCCACGACGCCCGCGGCGCCGAGAAGGTGGCCGGTCATCGATTTCGTCGCGCTCACCGCGAGCTTTTTGGCGTGATCGCCGAAGGCACGCTTCATCGCGAACGTCTCCGCCCGGTCCCCCAGCGGCGTCGAGGTCGCGTGCGCATTGAGATATTGCACATCCGAAGGATTTATCGCGGCATCCTTCAGCGCATTCGCCATCGAGAGACGTGCGCCCTCGCCGTCCTCCGGCGGAGAGGTGATGTGGTGGGCATCCCCGCTCATGCCGAAACCAATGACTTCGGCATAGATGTTGGCACCCCGCTTCCGCGCGTGCTCGAGTTCCTCGAGAATCACTGCGCCACCGCCGTCGCTCAACACAAAGCCGTCCCGGTCCTTGTCGAAAGGCCGGCTCGCTTCCGTCGGCGCGTCGTTGCGCATCGACAGAGCCTTTGCCTGCCCGAAGCTGCCGAGACCGCAACGGGTCGTTGCCATCTCGCCGCCGCCGGCGATGACCATGTCGGCGTCACCGTACTGAATCGTACGCATCCCGAGGCCGATCGCGTGAGTCGACGTCGTACAGGCGGTGACGATGCCCAGATTCGGTCCCTTCAGGCCGTACTTGATCGAGAGATGACCGGAGATCATGTTCACGATGGTGGCCGGCACGAAGAACGGCGAGATCTTCCGCGGGCTGCCCGCCTTCAGATAGGCGCCGTATTCCTCCTCGATCGTGCCCAAACCACCGATGCCGGCACCGCACACGGCGCCGCAACGATCCGCGTCAAGCTTGCTCATGTCGATGCCGGAATCCGTCATCGCCTGGATGCCCGCCGCCACGCCGTAGTGCATGAACTCGTCCATGCGCCGCGCGTCCTTGGGCGAGATGTACTCAGAAACCTCAAAGCCACGCACCGCTCCGCCGAAGCGCACCGGAAACGCGGATACATCAAAGCGGGTGATCGGACCGATTCCGCTTTCCCCTTTCAACACTGCTTCCCAGGCCGACTTCACCGTGCTCCCCACGGGAGAGATGATGCCGAGACCTGTCACGACAACTCGACGTTTACTCACACGCTACCTGTTACGAAGAATCGACGGATGTTAAGAGAGGGCGCCCGCGCTCGCTTTGCCGGGCCCCCGTGGCAGATCAGCATACCGCAGGTAAGCTGATGCAAAGACTGCAACGGCACGGGCCGTATGCACACAACGAGAATCAGGCCTTGTTACGGCGCTCGTTGATGTACTCGATGGCCTGCTGGACCGTGGTAATTTTTTCGGCGTCCTCATCAGGAATCTCGATCTCGAACTCCTCTTCGAGAGCCATCACCAGCTCGACCGTGTCGAGCGAGTCGGCTCCGAGATCGTCGACGAACGACGCATCGTTCGTGACCTGTTCCTGTTTGACGCCCAGCTGCTCGGCCACGATGGCCTTGACCTGCTGCTCAACTGTGCTCATTAGCGGATTGTCCTTTTGTAGTCTTTAGAGAAATCGTTAACGGTTCATGGTCGCGCCGTTCTAAAGAGGCCTTAGCCGGCGCGAAGGCGCGGTATTGTAGGGGAACACCCCCCCTAGTGCCACTTCCGCGCAAGTGGGCGAGGTGATTGTTTTTTCTCAGGAATCGAAAGATGAAAGTTCCCGCCCCGCCCCCTCCGGCGCCTCTATGTGGCGCTGATCCAACGTTGCGGTCAAGGCATATACATGCCGCCGTTGACGTGTAGGGTCTCGCCCGTGATGTAGCTGGCCGCGGCCGAGCAGAGGAACAGAACGGTCGCGGCGATATCCGCCCCGCTGCCGAGCCGCCCCATCGGGATCTGTGCCAGCAACGCCGTCCGCTGCTCCTCGTTGAGCGCCTTCGTCATGTCAGTATCGATGAACCCGGGGGCGATCGCATTCACGGTGATGCCGCGCGAGGCAACTTCTTTCGCGAGCGACTTGGTGAACCCCAGCAGACCCGCTTTTGCCGCCGAGTAATTGACCTGTCCGGGGTTGCCCGTCAGGCCAACGATGGAGGTCAGGTTGATGATGCGGCCGCGGCGCTCTTTCATCATGCGGCGCAGACACGCCTTGGAGAGACGGAACACGGAGGTCAGATTCGTCGCAATGACCAGGTCCCAGTCGTCCGGTTTCATCCGCAGGAGCAACGTGTCGCGCGTGATCGCCGCGTTGTTGACGAGGATGGTCGGCATGTCACCCGCTGTATCCAGCTCGCCCATGAGGGTCTCGATGGAGGCCGCATTCCCGACGTCCAGGACCACTCCCCGACCGTTGTATCCGTGCGACGCAAGCTGTGCAGTGAGCTTTGCGGCCCCTTCCGGGGTGGTCGAAGTCCCGATGACCCGCGCTCCCGCGCCGGCCAGAGCCAGTGCGATGGCGTTACCGATACCGCGCGAAGCGCCCGTTACGAGCGCCACATCGTTATTCAGCATTGGCTACCCCTTTGACAGCCGTCAGCGTGGCTTCCACCGACGCCGGATCCTCGAGCGCCATAAATTCCAGCCCGGCCCGTTTCTCGATGCGGCGGTTCAAGCCCGTGAGCACCTTGCCCGGACCGCACTCGATGAGTTGCGCAATGCCGGTGGCCGTCAGGGCACGTACCGCGTCCCACCAACGCACAGGACTCGGTAATTGCCGCACCAGGAGCTCGTGAAGGTCGGCGGGCTCCTGGTGGGAAATGGCGTCTACCGCGCTGATGAAGGGGATCTGCGGCTTGCGGATCTCGACGCTACGCAGCTTGCCGGCCAGGCGGTCAGCGGCCCCGCGCATCAGACTGGTGTGGACCGGCACACTCACCGGTAGCAGCACGGCCCGCTTCGCGCCCCGGGTCTTGGCCCCTTCAATAGCCCTTTGCACGGCACCGGTATGGCCGGCGATCACGATCTGGCCCGGCGCGTTGAAGTTGGCAGGCGCTACGACCTCGCCCTGCGCGGCTTCGCGGCAGGCCTCCTCGAGACTGGCCTCTTCGAGGCCGAGAATCGCGGCCACCGCCCCGGTACCCAGCGGCACCGCTTCCTGCATGGCTTGTCCGCGAAAGCGCACCAGGTCCACGGCGGTCCGAAATTCCAGTGCTCCGGCGCACACGAGCGCGGTGAACTCACCCAGGCTGTGACCCGACACGACACTCGGCAGCGCGCCACCCCGGCCGCACCACAGGCGCCAGGTCGCAACCCCGGCCGTCAGCATCGCGGGCTGGGTGCGCTCGGTGGAATTCAACTGGTCCTCGGGCCCCTCCTGCACGAGCCGCCAAAGGTCGTAGCCCAATACAGTGGACGCCTCATCGAAAGTGGCGCGGACGACAGTGCCCGCGTCCGTCGAAACGAACTGGGCGAGCATGCCGATCGACTGCGAGCCCTGCCCCGGAAAAACGAAGCCAAACGACATCTGAAAAGGTCCCCGGTGAAAAGCGGCGGATTATAGCGGCTCGGGGCGCGGATTAAGGAAAGCTGCGACGAGGACCCCCCCGAGGGCGCCATAGAGGTGGGCGTCGACGACTACCCCGGCGCCACTATCGTGAAAGGGCAGCGAGCCCACCCCCTGCTCGTAGAAAAGCTTCACAATCACGAAGGCGGCCAGAATCCAGCCGTCGAGATCGCGTCGCCGCAGATGGGCCAGGGTGCCGGCCGCCATCACACCATGAAGCGCGCCTGAGGAACCCACGTACCACGAGACTGTCGAATCACGCAGCCACAGCCCAGCATCGATGGCAGCGATCGCCGCGAGTGTGATCAGCATCCACTGTCGAGGCTTGTAGTCGCGGGCAAACAGGGCCCACATCAGGATGAGACCCAGACTGTTGAGTGCCGCATGCTCGAGATCAAGGTGAACGATGTGCGCGGTCAGCAGGCGCCACCATTGGCCTGCCGCCAGGCCGGCGCGGTCATATCGCAGCAGGGCGCGCCCAACGTCGCCCCCGAGCTCCGGAAGCAGCAGTACGGCGCAGGCCACCAGGAGCCCGACACCGTACATTCCGTCGCAATTGAGAGACGAGAGGACACGCCGGAAGGTCGTCACAGGCCGACTGGCATTCATTTGTTATTATCCGGCCCGCTCGCAACAGGGCCTGCTCGCAACGGCATCAGGCGCCTCATCATGCGGCCGCTTTATAGGACCTTCAGCTCATGAGTAACATTTGGCAGTCAACCGAGGGTAGCAGAGCGCTCCGACGCGCGCGTGGCTTCACCCTCATCGAGATCATGGTCGTCGTGATCATCATCGGCCTGCTGGCCGCGGTCATCGTGCCGCAGGTCATCAGCAAGGTCGACGAGGCGCGCGTCGCGAAGGCGAAGCAGGACATCCAGTCGCTCGAGACGGCGCTCACCATGTTCCGCCTCGACAACTCCAAGTACCCGACCACCGAACAGGGGCTGGCCGCGCTCACCACGCAGCCGACCGATCCGACGATCCGACACTGGCGTCCGGGTGGCTATCTGCAGCACGTGAGCAAGGACCCTTGGGGTAATGAGTACCAGTACACGAGCCCCGGCACTCATGTTAAAGACTACGACCTCTACACACTCGGGGCCGACGGCCAACCCGGCGGTGAGGGCCAGGACGCAGACATCGGCAACTGGAACATGACCGACTGACGGGGCGACGCGCTCCTGAAGCCACCCATGCAACTTCTGCCTAAACAGGGACGAAACGCCGGTCGCGCCCCCGCTGGGGGTTCCCTCGCTGGCCCCCGCTGGGGGTTTCCTCGCTCGCCGCTCGGTCGCCGCTCGGTCGCCGGCGGCTTTACGCTGATCGAGATCCTCGTCGTCGTGGTCATCATCGGTGTGCTTTCCGCCGGCCTGCTGCTCTCCGTCTCGCTCACCGGCCGCGACCGGGACCTGGAAAAGGAAAGTGACCGACTGCTCGCTCTCATGAATTACGCGCGCGAAGAGGCGGAGCTGCAGACGCGCGAATACGGCCTGATCTTCCAGGATGACAGCTACGAATTCGTCGCCTACGACGTGCATCGCGCGATCTGGCGCAGCGTCTTCGAGGACGATGCGCTGATCTTACGCAGGCTCCCCTATGGCCTCGACGTGAAACTCAAGGTCGAAACCCGGCCGGTGGTATTGAAGAAACCCCAGGACGCGAAGGACAAGACACCGCAGGTGATGATCTTCTCCAGCGGCGACCTCACGCAGTTCGAGGTGACCCTGGAGCGCGAAGGCGGCATCCGCAGTATCACGGTTGTACAGGACGATAAAGGCAATCTCATCGAGAAGCCGATGGTCGATACGACCGTGAAGGAGAACAGAACGTGAGGCGCCGCCGCGCCGTGATACCGCGCGGGAGCGGCTTTACGCTGATCGAAGTGCTCGTGGCGCTGGCGATCGTGGCGATCGGCATGGCCGCGGTGTTAGGAACGTTGACCTCCTCCGCCAGCACCGTTCTGTATCTGCGCGACAAGACGATCGCGCAGTGGGTCGCTCTCAATCACATCGCCGAGCAGCGGCTGCAAAACACACCCGGACAGGCTCCGCAGGTGGGCAAGAGCGACGGCGATGTCGATTACGCAGGGTCGAAATGGCATTGGCACCAGGAGATCGTCGCCACCTCCATCCAGGGGATGGTGCGCCTGGATGTCATGGTGCGTCCCGCGGACAGTAAGGCTGATAACGACCACGGTTGGTACGTCACGCTGAGCGGCATCATAGGGGATGCTGTTGGGGCGCCTCGCGGTGACATGCCGTTGTGGGGCTCGGGGACGACCACGCCGATGCCGGGGGCTGGCAACGGCACAGGTACGGGCACCGGAACTGGAACCGGGACTGGCACTGGGACCGGTACGGGCACTGGGACGGGCACTGGCACCGGGACCGGTACGGGCACTGGGACGGGCACTGGCACCGGGACCGGCACTGGGACCGGCAACGGCGGTCTCGTTACGCCGCCCAAATGACAATGCGTAACCGCGGTTTTACTCTCCTCGAGCTGCTGGTCGCGATGTTCATCGCGGCGATCATGTTTGCCATCGGGTATGGCGCCATCAACCAGGCGGTCAACAATCACAGCGGGATAAAGGACCAACAGGACCGGCTCGCCGAAGTGCAGACGGCGGTGCGCGTGATGGAGCAGGATTTCGTGCAACTCCAGCCGCGCCCGGTACGTCAGACCGTCGGTGACGGCTGGCTGCCTTCGCTGCTGGGTAACCCGGATCCGACGGTGCAACCGATGGTGCAATTGAGTCGCGGCGGTTGGAACAACCCAACCGGCGTGCAGCGGCCGGGATTGCAACGCGTCGCCTACTTCTTCGAGAAAAACACCCTGCGCCGCGAATACTGGACCGTCATGGATGCGACGCTGCAGAACACGACTATAAAACGGGACCTGCTCACTCACGTGAAAGCGGTGACGTTTCGCTACATGGACGTCTCCCGCCAGTGGCAGACCCAGTGGCCCCCCGCGGCCGTTGCCGGCGCGACCGGCCAGGAAAGCTCGCTTCGCATGCGGCCGATCGCGGTCGAAATCACTCTCGATACCGAGGATTGGGGCAAGTTGGTGCGGACCATCGAGGTCGCGGGTTGATTGCGCTGAACAAACACTCGAGGCAGTGGCGTAGCGGGCGGCCTCCCGCGCGACAGCGGGGTATCGCGCTGCTCGTGGCCATTCTGCTGGTCGCCCTGGGCACGATCATCGCCGCCTCGATCGCCTACGAGAATGCGATGACCGCGCGCAAAGGCGCTGCGGTTCTGGCACTGGACCAGAGCGTTCTGGTCGGAGAGGCCGCCGAGGCGCTCGCCGCCTACGGCCTGCGCCTGGTGTGGCGCTCCGACAAGACCCACATCTATATCGGCCAGGGTTGGGATAAGCCCGTGGGCCCGGTCGAGGTGGTTCCTGACGTGATGCTCACGGCATCCCTGGAAGACCTGTCGGGACGCTTCAACCTCAATTCTCTCGTGAATGCCGACGGCTCGGTCAACCAGACCAACTTCGCGGCCTTTCAGCAGCTGCTCACATACCTCGATATCGAGCCAAAATGGGCCGGCTACATCGTCGACTGGATCGACCCGGACATCGTGCCGCAGAATCCCGACGGTGCCGAGGACAGTGTCTACATGGGGCAGTCGCCGCCCTACCGCACTCCCAACATGTACATCACCAGCGCGAGCGAGATTCTCGCGTTGCCCGGATTCGGGCACGACCGCTACGCGAAACTGGCGCCGTATATCGTGGCGCTGCCCATTGATGCGAAGATCAACATCTGCACCGCTTCGGGCATGGTCCTCGACGCGTTCACCCCTGGACGGCGCGAATACAGCCTCGATCCCGATGGACTGCAGAAGAACCGGGAGCAGGCCGGGGCGTGTTTTCCTTCCCAGCAGGAATACCAGCAGGCTATCGCGCAGTCGCCCAAGCCGCCGCAGCAACAACAGCAGCAACAGCAGCAAATACTGGGCCAGAACCAGAACCAGAACCAGCAGACCCCGGCAGCCGAGTTCGGCACGAATTCGAGCTACTTCCGGCTGACCAGCTTCGTTACAATCGGCGCTGCAGAATTCAACTTATATAGTCTTATGTACCAGGATGCCCAGGGCAGCGTGCGCCCCCTGCTACGCAGTTACACTCCGGACTGACCGACGGTGATCAGGGAAACCCCACATGGCTGACTGGCTTCTGCTCAGGCTCCCTCGCGTACCGGACCAGCCGGCCACCTGGCTGGTGGTCGATCCTCGTGGCGTCGCGACCGGACCGCCGCAGAGCGGACCCCTGTCGCTCGCCGCACCGCGCAGCGCCGGGCGCCGGATCTGCGTGCTGGTCCCGGGCACCGACGTCCTGGTTGCCGAGCCGGAGCTCCCCACCAAGGCGGGTACCAAGCTAGCGCAGCTGGTGCCCTACGCCATGGAGGAGCAGCTCGCCGATGACATCGACGACCTGCACTTCGCCGTCGGCAAGCGCCCGGCGGATTCCACTCGGACGCCGGTGGCCGTCGTCACCCGCGCCTTGATGGATCAGTGGCTCACGGCCTTGAAGTCGGCCGGTCTCGAGCCCGAGGCCATGTACGCGGATAGCGACCTCCTGCCCCACAATCCCGGACAGTCCGTCGCGTTGCTCGAGGAGGACATCGTCGTCGTCCGCCCTCCTTCGGGCTCGCCCGTGACATTGCCCGCCGACGCACTCGCGGAAGCGCTGGAAATGGCGCAATCGTCGACCCCTGAGGGGGGCGGCGCGGGACGCGGACTCATTCTCTACACCGGTGCGCCCGAGTGGCACGAGCACTCCGCACAGGTTGAATCCCTGCGCGAGCGCTTCGACGGGATCAAAATCCAACTGCTCGCGAACGGCCCGCTGGCGCTCTTCGCGCAACAGTTGCCCACGTCGACACCCACCAACCTGCTGCAGGGCACGTACACGCCGACGACGTCGCGCGCCGTTGGCTTACGGGCATGGCGGGTTGCCGCGATCCTGTTGGCGTCGCTCATCGCTTTGCACGTGGCCGGTAAAGCGACCGAGCTGACCTTGCTGAAGCGCAACGAGCACAAGTTGGATGTTTCCATCCGTGAAGCCTTCCAAACGGCCATGCCGGGAGAGCCCAGCACGCCGGATGCGCGGAAGGTCATGGAACGGCGGCTCGCGGCAGCGGGCGCCTCGAGTTCGAACGGTCTGCTGACTACGCTGGAAGCGCTCGTGCAAGCCCGCAGCGCCGCACCGGGCTCGACCCTACGGGCACTGAGTTACCATCCGGGCTCGGTCGATCTGAAGATCGCAGCGCCTGATGCCTCGAGCCTCGATCGCATCGGCCAGGCACTGCGCAACAACGGGTGGCAGGCGGATCTCACCTCGGGCAACAACGTGGCGAACGGCGGCTACGAAGGAAGCCTCCAGATCCATTCGAGCGGATCGTGAGATCCGGACCTCAAAGGCGCACCTCATGAAGCTTCCATTTGCCACTAACCTGTCGCTCGACTCGCTGTCGGAGCGCGATCGCCGCATGCTTCTCATCGGCGGCGGCGTCGCGGTGTTGCTGCTTCTCTACGTGATCATCCAACTCGACAGCAGCGTGTCGAGCGCGCACAAGCGCATCGCGAAAAAGCAGACGGATCTGGTGTGGATGCGCTCTGTAGCGCCGCAGTTCGCGGGCCTGGGCCCCGCCCATGACTCGAACGGGCAGTCGCTGCTGGTCATCGTCGATCGCTCAGCGCGGGAGGCAGGACTTGCCAGTGCACTGGCGGGCAGTGAGCCTGCGGGCCCGGGTGGGTTGAGTGTACGGCTGTCGAGAGCGCCTTTCGATACGCTCATCCCCTGGCTCGATCGTCTGTCACAGCAAAACGGGATCCGCGTGGATTCGGCCTCTATCGAGAGTGCCGGCAACCCGGGGCTCGTGAACGCCGCCATCGTCCTGCACATGGATTGAGCATCTGTGCGACGTGGAGTTCTGATCACTGTCCTGGCGGTGGTGGCTTTTGCTGCCATTGTGATTGCACGGCTGCCGGCGAGTTGGGTCGTGCCTGCCCCACCGTCGGCGATTTCATGTGCGACGGTTGACGGCTCGATCTGGAGCGGCACCTGCGGCGGCCTGGTTTCGCAGGGCGCGGCACTCGGGGACCTGGTGTGGGAAATTCATGCGCTACGGTTGCTGACCGGGAAGCTCTCCGCAAACATCGTACTCACCCGGCCCACTGGCTCTGTGCGTGGGGATTTCGACGTGGGCCTGGATAAGAGCGTTACTGCTCGCAATGTGCTGGCGGATTTCCCACTCGATCAGGATGTGATGTCTTTGTTGCCGCGCAACCTGCGCACGGTGCACGGGAATGCGCACGCCGACATCACGTTTGCCCACGTCGTAAAGAACATCGTCACTCAACTCCAGGGCCACATCGAGTTGCATGATCTTGAAGATCGCGGCCAAGACGTTCTGCCGCTGGGGAATTACTCGCTCACGTTTCCGGGCGGGAGCGGCGATCCCACCGGGCAGTTACAGGATCTGGGTGGGCCGCTTGCCGTGCAGGGGACGGTGCGGTTGACGCAGGATATGCCGGGTTTTGAGTTGCAGGGTTACATTACGCCACGGGCGGATGCGGCGCCGGCGCTTCTCAACCAACTGCAGTACCTGGGATCGCCGGATGCGCAGGGGCGCAGGCAGTTTGGGACTACGGTGTCGTTCTAGGCCGGCGACGTTCCTGCGGGAACACCTGGAAAGCGGTTTCGCGGGTCGAGAGCGCGACCACCCCGCCACACTCCATAGAGGATGCCCGTCAGTCGCTCGGAGTTACCGACTCCGAGCCGCTCTCGGGCGCGCCAGCACTGCCCTCAAGTCCTGCCTCAGTGTGTGCAGCGACACACGTAACCGACGTCATGGTTGGGTCCGGAGCGGTAGGTGTGCCCTCCCCTCGACAGCGTTTTACCGTTGCTTTTGCATATCCATGAGTCGATCCATCGGCATCATACTGTGGTCGAGATTCGCCATGATGATCATCGATCCAAAGATGACGAGACCGGCTACGAAGATGCCAAAGGCGAGCGACAATACGTTGTTGGTCGAATCGGGCGCCGAGCTAATGTGTAAGAAGAATACCAAGTGCACGCCCATCTGTGCGATCGCAAGGACCGCCAGGAGCACCGGAATGCTTGGGCCCCAGACGAGATCGGAGGACGAGGCGGAAAAAGAAGCCGCGGTGAGCACGACCGCCAGCACTAGACCGATCGCGTAGCTTTTGAAACGATCGCCGCTGCTGTGGTGAGAGCCGGGTGCCCGGTCGGTCTCAGGTACCTGTACGTGCGCATTCATGCGTGTGCTCCCAAATAGACCACCGTAAATACACCAATCCAGACGATATCGAGCGCGTGCCAGAAAAGACTAAAGCACAGCATGCGCCGCACAACCATCGGCCGAAAGCCCAGCGTTGCCATTTGGCCCATCATGAGTAGCAACCAGGCGATGCCGACCGTCACATGCGCGCCGTGCGTTCCGACCAAAGTAAAGAAGGACGAGAGAAAGGCGCTTCGAGTGGGTCCCGCGCTTTGGTTCACCATGCTGCCAAACTCCTGGATCTCCATCCGCAAGAACATAACACCCAGTCCAGCGGTGACGAGTGCCCAGAAGTAGGTGAGTGCCGCCGCGCGCCGCTCCATGGCGATCATCATCATCCCGCACGTGAAGCTCGAGGCGAGCAGGCAACTCGTTTCAATGAGCACGTGACGCTTGTCGAATAGCTCGGCGGGCGAAGGTCCGCCATTGGTCTCACCGCTCAGCACCGCGTAGGCGGCGAATAGCGCCGAGAAGACGATGATATCGCTGAGCAGGAACAGCCAAAAGCCGAATGCGGCCACCACCCTCACGGGCGCGGGACCTCGTTCCGAAAGCGGAACGCCGGCGGGGTTATCCTCCGAGGCAACATCGATCACGGTGCTCATGCGCTGGCCACTTGCGCTTGATGCGCCCGTTCGTGTTCGGCAATCGTTGCAAGCGGGATGATATCTTCAAGCTCAGTGCGCCACGCATGACGCACGCTGACTGTGATCGCGCCGAGCAGTCCGACAATCGCGAGCCACCAGATATGCCAAATCAATGAGAACCCCAGAATCACCATGAAGAATGCGATATAGAAGCCGAGCGGAGTGTGTTTGGGAACCACAAGCGATATGAGCCGGGGTTCAGCGCCGGGCGCGCTGCGCTGGCGTTTCGCGTTCCAGAAGGCATCCGTACCGCCGACCGTCGGCAACAACGCGAAATTCCAGGCCGGTGGCGGCGAGGAGATCGACCATTCGAGCGTGCGACCGTTCCACGGGTCTCCGGTGAGATCGCGGCGGCGCTCGCGGGTGCGAATGCTGACGACGAGTTGCACGATGGTAAGGAGTATCCCAATGAAGATAATCACGGCACCACCCAGTGCCACTTGCATCAGCGGTTGCCACGTGGGGTCGGCGTAGTGCTGCATGCGCCGAGTGGCTCCCATCAAACCTAGTACGTACAGAGGCATGAAGGCGAGATAGAAGCCGACGAACCAGCACCAGAAAACGGCCTTACCCAACCCCTCATGCAGCCTGAAGCCAAAGGCCTTGGGGAACCAGTAGGTGTAACCGGCCATCGCGCCGAAGATCACGCCGCCGATGATGACGTTGTGGAAGTGAGCGATGAGAAAAAGGCTGTTGTGGAGCACGAAGTCAGCCGGGGGGATGGCCATGAGAACCCCGGTCATGCCACCGATGACAAAGGTGACAATAAAGCCGATGGCCCAATGCATCGGTGCGGTGAATCGGATACTGCCGCCGTACATCGTAAACATCCAATTGAAGATTTTGACGCCGGTCGGCACCGCAATGATCATCGTCGCGATGCCAAAGAAGGCGTTCACATTGGCACCGGCGCCCATGGTGAAGAAATGATGCAGCCACACCATGAAAGACAGGACGCAAATTGCCATGGTGGCCAGCACCATGGAGCGGTAGCCGAAAAGGGGCTTTGAGGAGAACGTGGCGATGACCTCCGAAAACACGCCGAACGCGGGGAGGATCAGAATGTAGACCTCCGGGTGACCCCAACCCCAAATCAGGTTGACGTACATCATCGGATTCCCACCGCCATCGTTGGTGAAGAAATGGAAGCCAACATATCGATCCAGCAGCAGCATGGCGAATGTGGCGGTGAGGATCGGAAAGGCCGCGACGATCAGCAGATTGGAGGCCAGCGCGGTCCAACAAAACACGGGCATCCGCCCGTAACCCATGCCCGGTGCGCGCAGTTTGAGAATCGTGGTTGTAAGATTAATCCCGGACAACAAGGTACCCAGTCCCGAAATCTGCAGACTCCACAAGTAGTAGTCGACGCCGACGCCCGGCGAATAGGCGATCTCCGAGAGGGGCGGGTAGGCGAGCCATCCAGTTCTCGCGAATTCGCCGACGCCCAAGGAAACATTCACCAGCAGGACCCCGGCCGCTGTCAGCCAGAAACTGACCGAATTGAGGACCGGGAACGCCACATCGCGGCTCCCGAGCTGTAGCGGCAGCACAAAGTTCATCAGCCCGATCAAAAACGCCATGCCGACGAAGAAGATCATGATGGTGCCGTGCGCCGAGAAAATCTGATTGTAGTGTTCGGGCGGCAGGTATCCGGCGGCGTGACCCGCGGCGAGTGCCAACTGCGCGCGCATCATGATGGCATCCGCAAAGCCGCGAAGCAGCATGACGAGCGCGAGGATGACGTACATCACGCCAATGCGCTTGTGATCGGTGCTGGTAATCCACTCCCGCCAAAGGTAGGGCCACCATCCCTTCCAGGTGACGATTCCTAAAACGCCAACGATTCCGACCAACAGCACGCCGACTGTTGCGAGGGGAATCGGCTCGTTGAGTGGAATCGCGTCCCATGTCAATTTTCCAAACATCTTAAAGTGCCTTCGTTAAAGGTGTCTGGTGTTGGCATCGGCCTGAATTGGGATCGGGGCGAGCAACGCGCCGTGATCACGCACGATGCTGTCGAACAAGCCCTCCTTCACTCGACCAAAAATGACGGGCTCATCACTGCGGCTGGGCGCTGCCAATTGCGCATAGCGGTCCGTATCGAGTTGATCAGTACTCGTGCGCGCTGATTTGAGCCAGGATTTGTATTGATCCTCCGGCACGGCTTTCACGTCGAATCGCATATCGGAGAATCCGTCGCCGCTGAATTGCGCCGAGAGACCGGCGAAGGTGCCCTCGTGCGAGGCGAGTAAATTGAGCTGAGTCGTCATGCCCGCCATGGTGTAGATCTGGCTACCCAGCTGTGGCACGAAGAAGCTGTTCATCACACTTCCGGAGGTGAGCTTGAAGTGGACCGGAGTATTGGCCGGGATGATCAATTGCTTGACTGTCGCCAGCTGCTCCTGCGGATAGATGAAGACCCACTTCCAATCCAGCGAGATCACCTCGATTTCCACCGGCTTGAGGTCGCTGCTCAAGGCTCTGCGAGGATCGAGATCGTGAGAGCCAATCCACGCGATACCGCCTAAGAATATGACGATCATCGCCGGAATAGACCAGGTGATAAATTCGATGCGGCCGGAATATTCCCAGTCGGGAAGACGCGTGGCGCGCTTGTTTCGAGCGCGGAACCACCAGGCAAAGGCTAGTGTGCAGATGATCACCGGAATGACCACGGCAAGCATGATGATCGAAGCATCGAAGAGGATGACTTTCTCGTCCGCCCCCACGGGACCCTGTGGATCTAGCACGCCGGAAGAACACCCGGCCACGCATGCACACGCTGCCAATGCGTAGGCCAGTTGATGGCGTCGACCAGTGTTAGTCAATGTGCGGCCCTCTCAGAAGAAGCTGATGGACTTTCACTTCGCCACCCGCCGCCCAGCGCCCTGAACACGGCAATTTGGTCTTGCACCAGGACGGCGTTGGAGGAAGCGACCTCGGCGTCGACCGCGACCAACGATTGTTCCGTGGTGAGCAAGTCCAGAGTGCTGAGCCCACCGGCGAGGAATTGCGCCTGGGCGATGCCGAAGGCTGTGTGCAACTTATCTTGGGCATCGCCGAGCGCTTGTCGGGTGTCAAGCGCCGCGCTGTACAAGGCGAGTGCTTGCTCAGTCTCTTTGAGTGCCGTAAGCACCACAGCATCGAACGATGCCAGCGCTGCGGCCTGTTCCGCCTTGGCTTGGCGCACCCGGGCACGCGGTGCAGCCATATTGGGGAAATTCCAGCTGATTGATGGGCCGACGCCCCAGGTTCGACCCACATTTGTGTTTAGCTGTGAAAGCTGATCTGCGGCACCGCCAAAAAGTCCGACTAGGCGGATAGTGGGATACAAATCGGCCGTCGCCACACCAATTTCCGCCGTTGCCGCCGCCAGGCGCTGTTCCGCTTGACGCACATCGGGTCGGCGCTTGATGAGCTCCGCACCATCACCCACCGGTATGAGCGCGGCGAGCTGCGGAGGTGTCACGCAGGTGATGAGATCATTGGGCGCTTGCGTCGGCGTGCGGCCGAGAATCGCAGTCAACTCGAACAGTGTCGCGCGCCGTTCGCCCTCAAGCTCTGGGATGGCTGATTGAACCTGAGCCACCAAGGCCTGTGCACGGGCGACGTCGTAGTCCGCACCGGCTCCTGCCTCACGGCGCTTCGCCGTAATATCAGCGCCGTGGGATACGACGGCGAGCGAGTGGTTTGCAACACTGAGCTCTTCGCCGAGTGCACAGATCGCCGCATACGCTCGCGCAGTTTCCGCCACCACCACCACACGCACACCGTCGCGTATCGAGGCGACAGCATCTGCGTTGGCATTCGCCGCTTCGATTGCGCGGTGGACGCGACCGAAGAGATCAAGTTCATACGCCGCTTGAAAGATGTCTTCGAACACCCATGCAGTCTGCGGCGGGCGTCCGGTCAACTCGAGAATCTGATCCGTTGTCGCATCGCGCCCGTACAGACCGACGGCAGACACCGCGGTCGAGGGATATCGCCCGGCGTGCACCGCCGACACGACGGCCCGCGCCGCTGCGAAGTTCGCATCGGCCGCAGCGAGCGTGCGATTCGCCCGTAGCGCTTCTTGCACCAGCGCATCGAGCCACGTATCGCTGTAGAGATGCCACCATGCATCCGGCGACTCCGCCGGCGTCTCGGCTCCCACATTCACTGAGACCAGGGGCGCCTCCGCGCCTGTCGGCGGCGCAGGTGCGTGATAGTTCGGCCCCACTCGGCACGCGGCGAGGGATGCGATGAGCATGCCCAAGACGGCGGCTCGCCGAGAGCCATTCATGGCAGATTCGCTTCACGTTGCCGAAACAGCGGCATCGGGGATGCGGCGCTCCGGGGAGCTGGACGTCGCGTGACCACGATGAGCAACGCCACAGCGGTCACTAAGCCGAGAACGACGAAGCAATCGATGGCCGCCTGGGTGTTGGCGGCAATGCGCACGATGTTTCCCAACGCCAACTCACCGCGTGCAATGGCTCCGACGGGGTCAATTACTTTCGTCGTCGCTGCCCCATACGCGCCCGCGCGTTCAATGACTTGCAAGTCGCCGATCTGCAGGTGCTGTCCGATCAGATTCGACGCCACCTGTTCGCGGACTCGGGCGAGCGTCGTCACGAACGCCGTTCCCATCTCTCCTCCCAGGAGGCGCGCTGTTTGCATTACGACGCCAAAGGTGAGCGCATCCCGGGGTTTCAAATGAAGAACGGCGAAGAAGATGACGCCGGACAGAGCGAAGCTTTGTCCAAGGGCCTGCAGGAACGTTGACGGAAGAAACTGATCTGACCCCCAGAGCGGAGTCAGGTTGTAGGCGACCATCAGGCAAGCAACGCTGATGAAGACGAAGCCGATCGCTGCGACAAGCCTCGCGTCAGATCGACGCAGCATCAGGGCTGCCAGCGGACAAAAAATAAGCTGCGGTAACGCCACCCAGATGAGCGTGTCACCGGTTTCCAGTGCGCGAAAGCCGCGCACTGAACCTAAATACAGCGGAATCAAAAACGCGGTGGAAGTAATCGTCAGTCGGAGAAATGCGGTCAAGACGAACAGAATCGGCAGAGGCGCGCCAAAGATGACTTTGAGGTTGAGAAGCGGATGAGGGATGCGCACCGAGTGGATCAAAATCGCTATCAGCAGCAGCACACCGGCCGACAGCAGCGCGCACACTAGTCCCGAGTTGAACCAATCGAGCCGATTGCCCTGATCCAGGGCCGCATAGATCAGCCCAAGGCCCACTCCGCCCGCGAAGAGAGCAAATAGATCGTTCGGAGGCCGTATGGTGATCGGCCTGACGACCATGCCACGACGTAGACAGAGCGACATGATCAGCGCGAGCGGCACGTTCTGCCAAAAGATCCATCGCCACGAAAGGTGCTCGACGTACCAGCCTTCGAGGGAAGCCGAAATGTTCGTCGACAGTTCAAGATTGAGCGCATAGATCGCGATCGCGAAAGTCCAATACTTGGGCGGCATGTTGAGCAATAAGAAGCTCAACGTGAGCGGTATGAAGAATCCCGAGGCCAAACCGCCCAAGAACTGCATTCCCAACAAAGTCGGCAAGTTCGGCGAGTAAGGAGTTAGCAAGGAAATGAGGGCAAACGCGATGGACGCGCCGATCAATACACGTTGTGGCCCGAAGGTGCCACCCATCCAAACGGCTGGCAGCGTAATCAGCATTTGGGCGGCGGTTTGTACCGTGGTTATCCACGCCCCCTCGTCGAATCCTGCGCCCACAGCGCCGCGTATGTCAGCAAGACCAAACGTGGATAGTCGCCCATTCAACGTCGATATGAACGCGCCCATGAGCACTGCGATCAACCCGAGCCAAGGTATGGAAGTCGGGTGCGCGGGAAGCGACGGTGCGGTCAAGACTGAACCGGGCGGCGGCGCCGTCGGGTTCATTTGCTCTCTCCGTCTCTCGCGTTGACCTTCGCTTCTACCGACATGCCGGGTACCAGGCGTTCAGCGAGACCAGCTGCATCATCAACAACGATCTTCACTGCGATGCGCTGCACGACCTTGGTGAAGTTGCCGGTGGCGTTGTCGGGCGGTAGAAGGGCGAACACGGCCCCGGACGCCGGCGCGAATGCCAGAACATGTCCGCGCAGGGTATGTCCAGGGAAGGTGTCGACAGTGATCTCGGCCTTCTGCCCGACTGCCATGTGAGTGAGCTGTGTTTCTTTATAGTTGGCAATAACCCATAGATTCGGTAGGGGCGTGAGGGTCGTGATCTGGCTGCCCGCGCCGACCAATTGCCCGGGTTTGACCTGCCGCTGCCCGAGCACTCCGGCCTGCGTCGCCGTGATGGTGGTGTACCCAACATTGAGATTGGCTGCTTCGAGTGCTGCCCGTTGCGCTGCGATGGTCGCCTCACCCTGCACGATTTGGGCATCAAGAACCGCGAGTTGACGCTCGGCGGCAAGCACCTGGGCGCGGTTTTGCATCAGTTGCGCCTGGAGCTGCGCATGGGTCGTTGTCAGCCTTTCGCTTGCTTCGGTGGAAGAGGATCCGGTCTCGAGCAGTCGACGCTGCCTTACAAGATCGCGATCGCTCTGTTCGAAAGACGCGGTGGTCGACGTTACTACGGCGCGTGCCGCCTCGACATTTGCGAGCTGCAGCGCGTGTTGTGCCTTAAGCGCCTGGACCTGCGCCATTGCCGTCGCGACACCAGCCTCGGCCTGCGCCGCGGCGGCGCGATAGTCATCATCGATTAATCGCGCGAGAACCTGGCCCTTGTGGACGCGTTCGAAATCCTGGATGGGCAGCTCTCGCACGTAGCCAGCGACCTTCGCGGATATGGGAGTGAGATCCGCCTGCAGATACGCATCGTTCGTTGTCTGCCAACCCGCTCCGCCCTCCCGACGGGACCAATTGGTCGATCCGACAATGATGATACCGACAGCCACGATGAACATGAGAAGCCGCCACGCGAATTCAAATAGCCTATTCCAATCGATGCCTGGATTAGTCACGGATCAGGCATCCACTCTAGCGAGTGCGGAACTAACGGCCTTGTCGGCGACTTCGGTCCGAGTGCGTGGATTTAGCGGGCGCGCTGATGCAAAGTCGTTCGTCTTCAAGTTCATCGCTGATCCCGGCGCTCGCCACTGCCTTCACCTGTTCTGTTTCGCACTAGCGTAGGGGTAGACCAGCGAGCCGGAGGCCAGGTCAGGCGGCCAGACGACCACCTGTGTACTCGGGTCCTTGAAGTTCGACAGATCGCCGCTGCGAATATTCTGATACTGCACTTGTAACACCCGTGCCTCGCTCCAGCTCCCGGCAGCGCCGAACTTGACGTCTCCGACGACAGTCTTGAACACCGTATTGCGCGTGAATTCTGCGAGTTTGTCGTCGTCGAGCGAGTGGGTGCCGATGATGGCCTGCTCGACAACTTGCATCTGGGCATAGGCCTGGGGGGCAACGTAGTAGCCCAGCGGATCGGCGCCGAAGTCCTGGGCGCGAGATTGATATTCGGCGATCAGTTCCGCGACGCCCGGGTACATCAGTGGGGGGACCGGCAGCCAATACTCATAATTCAGGACGCCATTGAGCAATGGGCCGAGTTGCGTCTTGATCGAACCATTTTGCGGACCGATCATAGCTCCGCCCACCAGTTTAGGCTCAAACGTGGAATGGCTTATCGCGCGGATCAGGCCGGCCGAGTCGTTGAGGTATGAGCAAAAGAACACGATGTCAGGTTTGATCGACCCGAGACGGTCGATGTAGGCTGCAAAGTCTGTTGTTGAGAGCGGATAGAGCTCTTCCGAAACGACGCTGAACCCGTGCTTTGCTGCGTGACCTTTGGCGCCCTGAATGGGAGCCTTCGAAAACGGCGCATCGGCGGCCAGGATCGCCAGGGTTTGTGGCTTGGGCGCCTGAAGCGCCGCGAGCTCGAAAAAGCCTTCGGTCAAGGCGGCCGGTGGGTGCGGCCCCGTGGGGATCATCACAAAGTAGTTTGGATAGTTCAGCGTCGCATTCACCGCGAGCGCCATCACCGCAACGAGATAGCGCTTGCGCTCCATCACCAGAGGCATCGCCGGCGCGACGGAATTGTCGCCGTAGCCGCCGATCAGCAGATCGACCTTCTCGACATCGAGAAGGCGCTTGTAGATGTCGAGGACGAGCTTGGGATTTGTCTCGTCGTCAACACAGACCATCTCGACCTTTCGGCCCAGAAGCCCTCCCCTGCGATTGACGCCATCCGCCCATATTTCATGGGCCAACCTCGCGGTCTTGCCGTTTGATGCGAGTGCGCCCGTAAGGGACAGGCAATAGCCTATGCGAATTGGCTTCTGGCTCATTTCTGGTGCTCCTCTTGCAGGTCAGGGCGGTATCCGTTGTGCCGATTGCTCATCAACCAGGTACCGAGTACGTAGGTCTGGTAGCCGCCCCGCACGAGCGGATCCTCCTCGGCGACAGCCTTTGCATCGGCCAGGCTGGCGACGCGCAACACGATCAGACCGCCGAGGTGCTCAGGGACGGCGCCCGCCAGGACAAGCCGCTCGCTTCGGTCGAGCTCCGACAGATGGGCTGCATGAAATCCCAGCACTTCGGGAGACAGCGTTCTTCCCGGGACCATCTTGAGCGAGATTAGAAAGTACTTGCCCGCCTTCTCACTGGAAGGATCGCCGGCCGTGGACATGGCGCTAAGCGTCAGCGCTTCAGCGCGGCTTGTAGGTTCATGAAAACCCCAAGCTGCTCGAGGAGAATGGGCACAGCCACGTAACAGTGGAACGAGACTATCTTGCCGTCCTTCAGGTGGAAGACATCGCAACAGGGCGCGTGAATTTCCTTTCCCGTGGGCGGAATCGTCCCTACCGGAAGGGAGAGGCCGCCTTTGTGCGTCCCGTTCAACGACAACTCGACGACAACGACGTCGTCCTGGAAGTAGAAGTTATAAAGCTCCCGGTGCATATCCGGGAAAGCAGCCGCGTAGAGGTCGACCGTCAGGCCGATGTCCGCGCCATAATATTTTTTCCCCGCACCGACGTCGTAAAAATAGCCCCCATCCGCGAACTGCGCAACAAATTTGGCCGTGTCTTTCGAAGCTGCCTCGGCCAGATGATAAAGCTGGCGGATGACTTGCTCATTGCGTTGTTGCTCGGTTGTATTTGCGTTCATCTTCCACATCTACTGATGGTCATGTTGTGTCTGTGCCGGTCGGCCGATTCCTATCCGATTGCGCACCTTCGGTTACCCGCAAATGATCGTGCGCGCATGGCAGCAATCTAAGAGTCCAGCTATCATCGTGCAATACGACAAGGTGGAGGAGAACATCTATTAAAACGATAAAGGCAGGCAAGATCCCACTGGACTTAAATCTGCTTCGGGTGCTTTTGGCACTTGACCGAACTCGCCACGTCACCCGGGCGGCCGAACTTCTGAACATGAGCCAATCGGGATTCAGCTCCGCTCTGTCGAGACTGCGCAGCTATACAAATGATCAATTATTTGTACGCACGAGCGGCGGCATGGTGCCCACACCGCACGGTCGCCGGATGATCGATACTGCAACGGTTGCCCTGGCGACCATCGAAGACGGCATAGCGGCGCAATCGGAGTTCGATCCTCTCACCGCGCAGGGTGAGTTTAGCTTTGCGATGACGGATTTAGCGGAAGTTGTATTCCTACCGCGTTTGCTGAAGCACCTACAGGCGCGTGCACCCAATATCAACGTCCACAGCCAGTGGCTTCCAGAAGAACAAGTCCAGCAAGCATTGAGCAATGGTAAGGTTGACCTTGCAGTTGGGGTTTACCCGGATTTGACCGGAGACCTCTTTTTCAGGCGGCGGCTATATTCGCACACGTGGGCCTGCATTGTGCAGCAGCATCATCCCGTGGTCACCGGCGCCCTAACTACTCCGATGTTCAGCAGACTGGGCCATGTGGAGGTAATCTCTCCACATAGGACGGGACGACTCTTTCAGAAAATTCTCCAGCGCCGTGGACTACAGCGACGGGTTGTATTGCAAACGTGGCATCACTGGAGCCTACCAGCGGTTGTGGCGGCAACCGAGCTAGTCGCGACCGTGCCACTTGCGGTCGGCGCCCGTTTTGCGCACAACAAGGACGTGAAGCTTGTAGCTCTACCGTTTAATCCGGGGTCATTCGACGTCTGTCAATATTGGCACCGTGGCTATCACCAGGATGCGCGGCACCGCTGGCTCCGCGATCAGGTCGGCATGCTGTTCAATGACGAAACTGATGAATGGAGAAACCTTGCGACTGAGTTGTATTCGAAAAAAAGCACAAAAGTCCAACGACGATGATCAGCCCTCCCACACCGGCCGAAAGTCAGTAACCGGTCAAGAAGAAGACCCACAACAACATCGTCAGCACGGCCCGATGGGCCTTCGAGCACGGCTACCAAGACCATCCCGAGAAGTTCGATCCGGCCGCCGGACTCAAGTGCTTCCGCATCGGAAAGAAGGACCGCCTGCCGCCTGATCCATTCACGATCCAAGAGGCGGAAACCATCATCGCCGCGACCCACCACACTGGATCGTGGAAGTCGGCGCAGCGCTTGCTCGCGAAAGCCCTGACACGGCGGTAGAGGACGTCGGGATGTTGGCAGGGTTGGAACTGTCAATGACAGCCGATCCGCACGTATGGCAACGAGGAGTAGAGCTTGCGACGGAACTCAAGCAGCATCTCTTCGACACTTACTATCACGCAGTCGCGCTGGAAACACCTGGCTGCACTCTCGTCACAGCCGACGAGCGGTATTTTCGCGTAGCACGCGCGAAGGGCTGTATCGTAGGTTTGACGGAGTGGCAATTGTGCTCTACACGCGCTAAGGCGGACTCTACCCCTGAGCGGTGCTGTTCGCGTGTGTCACCTCAACGCACCAGGCCAGGCGACGACTCGGAGCTAGGCCAACTCGCGGAACACGCCTAGTAGCGGAAAGTACAGGCCTGCCCTTACGGGGTTTGGCCCCAGGCCGCGAGCGAGCGCTACGTAGGTTTCCAGCTGCGACCGATAGCGTTCCAATTCCTGCGTAAGGAATCTGTCGAGCCCGCCTCCTTCATGGCGGCTCGTCTTGAAGTCGATGACCCAACGTGTGCCCTCACGATCGACGAACGAACGATCGATGATGACCTGGGTGAGTCTTCCTGAGGCGATGCCCGTCAACGCGAGCTCGCTGTGGGCCTCACGGTGCTCGGGGGCGAATATCCAACGCCCGCGCTCGTTTCCTACCGTGTTGGTCAAGGCTTCGAGCACGCGATCGGTTGCCTGCGGTAAGTCCCGGTCCGGTACGCCGTGGCGGCGCAGTTGGTGGGTGTAGATGTCGCGGCCTGCCTCGATTTGGGCGCGTGTGGGTAGTTCGGCAGCGCTTGCGAATGACTCCAGCGCTGCGTGGACGACGGTACCGATGTGGCGGCCAGTCTCGCCTACCCAACTGAATTCAGGGGGTTCGAGGGATTGGTGACCGATGGGGAGGCGTGAGAGGTCGGTTGCTGTCGGCTCGAATGAAGGCGGCGACCAGTTGGCGGGGAGGCGCCGCAGGGGGGGCATCGCAGGTGTGGAGGATCCGGCAGCGTCGGCGGGTGCCGCAGCGTGGTTCGTGCCGCCCTGAGCATCCGCCGTGTTGTCGCCTGTGAACTGGGGTCCCTCTTGGCCGTCTCGACTCCAGGCAGCTTCTTCCCCTGCGATGTTTGCTGCCGACCTCGCCTGTGGCCGCTTCTCAGTTGCCGTGAAGGCATCGCCGAGCGCGGGCCACAAACTTGCGAGCAGCGTTCCTGTTCGAGGAATGACTGTACCGTCTTGCTTCGCCTTCGGGGCCGCCGAGAGATAAAGCGTCTTCTTTGCTCGCGTGGTCGCGACGTAGAGTAAACGCGTCTGCTCGTTGGTGGCTCGCTTCGCCATTAGCCGTTTAAGGTAGACGCCCACGGAACCACCGGCGTCGTCGCCGATCGCCGGCACCGGCGCCATGACTAGATCGCTCTCGCCTTCCCGGCGCGGCAGATCCAGCCAACGCAACAGAGGCTCTCGTCCCCGATTCAGGTTGCGATCGAGGCTCGGCACAAACACATGGTCGAATTCGAGGCCCTTCGCCCGGTGGATCGTCATGATCTGCACTGGGTTTGGGGTTGATGCTTGCGGTTGCGCGTAGAGGTCTCCCAGGAGCGAGCCGATATCCCTGGGGCCGCTCCACTCGCCTGATGCCGCGCGATCGCTTAGGGCTGCGAGGAAGGCACGCGCGTGGCGTAGATCCTCCTTCGGATAGGCGTCCGCGGCGCCTAAGCGCAGCCAAGTCGTTTCTAGCCAATCGGCAAGGGGAGCGCTGTCGCGTGTCTCAAGTGCGTCCGCTAACACCGCACGCACGCGGGCGAGGCGCTGAAGCTCCTGCGGGTCGCAATGCGAGAGACGCTCGACGTCAGCCATCGCCTCCCAGGGCAGCTTCGCATCTCGCCTGCGCGAAATCGCTGTCAAGGTCTCGAGAGACAGGCCGCACCACGGCGCGCGTAGAACGGCCAGCCAAGAGGTGCGGTCTCCGAGGTGGT
>Ga0210388_10000830_pt1 | contig 24609 bp, 18 predicted proteins | sample IncBWC19OmetaG_FD_155485 | JGI IMG/M metagenome (GOLD analysis project Ga0210388, IMG submission 155485) | Forest soil microbial communities from Barre Woods Harvard Forest LTER site, Petersham, Massachusetts, United States - Inc-BW-C-19-O ...
GGCTGCGCGCCGCGTGCTTGAGAAGGGCATCCACATTACCAGTTTTGTTGAAGGCACGCGGTCTCCGGACGGGCGGATGCTGCTTTTCAAGAAGGGGCCGTTTTATCTGGCGATGCAAACCGGCGCGCCCTGCATTCCTGTTTCGATTTATGGCACCGAGGAATTGATGGGCAAAGGCAGTTTACGCATTCGCCCCGGCACGGCGCACGTGGTGTTCCACGCAGCAATTTATCCGGCCAGTTTTGCGACGCGTGAAGAACTGCTTAGGGCCGTCCGCGCTGCTATCGCGTCAGGTCTTCCGGAGTGGATGCGGGACTGACACAGAACCACGACAGACAATTAGTCAAACCGAATTGACGTGAACAGGCTTCGGGAAAAAAGCCGGTCTGCACTTATGCTTCCCGAAGAACGTCCCACAGGGGCTAAAGCCCACGTAGATATTGCGGCGCTTTCGGCACGACTGAAGTCGTGCCCTGACACTTCTTGCTGCTGCCGATGAGTTTTTCCGCACCTAATGAAGACCCTACGGCTGCACGATGGCGTTATACCCGTCGCTGAGCAGCTTTTCCCGCCATATTTCCGCTTCATCGCGGGTCTTGAACGGCCCGACGCGCACGTGGATCAGGCCGTCGAGCGGCTCGCGGTGTGCGGTGACTGCGTAGCCGTGCTTGCGGAGCGCGCCCATCAGCACGTCTGCGTCTTCCTGCTCGGAGACGGCTGCGATCTGCACCATCACTGAGCCCGGCGCGGGCAGGGCTGGACCAACCGAGGACGTTGCGGGCAGGGTCAACGGCCCTGCATTGGGGGCCGTTGTACCGAGGGCAGGTCTCACCTGTCCAAACGCACTCGACGTCTCATTCGACGATCCGGCTGGCGCGTGAACTGCCGCGCTCAGCGCACTCTCGGGGGCAGAGTTCGATGGCACGGAGCCATCGGGGTCGGCGGCCGCGTCCGGTGGCGTGCTGCTGGCGCTGGCTTGTGCATTTGCCGAGGGCTTGGGCAGCCCGCTGTCCGACTGCGCTGCGGCTGGCAGCGCGCTTGCTGGTTGCACCAATGCCGCAGAGTCCTGCGAGCCGCGATGACCCGTCGCGTATCCGACGCCAAAGCATAGCCCGCAGAGCAGCACCAGGCCGAATACGATCAGGAGCAGCGAGGTGGAACTCAACGTGAGTTCGGTGTCGTGCCGCGCTTCTGCCGGCTGAAACCCCTGGTCGCCGAAGACTCCCCTCATACACCGTCCCCGAAGTTTGTTTTCATTCTCCGCACTGCTCTCTTCTTATTTTCGACGAGCCCGAAGAGGGATTCCTTCGCATTGCGCAACCCTGTGACGCTAATCAGTTACTCCCCGGGCTTGTTTTCAGGAGCCTTGGCCGGTGTCAGCGCTCCAATCTTGTTGAACAGCGACATCATCTCCAGCGGCAGCGGGAACACGATGGTGGTGTTCTTTTCCACGCCGATGTCAGACAGGGTTTGCAGGTAGCGCAACTGCAGCGTCATGGGCTGTGTGGCCATCAATGCTGCCGCGTCCACCAGCTTTTGCGCGGCATTGAACTCGCCCTCCGCGTGAATGATCTTGGAGCGCTTTTCGCGCTCCGCCTCGGCCTGCTTGGCCATGGCGCGGAGCATCTGCTCGGGAAGATCCACCTGCTTCACTTCGACCGAAATCACCTTTACGCCGAACGGTTCGGTGCGCTGGTCGATGATGCTCTGGATACGCAAGTTGAGCTGGTCGCGATGGCTGAGCAGCGTGTCCAGTTCGACTTCGCCCAGAACCGAGCGGAGCGTGGTCTGCGCAAATTGCGAGGTCTGGTAGACGTAGTTGGCCACCTTGATGGCGGCGTCGTTGGGGTTGACGACGTAGAGGGTGACGACGGCGTTCACTTTCAGCGTGACGTTGTCGCGCGTGATGATGTCCTGCGGCGGAACCTCGAGGACATCTTGGCGCAGCGAGATGCGGACAATTTGGTCAAACGGGCGGAAAACCAGAATGACGCCAGGCCCCTTGGGCACAGGCAGAGCGTGGCCCAGGCGGAAGATTACGCCGCGCTCGTATTCGCGGAGAATCTTGATGGAATTGAGAACATACAGGACAACGATGGCAAAAAAAACCAGGATCGCAGTTAACATTTCACTTCCCTCACTCAGGACGGATTGTACTCCTGCTTGACCGCGTAAACATGTGCCGGTTTACCCATGCGCATCGGCAAGATGAACAGGGTTGGCCGGCACTACGCGCAGCAAATATTGCTCGTGGCCGACCACGCGCAACGCGGTTCCCTTGGCAATCGGTTCGCTGGCCACGGCCCGCCAGATCTCGCCCTCCACCAGCACGTGCCCCTCGAACTCCAGCGGCTCCATCGCCTGGGCTGTACTGCCCACCATGGCGTCAACGCCGAGCCGCGACTTCGTTCGCCGTGCTCGTATGGCGAGCCGGAGCAAGAATACCGTGATCACTCCGAAGGCCAGGCTCACGCTGAATGCAACCAGCGGGCTCACCGCCATCTCCGGCACCGGCGCAGCCACCAGCGTGAGCATACCGAAGGTGAGGCACACGATGCCCGCGATCGCCAGCGCTCCGTGGCCGCCGACTTTGGCTTCAAGCACCAGAAGGCCCAGCGCGGCCACCAGGAGCAGGACGGCGGTATAGCGAATGGGCAGCAGATTCAGCCCGAAGATGGCCAGCAGCACCATCAGCGTGCCCAGCGCTCCGGGTACGATCGTGCCCGGCGTATTGAACTCCAGATAGATCAGCAGCGCGCCGCCCACCAGCATCAGCAGCGCAATGTTGGGGTTTACCAGCCAACCGAGCAGGTCTTCGCGGAGGGTCGACTTGACCACGACAATCCGCGCGCCGGCCAGATGCAGTACCTGTTTGGTTCCGTCCAGGCGGGTGATGGTGCGTCCGTCGAGCGAGGCCAGAAGCGCAGAGTCGCTGTTGGCAATCAGGTCGATGAGGTGCTGGTCGAGGGCTTCCTCGGCTGTATAGGAGTGAGACGAGGCCGCGGCGGCGCTTGCGGCTTCAAGATTGCGGCCGCGCTTGGCGACATAAGAGCGCATCAGCGCCTCTGCATCGTTCTCGATCTTCTGGCTCAGGGTGTCGTCCATTTTGCCGAATTCGGAGACCACATGGGCGGCACCTGCGTTGGTGCCTGGCGCCATGGCGGCCACGTCTGCCGCCTCGAGCAGATAGAAGCCGGCCGAGCCTGCGCGGGCGCCCGCGGGAGCTACATACACGATGACCGGAACTCTGGAGCTGAGAATTGCGCCTATCATGCCGCGCATTGAATCGAGCAAGCCGCCGGGCGTATCGATCTGCACCAGCAGCGCCTGCGCACCGTCAGCGCTTGCTTGGGCGATGGCGCGGTCCAGCTCTCCGGCGGTTACCGGCTGAATGGTGTCGGAAAGCACCAGCTTCTCAACGACGGGCTGTTGGGCGAGAACTGGAGAACAGAATATTCCCAGGCAGGCCGCAGCAACACAACCGATCAAAGCCGTCAACTTGCGTGCGCGTTCAATCATGGTTTGCTCCTTCCGCGTCGGCTTTCAGAGTCCGTACAAATCTCTCATGTGGGCTCGATTCCTTGTACGAGAGCATCCATCAGGGGCTAAAGCCCACGGTTTTTTCCGGCCATTTGCGGCACGACTGAAGTCGTGCCCTGACACTTCTTGCCTCTTTCGTTGAGTTTTTTCCGCTGCCTGTAGAGCGTGACTCATTTTCGGCTCCATGCGGCACGGCGACCCGACCAAGAGGGTACCCCGGTACCTCGGCCGGGCCCTTTCAAAACAGTATCGAACCAAACGGTGTCTATTTGGTTCTCGGGATCTTACTTTTTCTGCTCTCTCCTGGCTTCAACCTGCTGCTGCAACTCCTGAGCGGCCCGGTTGCCGGCGTCCATCTTCAATGCCTGTTCGACATGGTAGCTTGCCTCGTCCAGATGTCCGGCTCCAAGATCTAAACGCCCCATTACAAGGTACGCCTCGACTGTCGGCATCAGTTCGAGCGAGGTGCGCGCTTCCTTTCGTGCGTCGGCCAAGTCACCCGTGCGCTCCCGCACTTCGGCCAGCCCGGTATGCACGGCGGGAACCCGGTCGTCCGATGCCAGCGCGGTTTGGTAGAGCCGCTCGGCCTCCAGCAGCAGGCCGCGGTCGAGGTAGTCCTTGGCTTGATCGGCGAGCTTTTGCGCGCGCAGTTCCGGTGAAAGAGCAGTCATCCGCGCGTCGTCCACCTGGTCAAGCATCTGCGCCGCCTGGCGAAAGGCGACCGCATCGAAGTTGCGCGCAATCCGCTCGAGCGGATCGGCCTTCGAATCCGCAACCTGCTTCATTGCGGGTGCTTTCCATTGCTCTTCCAGCGCTTGCGCTTCGGCATCGTTGGGCCGCAGACGCAGGCAGGCAGCTAGTTCGGTGAGCGCGGCGGCCGGATCGCCGTGCCGCTTGAGACTGACGGCAAGGTTGAAGTGATAATCCGCGGTATTGGCGTCGGCGGTCACCGCCTGGCGGAACAGCGCGGTCGCATCGTGGCCCTGGCGGCTCACGGCAACGCCCTGGTTGTTCACCACTTCGGCGAGGGGAAGCACCTGTGCCACCGCCGCAAACGCCTGCTGGGCCTTGGGATAATCGCCTGAAAACATCAGCGACAGTCCGCGATAAAAGTCCGCCTCCAGCGCATCCGGGCCTTGCAGCTTGGGGTCATCGAGGACCACGCGCCCGAATGCTACGCCGGCCTGATCATACTGCTGGCTGCCATAGTCTTCTCGCCCCAGCGCCATCCATGCCGGGCCAAACTCCGGGCTCAGCCGCACGGCTGCATTCAAATGGCGCAGGCGCTCCTCGTGGTCGGGCTCCGAGATGCCGCGGATATATTGCTCGAACGCGTCTACCCGGATCCCCTTGCCGGCGGCGACAAAGGTTTCCTCGGCCACGCTGAATCCGGGATCGAGCTGGCGCGTAAGCTGCCACGCCAGCGAGTCGAACACGGCGATGAGGTCCTTCATTTCGCCGCGTGCCGTTACTATTTTGCTCATGCGCAGATGCGGGACGTCCACCACCTGCGCTTCGGCGATGATGCCGCTTCCGTCTGTCAAATAACTGCCTACCACAATGGAATCCGCATCGAGCGTTTGCGCAAGTTTCAAGGCCGTGGCGCGCGAAGGATGAAACCCCTCCGGCAGACCGAGGTGATCGAGCGCGTAGAGCCGGTCAGTACGGCTCATGGGCGCGAATCCGGCCGACAGGAACCGGCTACCGAGAATCTCCGGAGCAGCTTCGCGTATCCACTCCAGGCTGGGCTGCCCGCTGCGGTTATCGAAAGGCAGAACAAGGAGAATACGGCCGCGGCCGGCGCCAGCTTCCGGACCTGCCTGGGCTTGCGCATTGTCTTTGAACGCGGGCTGAGCGGAGGCATTCGACGCCAGGCTCGCTATCAGCAAAGACACAAGCCCGAAGCTCGCAGCCCAATGCCCCAACCACCCGGATCGAGCTAGAGAAGGAGTAATCACTACAGTCAGATTATAGGCGTTGCAGGATGCGACCATTGGCACGGTGTCTCGCGCCGATGGACTGAGGTCAATATCGGGCAAAAGTCCATCGGCCGCAATCAAACCGGTGCGAAGTGGGCAAACATGTTTTGGAATTCAGACAGGCTGGAGGGGATTTCGTAAGTGCAAACGGCTTCAAATCGCTTCCAGAGCGCAAGGACGACGGGGTTGGAATGGGCTCCGGCAACGGCCTCCTGCGAGACCCACTCGAATATTTCGATGATGGTTCCGTCAGCGGTCCGCATCACGATTGAAGCGCGGTCGGTGACCAGGCCTTCGCCGCGCAGGGGCGGCAGATGGTCCTGAACCAGTTCGAGAAGCGCTTCATCACAACCTGGCTTTGGCCGGTAACACGCAACGGAGATCGATCCCATTCTGCCCCCTGTTTCGGATGTTCCTGTTGCAGAGACGGATTCATTGCGACGAGGTTAGTGCTCGATTTGTAGTTTCGTCGTTTGGGGAAAGAGCGGCAAGAGCCCGCGCCTGAAGGCGTTGTCAATGTGGCTTCTTTTCAGGGGGTTGAAAACCCCCTGCTCCCCCCGAATCGCCGATCCACAAGTCTAGTAAGCATTAGTCGCCTGTGGGAATGATCCCTGCATTCTCTACCATCAGAATCACGGTTCGCTGGGGCGCGCGGGTGCGATGGAGGACTCCCTTGGGAACAACGAAAGCGTGGCGGGGAGAAAGCTCGACCACGCGGTCTTCGAGGTCAATGAGCAGCTTGCCTTCGACCACATAGAAAAACTCGTCGTCTGCGTCGTGCTTGTGCCAGTGGTATTCGCCTTCGATAATGGCGACCCGCACCACCGACTCATTCACCTTGCACAGCGTCTGATTGAACCACTTGAATTCGCAGGCATCGGAGAGCGCCTTCTCGTCGATTATTTCGAGGGGCGGATAAAGAATGTTCAAGCGGGTTTCGTAGGGATAATCGGTAACAGAATCAGCCATTCGAGCCTCTGGTCGTCAATCAGGCTTCAATCTCCGCGTCTTCATAATAGCGGCGGTTATACTCTTCGAGTTCCAGCTTTCCGCGGCTTCCCAGCGTGGCCTTGCCCACATACCGCGTCACGCCGCAATTCACTGGCTGTTCATGCTCGTCGAGATGAAGGAATTCTTCCGGACTCATGCGTTCGAAATTCGCCCTGGTGGCCAGAATGGTCAGATGGTGGGTGATAGCCATGACACGCTTTCCGGCAAACTCGCGTGTGATGGTCGTAATCCAGGAATGAGTCCGCTGGCGAACGTCTGGAATGTTCTCGCCGTTCAAGGAGCGATAGTCGTAGTCTCCCAGCAGATCGTGCAGCCTGCCTTGTTCGGGTTGAAGGACATGATAGATCCGCCAGTCGTTGTAGAGCAGAGCAAGCCCGTGATCCTTTTCGCGGATTCGCTCCTCGCGATAGACACGGGCGGGTTCCAGTTCAGGCCACTCTTCCGTGAGCAGGCGCAGCGTCTCAAGGGTGCGCAGATAGGGCGATACGAAGACGATTTCCGGAGCTTCAACTCCAGCGTCGCGCATGCGTCTGCCGGTAATTCGCGCCTGGCGCTCCCCGGCTGGGGTGATGGGTGTCTGGCGATCGCTGCAACCCAGCGAATGGCGTTGCTGGAGCAGGATAGCGAGGGAAAGAATCTCGGTCTGAGAGCGGTCGAATTCAAAGAGCTTGCGAAACCTCTGATAGTCCGGGTCCGCTTCCTTTGTCTTCTTCAGATTGTTATATGCCGACTCGGCGTGCCGGATTAATAACAGCTCTGTTGGCCATTTCATAGCCTTTCAGGATACACCCTGGAGTCATTTGCCCGCCTTAGAGCAGAATCAGAGTAACCGTGCCTTCGGTCAGGACACTGCAGGTGGCGTTTTCTTAAGGAAAACGCCACTAAACGGGCGTGCATCTGGGTATATCTACTCTGATTCTGCTGTAGCCTGCGCATTCAGCACCCGCTCAAACCGGATCAGGGCAACCCACTGTCCCTGGTCAGACTTCTGCCAGACGACTTCCCCTCCCAGCCGCTTGGCAATCTCCTCGGGAGGCAGATCGTGGTGCATGCCGAAGTACTTATCGTCCAGCGCCGCGCTGGTGTGGCCGAGGCTGAACAGGGGCCGCGGCGGGTCATATTTGGTTGAAAACACCAGCGCCGTGGAAAACTTCCATGGCTCCTCCGCGGCGCGATCGATTTGGGACGCCGAAAAATCCTCGATGCGGTCGACTTCGTAGGGCTGCTTCAGGTAACCGAGCTCTGGGCGCGTCAAGTCATCGGACATGGGCCACGCGGTGAGCACCGTGGCGCCGGGATAGCGGCTATTCAACTGCGCAATCCCCGCCTCGTGCAGGCGCACCACATGTACGAAGGCCAGGTTGTCTTCCGGTGCGAAACCATAGGGGGGATTGACGAACAGGCCCACCACAAACGCCGCCGCAGAAAACACAGCCAGCCCCTGCCAGAATGGAACGCGCCGGTAAAACGTGGCCACCGCAACCAGCAGCACCAGTGGGTACATGGGCAGCAGATAGCGCGTCAATAGCGCCCCGCCCAGCACGCTGAACAGCAACGCATTTACGAGCAGCAAGAGAAGAATCCGGTGCAACGCCGTCCGGCTGATGGTGGCTCGCTGGTGGCCGTCCGCGTCAAGGCGGGGATTCAGCAGCAGCGCCGCAATCGTCAAGAGTGCCGGCACAAACAGGTTCATATGCGCGGTCAGGTGGAGAATGCGGTGCGCGAAGGCGGCCAGAATTCGCTCGGGCTCGAGCGTGGCCTGGGCGTTGTAGCGCAGGAATTCCGGGTTGCCAAACAGGAATCCGGTCTTCGAGTAGTGATAGAGATACCACGCCGCCAGCGGCAATAGGCAGCTTGAGAGCCACGCTGCTTCGCGCCAAAGCCTATAGCGCAGCGACGCCTGGGCGCGAACGCCCCGGACTACGCACAACGCGGCCAAAGTAAGCGGAACAGCGATCGACGTCTCCTTGCACAATGCAGCCGCCGAAAACCAAAGTGCCGCAGCCCACGGCTTGCGGTCCCGATCAGGCAATGCGTACACCAGGCCCCACAGGGTACACGCGGCGGCAAAAATGTCGGCGTGCGCCAGCATGCTCTGCGCAAACCAGATGGGATAAATCCCGGTGAGAACCACGGTCCAGAAAGCTACGCTGCCCACGCCGACCACACGCATGGCCAGGCGCCAGACGGCCAGCAGCCCAAGCGCCGCCACCATCAGGACTGCTTCCCGCGTCACCTCAGGATTGAATGCGGAAATCTTCCACCACAAGGCCAGGTACAAACTGGGCAGGGGAGGGTGGGCATTGGTCAACGTGGTGGTTGGGATCAGCGACCCGGTGCGGAAGAAGTCCCAGGCCGCGGGAATGTAATACCCCGCCTCATCCCAGTAGTAAGGCAGGCGCAGCAGCGTGAAGTGGCTCACATAGAGCGCAACAAACACTACCGGGAACATCATCCAGAGAGGCAGCGGCTTGTCCGGCCGCGGCCGCATCAGTCGATTCAAGCGCAAGCTATGGCTCCCCGATCTGTGTATCGACAAGCCCGTATCCGGCTGGGCAGAAGGTCTCGATCTTGGCGCAGATCCCCAATGCCGCGATCGCGTAGATCGGTGGTCTCCCAGGTCTCAAACGCGAGACCTGGGGCACCCAGGGCTTGAGGTTGAATTGCAAAATCACACTGTCACCGTACTAGTTAACTGGGCCCTGCGGAAAGCTGTGCCCGTGCGGCTCAAGGTTGAGTGTTCCGAAGGCCTGCTCGTATTGGGCAAGATTCTGTCCCAGCACGTTCCACAATGCCTTGGCTTGCTGTGGACTGAGATAGATCAACTGGTGATTGCGGATGGTGACCCGCTCCGGACTCTCGCTAGAAGCCAGCCCAAACACAAGCTGGAAGTCCCACACGCTGACGCGCACCTGCACGCTGTTGGCATAGGATTCGCGGTAATCGGGAGTCTGGGCAAGATTCAATTGGGGTTGTTGTGCGGATGGACTCATGGTTTCACCAGATTACTCCCCCTCGGCGCCATACGGCCAGCCGATGAAAGGCACCATGATTGACAGTAATTCCAGTGATCCTCCCGCATCACCAATCCGGATTCGGGAATAGTCACATCGTGCGCAAAAGATGACCATAAAGTGTCATCTTTGCAAACTTCAGTAACGGCTATACTCTGCCTACAGGGATTCCACGTAATAAGTAAGATAGTGACTTTCGGGGTAGTTCGCTTTGTGCGAAGAAGAAACGTTGCCTGGTCGATATGCAAATGGTGAGGACTATGAGTTTGGAGCATTCTATGAATCTGCAGAAGTGCCATATTCCGGTTGAAACATCCAGTCAACAGAGCCCGGCGATTGCGGTCCCGGCGCTGATATCGCGCCTCGGTGGAATCGCGGCGCTGGCCCTGATGCTGCTGCTTGCCGGGGGCGCACAGGCGCAGGGTGTGTTCGCCGCCTGGCAAAACCTCGGAACCAGCGCCACACAGACCGTCAAGGTGACGGCGACCGCATCGGGAACGGTGAGCAAAGTGGAAGTGCTTACCGGCGGAGCCAGCGGACTGGAATTTACCTCGGGCGGCGGCGCTGTTGCGACACCGTGCGCTTCGGCTGCGCTCACCGTCGGCGGCACATGCAATGAATCGGTCACATTTACTCCCAAGTATCCTGGCCTGCGCCTTGGCGCTGTGGTGCTGTTGGACGCCAGCGGTAATATCCTCGGCACCGCGTACCTTTCCGGTGTGGGACAAGGCGGCCTGGACGTTCTCACGCCGGGCAACATCATCGAATTTGCGGGTGTGCTGAAACAGGTGTCCTCAACACAGAACGGAGTACCGGCAACCTCCACCGACCTCAAGCAACCCGCCAGCGTGGCCCTCGACGGAGCAGGCAATTTGTATATCGCAGATAGCGCCCACAACGAAGTACGTATGGTATGCTTCGGGACCAACAGCGCCACCATATCGGGAATTTCCTGCCCCGGAGCCGGCATCATTGAGGACGTTGCAGGTACCGGCAACGCGGGATATTTGGGCTTCGGCGTCCATTCAACCAGCGGGGCTGTTGAGCTAAATGCTCCCTCCGGTCTGGCGGTCGATGGCGCAGGCAATCTGTACATTGCCGACACCGGCAACAATGTGATTCGCGAGATCTCCGCGTCAACGGGAATCATTAACACGGTGGCCGGCGATAGCACCCTCGGCTACGGCGGCGATGGATTGAAGGCTACCGCGGCCGGAGTCGAACTGAATTCACCCCAGGGCGTCACGATCGATGCCGCGGGAAACCTGTATATCGCCGACACATCCAACCAGCGCATTCGTCGAGTGGACGCGGTTACCGGCATCATCACAACGGCTGTTGGCGACGGTGACCCGAGCGGACTTGGGAACGGCAAGGGAACGTACTCAGGAAATGGCGGACCGGCAAACGCCGCCGGCCTCAGCCTGCCCTATGCGGTTGCCTTCGACGTCGCCGGAGACATGTACATTCCCGACTCGGGGAACAATGTTATCCGGTTCGTCAAAGCAACAAGCGGAGTCCTCAGCGCAACCAGCGCGATCAGCACATTAATAGGAACACCAACTGCGTTCCCCTCCTGCGCAAATGGCCCCACGAGCGGCGCGGGGTTGAATTCTCCTGAGGCCGTTGCCCTCGATGCGGCGGGGAATGTCTATATCTCGGATACCGCAAATAATTGCGTCAGGAAAACGAATGTCACCAGCGGAGAAATCACTACGATTGCTATTCAAAGCTACTACGAAATAGACACCGCCGGTACTCCGTATGGGGCAGAGATCTATGAGCCTGTCGGGCTGGCAATGGATGGCCTCGGCAATATCTACTTTGCCGACTATTACTTCATGGTGGTCTCTGAAATTCAGAGCGACAAGGCGGTCCTGAACTACCAGGCGACGCCAATCCGGCAAGGGCAGCAATCCGCGCCACAGACGCAGGTAGTGGAAAACGACGGCAACGCGACATCGAGTATCACCTCGTTGACTCCGGACATCAATGCCGTGGTAGATGCGGCAACAACGACTTGCGCCCCTAATCCCTTCACCCTGGCGCAGGATGCCGATTGCAATGTCGGCGCAATCTTTGCCCCATCGCTCACCATCAATCCTGCCACATTGCCCGGCACGGTGATCGGCAACATCGATGTTGCGAACGATACGGTGAACGCGCTCCTGGATATCGTTCTGATCGGCGATGCAACCGCCGTCAACTCGACAAGCATCACGCTGACATCGACTCCCAACCCGTCGGAATTTGGGAAAGCCGTGACCTTCACGGCCACCGTCACCTCGGGAACCACCGGTTTGACTGGTCAGGTGACCTTCAGCGATACGATCGGCGGCGTAACTACCCAACTGGCTCAAGTGGGCGTGAACGCATCGGGCGTTGCCACTTATGTAACCTCCAAGCTCGTGGTTGGGGTGCATACTATTTCCGCTTCGTATGGCGGCGACGCTTCGCATTTGGCCTCTTCAGCTCCGGCAACCGGTACGCAAACCGTATTCGAAGCAACCAAGACCGCATTGACGGCCGTTCCCAAGAGCCCGTCTACACTCGGCGCCAGCGTAACCTTTACTGCGACCATATCGGTCACAGACGGTGGCGCGTTCCCGCTCGATGGCTCCGTGACCTTTACTGACAGCCTTACGCCGCTGGCCAACAACACCGTAAACATTGTTGGCGGCGTGGCCACCTACACCACGACCGCGCTGGTTGGGGGCGTGAATGTAATCACGGCCATCTACACTCCGAATACGACGAACCTGATCCAGGGCAGCCAGGCAGTATTGAACCAGGATGTCGTGTCGCCGTCCACCGCCACGCTAACCTCGGCTCCCAATCCGTCCATGTACGGATCGCCAGTCACTTTCACAGTTATTTTGCCGACGATAGGAACAGTCGCCGCCACAGGAAAGGTGAGCATCGCCATCGTACCGGTCGGCCTGGCAGCGCCCATTTATCCCTTGACTGTGACATTGGCGGGAAATCCAGCCACGGGCTCCGCGAATATCTCCACGCTGCCGGTGGGATCGTACAACGCCACAGCAACTTATGCGGGCGACTCGAACTACGGCGCAACTACTGCGTCCCTGGCCGCTCCCCAGGTAGTCAGCCAGGTAAGCACCACAACGACAGTGACCGCTGTGCCGAATCCCGGAATCGCGGGCAAGCCGGTGGCAATTACTGCAACGGTAGCCCCCGCTTCGGGCACCGTCGCGCCCACAGGCACGGTCACGTTCACCTATACACTGGCCGGTGTCACCACCACCCTGGGAGCCGGACCCATCACTCTGGTCAAGGGTGTGGCCACAGTCAACGCAACACTTGCGGCTGGGACTTACCCCATTGTCGCCACCTATTCGGGAGACTCGGACGACGGGGCCGGAACTCCCGGCACGCTCTCGCTGGTTGTGAATGCTGCGACAACAACCACCAAAGTGACCGCTACGCCGGCGGCCGCAACCGTGGGCGGAACCATCACCTTCAGCGCAGTTGTAACCGGCACCGGTCCAACCGCGACAGGGACGGTAACCTTTGTTGCCACCGGAACCGGCGCAACCGTGAACCTGCCTACCGGCACGCTGGATGGAACCGGGAAAACATCCGTTACCTACTCCACGCTTCCTGCCGGAAGTTATACGATCACGGCGACCTATAGCGGGGACGCCGACAACGGAACCAGTAGCGGCACTACCACCGTGACGGTTGGATTGATTCCAACCACAACCGACCTGACCGCAGGAGTTGGAACCGGCGCCGACCCCTCGTCGATTCTGATCGCCATTGTTCAGAACAGCGGCTCTGCCGGAGCTACGCCGGTGCCAACCGGAACCGTGACCTTTACCAGCGGAGCGACCACGGGAACGGCGACGTTGGATGCGAACGGGGTTGCCACGTGGACTCCGACCAACCTGGGTTCGGGCTCGTACACCTTCACCGCAGCCTACGGCGGGGACTCGTTGCACAGCCCATCGCAGGGTACCGCCTCTGTATCCATCACCGCGGCCGGGCCTTCGTTTACACTCACGGTGCCGCCGACCATGAGTATCGCCACGACGCAGAATGCCACTGTTACCGTGAGCCTGCAATCCATCAGCGGCTTTACCGATACCATCGGCCTGGGCTGCGCTTCGCTTCCCGTGGGCGTCAACTGCCATTTCTCCACCTTAAGCGTGCCGCTTGCAGCCAATGCAACGGCAACATCGCAATTAACGATCGACACCAATAACCCGCTGGGCGGCGGCGCCTCAGCCATGAACAAGCCTTCCGGAAACCGGAACATTGCCATGGCCGGCTTACTCTTTCCGTTCAGCCTCTGCCTGGGCTGGATTCTGTGGCGCTTCCGCAGGCGGCATGCACGTGTTTGGAGCATGGTGCTCATTCTTGTTTTGTCTGGCGCCGCTCTACTGGCCAGCGGCTGCGGCGGCTTCACACAGAGCAGTGCCGCACCCGGCACTTACACGTTCTACGTAGTGGGCGTGGGCTCCAACACCGGCGTCAGTCAATCGCAAGCGGTCAAGCTCACCATCACGCAGTAGACCCAATCTCGTGAGGCTCGGTACAAGAGAGATGAATAGCTCCTATCAATCCGGAATTGTTTCCCGCGAGAAGCTGGGTAGACTTTTGCTTGGCCGCTCGGTCGTTTTCCTCGCTGTACTTCTGGCGCTTTGCCTGATGCTGACACGCACCGCGTCTTCCCAGGTGGTGTACTCCGGCGACAAAGGCGGCTTCAGCATCAGCGCCGGAGCCACGGCCTCTGGCTACGAAGTCGAATATGGGCAGCAGAAACTGCTGGGCGTGGCTGGCTTTGTCGACGTGGACACAACACGCCACTTCGGAGTCGAAGGCGAGGCCCGTTTCCTGATGTTTCACAACCCCGATCAACTGGAGACGCGGACCTATATGGGCGGTCCGCGTTACCACTACAGCATGGGGAAGTTCCAGTTCTACGGCAAGGGGCTGGTCGGCTACGGACAGTTCACCTTTCCCTACGACCTGGCCCACGGAAACTATCTGGTCATCGCGCCGGGAGGCGGCGTGGACTATCGATGGAAGCGCAGGATTTCCTTTCGGGGAGACATCGAATACCAAATCTGGCCGCAGTTCACCTATGGTTCCATGAATTCCTACGGCGTGAGCGCGGGCATCCGCTACCACATCCGCTGATTCCGGAGGCGGCTCGGCTGCCATCGCCAGGTGCTGCTCATTTCGGGTGCTGCTCATTTTCCTTGGATGGTCACGGGGATCAGCTTTGATTTCCGCCAGACGTTTGCGACTGCAAGGGTCCAGAACGGGACCAGGTCGACTCCCGGCACCAGTTTGCCGGCAAACGACGGCAGGAACTCCCAGTGCCAGCCAAGAAGCCAAATCAAAACGCCAGCTATGCTGAAGTCGAGCACATCGTCGGCCGGTGATTCAGCGCCCTCGATGAATAGAGGCAGCACCGCAATCTGGAGCGCGTCCGCGAGAATGGCCAGAATCAAGGCGGCACGGAAATGCCATCGCGGCGGGATTGGGACGGGATTTTGACTCACATCGACCTTCTTCCGGGTTCTTTCCGGATACTTCTATCTTACGAGGCGACGCGAGCGGCATCCAGCTTCGTTGGGTTGGAGGCAAATGTTGGCGAGTGGGACAAATTGCCAATTGACATTGGCTGAGCGATACTTATTGAGGTTCGCTCATCGGCGGGAGTAGTTCAGTGGTAGAACGTCAGCTTCCCAAAATAGATAATCCTAGCATTTTCAATTACTTACAGAAGCCCTAAAGAGCCAAAACGAATCGTAGAGAGTCAAGAGCAATAATTACAGTGGCGTGGAAAGTGGTGTTTCCCCTTTATCCATGCTGGTTTAAGTGCAACACCATATTTCACACCATAGAGCCATGAGCGGTTCAGCGTGAAAATGTATTTGAAAAATTCTGACGTTCTAGCCTTCCGATTTCAGTGTAAGAATGCGGCTGACTGCCTCCGTAGCTGACTCCCATAGCCGGAGCAATGCTTTCCTTGAATTCCAGTTCGATCCCCTGCCGGATCACAAACTCCACAAGCCGGTCGCGGTATTCTCCGGCTTCGCCGGTAACGCGCTTCGGCCTATTGGCAACAACATACGCTTCACGCCGAGGGGGGATCCATGTACGCTGGCCCAGCTCAGGTAACAATTCTCGTTTCTGAACCAAGGCGACCTTTGGTGTTGATCAGATGACAACTGACCAGCAGGCGTTGATACAACAAGAACAATCCCATTGTGAGCTGCGGTGAGTCAGACCGCTGTGGCAACGGGCGACAGCGCGATGGTCAGCACCGTGATGTCGTCCTCCTGCCCGAACCGCGCCGCGGCCTCGGCGATCTGCGCGGCAGGCTTCCCGCTGATCTCTTGCGCGCGATCGAACCCGAAGAGTTCGCCGTCGGCGTTGCGCGCCTCCACCACTCCGTCGGAAAGGAAGGTGAGAGCGTCGCCGGGGGCGAGTCGCTCGCGGGTCTCCGTATAGGCTGCCTCGGGAAGAATACCGATAGGCAGGCCGGACTCGCAAAGCAACTCGCGACTGTTGCGGTAGGGCGAGAGGTGTCCGGCGTTTGCGATTGCGAGAGCTCCGTCCGGGGCCAGCAAGGCGCAAAGGCAGGTGGCGAAGCCGCCGTCAGTCCGCCCGTACAGGTACCGGTTCAAGCGGTCGAGCATCTCGGCGGGAGCTAGATTTTCCTGCTCCAACGCGCCGGCAGCACCCACGATAAGCGTGCCCAACATGGCGGCGCGCAGACCCTTGCCGCTCACGTCCCCTATGAGGATGAGGGCGGAACCGTCGGCGCGCGGAAAGAGCTGATAAAAGTCGCCACCCACCTCACTGGCGGAGCGATAAGCGGCGTCGCAGGCAAAATGGGCGAACCGCGGCAGTTCGACCGGTACAAGCTGACCCTGCACACGGCGGGCAGACTCCATCTCAGTATGCAGCCGCTGCTCCTCCCGGGCGGAGCGGGCAAACCGCAGCACCAGCACCGCGCCAATCGCCAAATCCGACAGAACCGTCAGGAATTGCTCCCACGTCACGTCGAAACGCGGGCCGTGATACATGTCCACAACGCTACGGAAATTATCCGCTCCGGAACTGTATAAGCCAGTCACAACTCCGGAACTGTACAAGGCGGTTATCGCACTCACGACGCTCTTGACCGCCAGGGTGAGAATGAAGGGAATCAGGAACAGTTGCGCGTCGCGATTGCCTCGCCGCGCCAGCCCGTATAGCCGGACGAAAACGGCGATGGAGAGAAACAGGTACATCGGCGCCACGATCCAGAAAAACCCCGCCAGCGGGATAATGCGAAACTCCACCGATGGACCGGCGATGGCGTTCAAGCATGCCGCAGCCATGCAGATAAACAGCAGCCGATCGGCCCGTGCGCGCACAAATCCCCAGGTAAACAGCAGCCAGAAACACAGCAGCACCGAATCCGAAACATTACTTACATTTGCCCAGAAGGGAACCCAGGCCCCGGCTAGAATCTTCGTCCAAAGGAGCACATCGAGAGCCGCGGAACCGCAGAGATAAAGAGCTGCATAGGCGTACTCCCGTGCCTGGCGTTGCAGGATGAAAAGGCCGAAGCTGAAAAGGCCGACGCAAAGGCCCACAAGGTCGACGGTCCAGGAGGGAATGATTGTTAGCAATTTGTTCTCGCGTTCCAGCTTCACAATGCGAGCGACATCGTCTGCGCTCCCCAGCACGGCAGGGTGCGTGGCGGCGCCAGTCCCCGCTCTCTGCGCCGGCTGCCAGGCATTCCAAACCCGAAGCGCCACTTCCACCGTGCGGCCATTCAGCGCCGCAGGAACAGGAACGGCGTATACCGCGCTCTGATATGTCCACTCGGGCTCGGGCCGCATGCGGCCGACAGTGCCCGCGAGAGTGCCGTCTATGTAAACGTCAAGTGCACCGGCCGGCGGATAGATAGCAATGGCCAGCGGTTCGTTGCCCCTGGGCAGCACCACGCGCATGCGATACCAGGCATAGCCTGCATAGCCCTTGCGCCCCTCGCTGGCCCAGTCCTTATCGATGCGGTGCAGGGTCCAATCTGAGTCGTTAAAGCCGGGCTGTGCAAAGGCAGGATCGTCGCCGAAGTGGAGACGCCACGGCGCGTCGAGCGATGTCGGACCACCGGTCGCTGAGGCGTCCACCTGTTGCGCGGGCGCGGGCAAGGCGGCAGCGACGGCCGTCAGAAGTACGGCAACAAAGCGAAACCGGAGCATGCGCCTCCAGGGGAACACGGGGGACCAATGAGATGAGAGTAAATGACCAGAGAAGTCTGGCAGAGTAAATGCCGTCGTGCACGGGAACTCTGCAGGTCGCTGCGGAGGGCATCGAAACGCTTTGGACGGCCTTCGGAAGCGACTTACCAGGATAGATACAAAATCCGCCGAGTCGCTCATTGGCCCGGGACTCCTACTGGGAAGTGGGCGTTAGCCGCAATTAATCCAGCGCGCCGCACACGCTTCTACTGGTCATTTCCGCACGAATGAGCTTAGGGCATACTTTCCTGGTCTTGCGTCCGTGCGAGTCTTTCCCGGGCCAATTTGATCCGTTCTGTTAAGCAATCTGCCTGCCCTTCCCGTCCGTAGTCCTGACCGCCCTCGATTGCCGGGAGCGAAGTGGCTGATCCTCCGGCCTGATCTTTTCGCGCCGCTGCGATCTGCTGCGCCAGCCCGTCAAAGCTTATAACCGACCCGTCTGGGGAGATGATATTCTTGGCGCTTCGCAGAGGATCACGATGAAGAGACGAATTCTGATCTTTTGGTGCGCGATGGTGGGTGCGGTGCCATCGTTCCAAGTCCTGATGTTGGCCCAGAACCGGCCCAGCAATCTTCCGGGCGCCATTTCCGCCGACCCGCCGCGCGATGCAGCAAACCCAACGCGCAATGAAGCCATATGGATTCCCAGCGGCGGTGTGCTGATGAACGGCGTAATGTACGCGGCAGCCGGGACCGAAAACCATCCGACCATTCTCAATCTTCACGGCACCCCAGGCAACGAACAAAACCTGGACATCGCGCAATCCCTTCGCCGCGCCGGATACAACGTACTCTCCTTTCATTACCGAGGCTCGTGGGGCAGCCCGGGAAAGTTCACGCAAGCCGGCGGCGTCGACGACAGTGTGGCCGCAGTTGATTTCCTCGAAGATCCTGTCGTCGCTGCCAGGTTTCACATCGATACGAAGCGCATCTTTGTGATTGGCCACAGTTATGGGGGGTTTGCCGCCGCGCGCGTTGCCGCCGCACGCTCGAATATTGCCGGGCTGTTGCTGATTGCACCCTGGAATCCGGCGCAGGATATCCCGCTTTTTAACGTGCCCCCAGAGAAACTCGCTGCCGCAGCCCACAGCATTTTCGACGACGATGAAGGCAGAATGGGTGGTTACACCGACATCGATATGGCTAAGGAAATTCTGGCGCCCGGTTACGACTGGCGTCTTGAAACTAGCGCGGAGGGCATCAAGAATTTGCCGATTCTGATCGTGAGCGCGAAATACGACACTCCCGACGACCAAGGCGCAGAGTTGGTTGCCGCGCTACGGCATCTACACGCAGCTGATGTCACTACAATCACGATGGATACAGATCACCCCTTCTCGGATCATCGGATTGCACTCCAAAAAGAGATTCTCAGCTGGTTACAACAGCGAACCTCCCGGCCGGCAACCAACGCGAATTCTCGCTGATGGGTCCAACACCACAGGAGCGCCTAATCGCGCTCTGAGCGTGCGTGTCGCAACTTGTAACTGCAGCGATGGCGGCCCGGGAGCAGCACTTCAAGGGATTTCGGGGACTTTGCAGCTCTTCAGCGCCATGATTGCATAGGCGGTCCCCATGTTCGAGAGATAGTTTTTAAACTGATCGGAGTATGTGGATGGCGTAAACCAACGACCCGACGTGCGCTGGTGTGTCTCGATCCAAGCGATTGCATTTTGGATAGGACGATCCTGGAGCCCGTAACCTGCCTCACATAGCGTCATGGTGGTCAGGCCGGTTGCATACCCGTCACTTGGCCCTTTCGGAGCATTCGTCGCTCCATCGTGGCGGGGCCAGCGCCCCAGCGCAGGCAAAGTCCAGCCACCATCGGCGTTCTGCAGCTTCAGCAGGTCTTTCTCGATGCGCGCCTGCTCGTGAGCCGACAGCAATCCTGGTGTCCTGACGGAGGCCCAAAGCAATACTGCTCGCTCATGTGCATTCTGCGGAATGTTGTTCCGAAGGAAAGATTGGAGCTTGACGAAGCCGTCGTGCGCAGCTGGCGTTTCATAGTAATGGCCCGGCGCATAACCTACTCCGAGTGCGACGAGCAGGGAGACGTAGTATTGGTCTCGTTCCAGGAACGGCAACATGCCGTCAAGTGAATATCGCCATGCGCCGTCGGAATCCTGCGTGGTCCACAAATAGTCGAACATTTTACGCACGTCTGGATCCAACTCGTGACCGGCTCTCGCGTCATTGACGGCCAAGGCGCTTGCGGCAGCTGCGATCAAGAAATTAGCGTGATTCCCGGGCTTTTCTTGCTGCTCGCCGGCAAACTTCTTGACGGTTGAACGAACTTCCTGCATCGCTGCAAGGTCGCCGCTGAGCAGTGGGCGCACCATAAGGTACGGGACGTTTGTGTGGCAGGTCGCACACTTGTTCTGCCGGGTCCATTGGAGCGACGCATTGTCAAGGAACGCGGTGGCTCGCTGCTGATCGAAGTAGCCGAGGATCGGCTCCGTGTTTGTCGCTCGTGGCAATCCCTTGACCCACAGCCTCTCGTACGCTGCCCAATCGACGGCCGCGGTGTCATTCGGGAGAGGGCGTGAATCTTGAGCACAGCATGCGCCCACCGACGCGAAAGCCATCGCGAGAATGCACAGACATTTCCAAGCTGTCATAGTTATGCTGTAAACTCCTTCTCACGTCAGAATGATATATCTCGAAGGACCAATCAGCTCCTTCTCGTTTATGCGAGGCTTGCGTTAAACGCAGACTGCACGGAGGCACTTCATCATGCAAAGTGAGACCAAGTCGCAGGTAGACCAACTCACTTCACCGTCCGGAAAGACTGTTACTGTTCTTCGCTTTACTGGCGACATTGCCAGCACATCTAAAGATGCTGTCCTGGGAACCTACCAGGGGCTGTCAAAAGATGCATCGAAGTTCATCCTTCTCGATTTCACCAAAGTGGATTACATCAACTCCAGCGGCATCGCCCTGGTAATTCAGCTGCTGATTGAAGCCGCCAATGCCGGCCAAAAGGTCCATGCATTTGGGCTCTCCGCCCATTTCAATAAGGTCTTCACCATGGTCGGAATCACCAAGTACGCAAACCTTTCTCCCGATTTGACCGCTGCGCTTGCAACGCTCTAATTCGCGGGCCAAAGCTTAAAATGGCGACGTACCTCGTAGAACCGCTGTCCCGCGCTTCACTGAAGCTGGCTTCGCGCGAGATCGAATTCTCCTGAAATTCACCGGCCAACGGCACGCATCCGGGTTGTGTCAACGGTGCCATGTTGCGCTGAAGCTTCAGCCACTGCGACCAGATACAAAATGCGAATGGCAACAGCTTAAGCGTTGGCGCCGTCACCGAGGGCGCTTCTTTGCACGGTAAGGACGGTGATGTCGTCTTCCTGGCCGAAGTGCTGAGCCGCACGGGCGATTTCATCGGCGGATTGGGTGGAGATGGCTGCGGTGCGGTCGAAGCCGAAGAGCTCGCCTTGCGGGTTTCGGGCTTCGATGACGCCGTCAGAGAGGAAGGTAAGCTGATCCTTCGGCGCGAGACAGATGGTGGATTCGCAGTAGGTAGCGCCTGGTGCGATCCCGAGGGGCAGACCGGATTCGAGTTGGATTTCTTCGCCATTGCGATAGGGAGAGAGGTGACCGGCGTTGGCGAGGATGAGATTGCCGTCCGCCCCGACGCGGGCGCAGAGGCAGGTGACGAAACCGCCGTCGCTTGCCGCGGCAAGTTGAGCGTTGAGGCGGGTAAGAATTTGCGCCGGCGAAAGTTCCTCAAGGGCAAGTGAGCGGAGCGCGCCGATGGCGAGGGTGCCGGTCATCGCGGCCTTCAGGCCCTTGCCGCTCACGTCGCCTACAACGATGAGCGTCGCCCCCGAGGGCTGCGGAATGACCTGGTAGAAGTCGCCTCCAACCTCCGCGGCGGGCAGATAGGCGGCCTGAAGCCGGAGATTCCTAACCGCAGGAAGGCGGAGAGGGACCAGTTGCGCCTGGACGCGGCGAGCGGCGTCCAGTTCGGCGGACAAACGCTCGTCGCGTTCCGCCGACCGCGTGAAGCGAAGCACCAATGCCAGACCGAGAGACAAGAGAGCAAGCAGGTCGCACGGGTTGTTCCAGTAAACGGTGAACAGCCCAAACTGGCCGAGGATGAGTGGCGGAACAGGGACGATGCGGAAACTGAACAGGACCCATCCGACCTGGTTTGCATCCTCAGCGCCCATCATGAGCAAAAAGGGGACGAGCAGAAGCCGGGCCTCGTAGTTGCCAGCGCCAGCGGACCGGAACAGGCGCAGAAACATGATGACTGTAATTCCGAGGACGAGGAAGAACCAAATGACGTGCGCCTGCGTGACGGTCAACCAGAGCACCTGTATGAGCGGGTACTCCGGCAGTAGGAGTAAAGCAAGCACGATGCCGCTGCGCAGCAGATTGTCAGTGCGCAAGGCGAGAAAGCGCCAGACGAACAGGAGGCAGCAGAGAAACAGTGTCGCCAGCAGCAAGGCGTCTGTGAATCCCTGGGTGATGAGCACTGGGCAGCCCAACAGAACCGAGATCCATTTTCCAGCCCTGCTAAGCGCGTAGCTGAGCAGCCAGAGCGCCGCCCAGGCGTATTCAGTGGCGCGGCGGCGCAACAGAAACAGTGCCAGGCTGAACAGGCCGAGGCCGGCGGCAAGGCTGTCTACGGCGAGATCGGGGAGGTTCCTGGCGAAGAAGCGCGCCCGGCTCGAGAAGTCTGCCTGCTGAAGGACGTCGAGCGGGCCGATGCGGGGGTGCTCGAGGAATCCGCCGGGGCGGTAATGCGCAATGATGCGGAACTCCCACATGCGGACGGCGATTTCTACGGAGCCGGCTGTGCCCGCGGGCAGGGGCACCACGTTGGTGCCGGCCTCGAAGTCCCATCGGGGAGTGGGGCGCATGCGGCCGATGGTTCCGGCCAGCTTGCCGTCCACGTACACCTCGGCGGAGGTATAGAATTTGCCGAGTTCGATGGCGAGCGGCGGACAGTTCGCGGGCAACTTCACGCGAATGCGGTACCAGGCGTAGCCGTAGTAGTCGGAGTAGCCCTGATCGGTCCAGCTTTTACCAGTTTGGAGCAGAGGCCATTGCGAGTCGTCAAACTTGGGGTCTGCCCATGTGGGGTCATCGCCGGTATGGAATCGCCACGATCCTTGCAACTCCGCCACAGGCTCCCGCGAGGCAGAGAAATCAACGGTCTGCGCTGCCGTAAATTGCGCCGTCAGTAGCACAAGCAAGAGGCATAGTCTACGCATGAAGCACCTCGGCATTCGCAAAGGTCAGCGTCAGCACAGTAATGTCGTCTTCCTGCCCAAACTGCTGCGCACGCTGGGCGATTGTCTCTGCGGTTTGGGTAGAGATGACCGCCGTGCGTTCGAATCCAAAGAGTTCTCTCGTAGCTGGGTCGGTTGCTTCGAGGACTCCATCTGTGATGAGGGTCAGCCGGTCCCCTGGCGCCAGCTTGACAAGCGTTTCCGTGTACTCCGCGGAGGGGTTGAGTCCAAGTGGCAAGCAGCTTTCCAGGCCGACTTCGCGGCCGTCAAGATAGGGCGGAATATGCCCCGCGTTGGCAAAGCTGATTGCGCCGTCCGCGGCTACACGCAGGCAGAGACATGTAATGAAGCCGCCGTTCTGCGCATTCACGATCTGCCTGTTAAGCCGAGTCAGCAGCTCATCGGGACTGAGGCCCTCGGCGGCCAGCGTGCGCAGTGCTCCGATGGCCAGTGCGCCGGTCATGGCCGCCTTCAATCCTTTGCCGCTCACGTCGCCCACCGCGATCAAGGTCGCGCCATCGGCGAGGGGCAGCACCTGGTAGAAGTCGCCGCCAACCTCGGCTGCAGGGAGATATGCGGTGGCGATGTGAAAGCCAACGACTCGGGGAATCGAGGCGGGCACCAACTGTTGCTGGACCTCGCGGGCTGCTTCCATTTCACCGGCCAGTTGGGCTCGCTCTTCGGCGGTCTTGCGCTGGTCGCGGAACATGAGCACCAGGAGGACGACAATGGCGGCGATCATCAGGGTCGCCCGCGCCTGCTGGACGATAGGGAACCAGGTATTCACGAACGGGGCGACCGAGCGAAGGGAAAAATTCCGGCTCAGCAGGAATGCAATGTAAACCTCGTTAGCCACGCCCCAGACCATCAGGGCGGCAGCTACGTAGCGCATGGATCCGCCGATTTGCCGCCAGGGCCGGAAGGCCGCAAAAGGCGACAGGAAGGCCACGCCGAATAGAACATTTACAGACGTGATCGTCCATTCCAGCAGTGGAACCATCCGCAGGCTCTGTGCGGCGGAGACGATTGCTACTGTAGCCCGCACGATTGGCAGGATCAAAGAAAATCCGATGACGCCCCGATAAAACCACGGGACAGGTTTGCGTGCGAGGGAATACACCAGGAGGACATAACAGGTGAGCGCCGCCACCAGGCACGCGTCGAGCAGCCGGTCTTCGACAAAGGGAATCGGGTAGAGCGAGGTGACGAGCTGTTCCAAGATGCGCCGAATTGCCAGCGCCCAACAGACGAAAGCAAAGAACAGGAACGCGGGCCGGGAGCGATCGCTCAGATAGAGGCCCAGCATCATCACTCCGGCGATTCCAACGATGAAGAAGGCGATGGTAGTCGGCAGGGTTCGAGAGCCATTCACAAACGCGAGGCTGTTGCGCCGGTCTTCAAGCAGCTGCCGGTCTCCGGCGTTCCATTCCGCTCCGTTCGTCTCCGGCGCCAAATCAAACCGTTTATCAAGGCTCCCGCGAAATAATATCCTGAGAGCGATGGTTGACTCGGCCTGAACGGGAATCGGAGCGGCCAATGGAAAAGTCCG
>Ga0210388_10000831_pt1 | contig 24581 bp, 20 predicted proteins | sample IncBWC19OmetaG_FD_155485 | JGI IMG/M metagenome (GOLD analysis project Ga0210388, IMG submission 155485) | Forest soil microbial communities from Barre Woods Harvard Forest LTER site, Petersham, Massachusetts, United States - Inc-BW-C-19-O ...
AGGACCAGGAGAGCCAGCGGAATCGCAGCGTGGTGAAACGCCAGTTCGCGGGACCAGACCTGCGCGACGTGTCCTCCGCCCAAATGTACGAATGACATGGCGAGCAGAAACAGAGACATCGTGCCGACCAGCCGCGAGGTGTTCGCACGGCGTGTATCTTCCACCGACGTGAAGAAGCCCGCTGCGGCGAAACAGGTGAGCAAGCCGAAACCGACGGTGATCAATTGCAATCCCAGACGGTGGTAGCGCGAACCTTCGCGGAATAATTCCGCCACATGCAGCGCGATAGCGACCGCGCTCAGCGCATAACCGCAGCGCGCCAGCATCCGGTAACGATCCTGCAAACAGAGATCGAACAGCACAGCCGGCAACAGACTGAGCACCGAGAATCCGATGGCGACCGTAATGTTCGTGAACGTACTGCCTGGTGCATTCGCGCCCAGCACCAGCAGTGAGGCCAGATTCCAAGCCAGCGCCAGCGCCGCGGCCAGCATCGATTTCGTGCTGCCGCGAAGACGGCGCGCCGGGCGGTCCTGAATCAGCAGGTAAAGAAAGATGCCGAAGATAAGGACTCCGGCCGAGTGTCCAAGCGTGTTGACGAGGAGGGACTCGTTCACCGTCCAATCATATAATGTTGGGTGCCAGGCCGGACACTACCCGCTTTCGGCGAGCCCTGCCCTTCCAGGCTCGCGATGTACTTTGCCACCAGGCGACTCTCCGGATGGCTCTTCCCATATTGCTCCAGACACCTCGCGTAGAGTTGGCGAGCGAACTGAAGTCTGATATCCTCGACGCGCGACATTTGATCCTGCACACCGTAAAAGTGCATCGAAGATCCCCCTTCGTTTCAATATGCGCAAAAACGGAGATATTTTCGCCTATCTAGCTTAAAGTAAATGAGATATTTTCTGCTCTGTAATACTTGACAACAGACACAGCAGATTATATACTGTCTATGACAGTAGATATAGGAGGTCCATAAGATATGTCGATCATCAAGTACACACCTTTTTCTGAGTTTGATGCTTTCCCCGCTGGGATGAGAGTTTTCACGGATACCGTTAACCGGCTATTCAATGAGCCGAGTGGACGGCCGTGGGTTCATTCCGTTGATATTAAAGAGACGGAAAACGACCTAATCCTGAAGGCCGACGTCCCCGATGTGGATCTGAAGGACATCGATATCCGCGTCGAGAACGGCACTCTGACGATTCGCGGCGAACGCAAGTTCGACAGCGAGAAGAAAGAGGGCAGTTGGCATCGAGTGGAACGCTCTTACGGCACGTTCGAGCGCGCGTTCACTCTGCCGGAAACCGTGGATTTCGATGCCGTCAAGGCCGAATACAAGAACGGCGTGCTGACGATTACACTTCCGAAGAAGGAAATCGCCAAGCCTCGCCAAATCAAGGTCGCGGTCAACAGCGCCAACTAATTCACGTTGGTGGGATTTTCGGGGCGGACGCAATTGTCCGCCCCTTTTTCATTTTCGTGCGAGAATTGCGGCTTGACCACAGTTCGTGTAAATCGAAAAGCCGTCGACCGGGCTGCCGACGGGCATCCCTGGATTTTTTCCAGCGACGTGACGGATCGGGGCGATGCGCAGCCGGGCGATGTCGTGAAAGTCGCCGACCCGCATGGACGGCCGATTGGCGTAGCTCATTATAGTTCCACCTCCCAGATTACCCTCCGCCTACTTTCCTCCAAACCCGAACCCATCGATCAGGAATTCTTTCGCCGGCGGCTGACGGCCGCGATCCGGCATCGTGAGCGGGTGGTCAAGAATTCGAACGCATGCCGCCTGGTATTCTCCGAAGCCGACCTTCTTCCCGGGCTGATTGTCGATAGGTACGCAAACTGCTTGGTGATCCAAACGCTGAACCAAGGTATGGATCGCGCGCGCGATTTAATTGTTCATTGCTTGAAGGAGTTGCTGGCTCCGGCTGGCATCCTGGCTCGAAACGACGCGGCGGTGCGCAAGTTGGAAAGCCTTCCGCTCGAAGTGGCCGTGTTATCTGGAGAGATCCCGGAGCGGATCGCGGTCGAAATGAACGGCCTGCGTCTCGAAGCGGATTTGTTGAAGGGGCAGAAGACCGGGATTTACCTCGACCAGCGCGAAAACTATCTGGCGGCAGCGGGTTTCGCCAGTGGCCGGGTACTAGATTGTTTCACTTCGACCGGAGGGTTCGCGCTGCATGCGGCTCGCTGCGCGGAATCGGTGGAGGCTGTGGATTCGTCGGCGTCCGCGTTGGCGACGGCGGAATCAAACGCGCGGTCGAACAACCTTTCCAATATCCATTTCCGGCAGGCGGACGTGTTCGACTTTCTTTCGGGGCTCGACCGCAAGTACGCGATGATTATCCTTGATCCTCCGGCGTTTGCGAAATCGCGCAAAATGGTTGATGACGCTGCGAAGGGCTACAAAGAGATTAATTTGCGCGCGCTGAAGCTGCTGGAACCGGGCGGGATTCTGGTTAGCTGCTCCTGTTCGCATCATGTAAGCGAGGCGATGCTGTTCGAAATTGTGGCGCAGGCGGCGCTCGACGCCGGGAAGACGCTGAGAGTACTGGAACGCCGAACGCAGGCCGCGGATCATCCGATTCTGCTGACCGTGCCGGAGACGCTGTACTTGAAGTGCCAGATTTTAGAGGTTCTGGGCCGATAGTAGGGTTGCCAGTCCAGCACCACCTGCGGTATGGTGTCTTAAGTCGTACCACCCCCCGTTTGGGGATTGTTTGTCTTCACGTCTCATTAAATTTGGAGGATTATCCGGAATGCTTTTGACCTCGTTGTCCGCCTTCGCAAGGCGCGCCTTCCCGGTTCTGTTATTTCTTCTGGCTGTTGCTGCTGGATCCGCGCCACTTCGGGCAAGCGAGGCGGAGCTGAAGCTCCCCGACTTGCACCAAGCGACATTCCTGGGCGGCATCGAGGGACCGACCTTATTAATGATCGGACTCGGCGTCAGTGCGCTGGGTTTCGTTTTCGGCATTGTAATGTACATGCACCTGCGGAATCTGCCGGTGCACGAATCGATGCTGGAGATTTCAGAGCTCATCTATGAAACCTGCAAGACCTATCTGCTGACCCAGGGCAGGTTCCTCTTGATTCTCGAAGCATTCATCGGCGCGATTATCGTGTTTTATTTCGGATTCCTGGCGCCGAACGGCACCTCCTTCGGGCTGCCATGGTCGGAGGTCCTGATCATTCTGGCGTTCAGCCTCATCGGCATCGCGGGCAGCTTCGGCGTGGCCTGGTTCGGTATTCGCGTGAACACCTTTGCCAATTCGCGGACGGCGTTTGCCAGTCTGCGCGGCAAGCCCTTTCCTTGCTACGCGATTCCTTTAAAGGCCGGCATGAGCATCGGCATGCTGCTGATCAGCGTGGAACTGTTTCTGATGTTGTGCATCCTGCTGTTCGTGCCGGGTGATTACGCAGGGCCTTGTTTTATCGGATTTGCGATCGGCGAATCGCTGGGCGCCGCGGCTTTGCGCGTAGCGGGTGGAATCTTCACGAAAATCGCCGACATCGGCGCGGACCTGATGAAGATCGTCTTCAAGATCAAAGAGGACGATGCGCGCAACCCTGGCGTCATCGCGGATTGCACCGGCGACAATGCGGGCGATTCGGTCGGGCCATCGGCAGATGGATTCGAGACCTACGGCGTCACAGGTGTCGCTCTGATTTCCTTTATCCTGCTGGCCGTGAATAACGATCTGGTCAAAGTAGAGCTGCTGGTCTGGATCTTCGTGATGCGCGTGATGATGGTAATCACCAGCGGCGTGTCCTATTTCCTGAACGAAGCGGTTGCCAAGGCTCGTTACGGAAATGTCGACAAGATGAATTACGAGACGCCCCTGACCACGCTGGTTTGGCTGACATCCGTTCTTTCGATCGGCGCAACGTACCTGGTTTCGTATTTCATGATTCCGGATCTGGGCGGCGATCCCACGATGTGGTGGAAATTGTCGACGGTGATCACTTGCGGCACTCTGGCCGGGGCCGTGATCCCGGAGCTGGTGAAGGTGTTCACTTCCGTCGATTCGGCCCACGTGAAGGAAGTGGTGTCCTCGTCGAAAGAAGGCGGCGCTTCGTTGAACATTCTCTCGGGCCTGGTGGCCGGAAATTTCAGCGCGTATTGGCTGGGCATGGCGATCCTCGCACTGATGACCGCGGCGTACTCGGTAAGCACCTACGGCATGGAAGGCCTGATGAAAGCTCCCGCGGTGTTCGCGTTCGGCCTGGTGGCGTTCGGGTTTCTAGGCATGGGTCCGGTGACGATCGCGGTGGATAGCTACGGCCCGGTAACGGACAACGCGCAATCGGTTTACGAGCTCTCTGTCATTGAGACGATTCCCAACATTCGCAAAGACCTCAAGCAGAAATTCGGCTTCGACGTGAACTTCGACCTTGCCAAGCATCATTTGGAAGAGAACGATGGCGCGGGCAACACATTCAAGGCGACCGCCAAGCCAGTGCTGATCGGCACCGCGGTCGTGGGCGCCACCACCATGATTTTTTCGATCATCGTCACCTTGACGGAGGGTCTGAAACCAGAGTTGATCCAGAAACTATCTCTGCTCTATCCGCCGTTTCTTCTCGGTCTGATTGCGGGCGGCGCGATGATTTACTGGTTCACAGGCGCATCGATCCAGGCAGTCACCACAGGCGCCTATCGCGCGGTGGAGTTTATCAAAGCGAACATCAAGCTGGAGGGCGTCACCAAAGCGTCCGTCGAGGATTCGAAAAAAGTGGTGGAGATCTGCACAAAATACGCCCAGAAGGGTATGTTTAACATCTTTCTAACGGTGTTCTTCGCCACCCTGGGTTTCGCGTTCATCGAGCCCTACTTCTTCATCGGCTATCTGATCTCGATCGCTCTGTTCGGTTTGTATCAGGCGATTTTCATGGCCAATGCCGGCGGCGCGTGGGATAACGCGAAGAAGATTGTCGAAGTCGAGCTCAAAGCGAAGGGCACTCCTCTTCATGACGCGACCGTGGTAGGCGACACTGTCGGCGATCCGTTCAAAGACACTTCTTCGGTAGCTCTAAACCCCATCATCAAATTCACGACCTTGTTCGGATTACTCGCCGTGGAGTTGGGGGTTTCCATGACCGAGAAGCAGGGCTCCGCGTTCAGCACCGGTGTCGCAGTGGCCTGCCTGCTAGTCTCGATGGTGTTCGTGTGGCGATCCTTCTACGGGATGCGGATCGTCGGCTCGTCAAAATAGTTCGATCTTAACGACCGGCGATTCTTCGTTTGCGAATCGCACCGTCAACTGATATTCGCCGCGAACCAGTCCAGCGGGGACCATCGCATTGATTTGCTTCGTCCCCTTCTCATCACTAACCGGGGTGACAAAGGAAGCCGGCAGATCGGTCCCATCGAGCCGAAATGAAACCTCGCTTCGGCGAATGCCATCAGGCAGACCGGAAACCCACGCCGACATGCAACTGCCGAGGCCTGCCCGCACCTGTTTTCGTTCCCACGTGCGTCCGTCGCATACGATCTCGATTTTGAACGCGTCGGTCGAGGGCGCACCGATACGGGCTTCCTTCGGCAGATCGACCGGTATCCGCGCGCGGCTTGAAAACTCGCTATCGCGCAGTGCGATCGAAACGTCATGCCACCCCGGCGCAAGACCCAGAGGCAATTTACAGTTCGCCTGCCACGTGTTCCCGATATTGCGAACCGCGGCCGGCCTGGTGCCATAAGGGCCCACCTGAACGCACAGGTCGTCGCAGGTCAGATCCGGTTCCTCCGAATAACACCACACCGTCACATAATCGTCGCGATGAGCCGAAAAACTGTGATCCTGCAACTCGCTGTTCTCGATCACCAGCAACTCCGGACCTGCGCCGTGTCGCGCGATATCAGGCCATTTTCGACGGCAGATCACATGCGCGCGATGCTCAACCACGCTGTGGAACTCGGCCCGCGCGAAGCCGGCGGTGCGGCACATCGCCATTAAGCACGAAATATTCGGGCCGACCCAGTTATCGAACTGCCCCGCCAACTGCGTTCCTTCGTAAAACTCCATCGCCGGAATCGTGCCGTCGGCCTGTTCGTCGATCACAAAGGATTCGACGCAGGCGAGATCCGTCGCCAACTCGCACACTCTTTCGAGCGCCAACATCGGATGCTTCAAATGATAGAGAACGCCGAAAAACAGGACGATGTCGAAGGTTCCAATATCGCGCGGCGTCAGATGACAAATGTCGGCGACCACGTGCTCGACCTGGGACCCCATCATCGCCTTTGCTTCCAGGAAACGCGTCTTCTTGGTCGCGTCCACGGCGACCACGCTTGCGCCGCGACGCTCCATTTCGAAGCTGAACCAGCCGTCCCATGCGCCGATATCGAGCACTCGTTTCCCGCGAAGGTCCTGCGGAATCGGAAAGCGCGCAATCCGCGAGCGCTGCGTCTCGATCGATTGAAACCCGGGAATGATGCGCCCATCCGGCAGCTCAATGCTGTGGTAATAGCCGAGTTTCGCAAGCTCGCTGTTTTGACGCTGGACGTTAGCGGTCAGCTCGGCTTTGGTCATCCAAAAACTAATTATACTGGGCGCAGGTTCATGAATCGATTTTTGCCGCTCACCTTCTTAGCCATGACCATGCTTGCCGCTATTCCGGATCTTGCGGAGCTGAACCGCATGATCGCCCGCTTCGCCCCCGTGGAGATTCGAGCCGATCCATCGCATCTCGCGCCCGGCGATCAGAAGGCGCTTCAGAAACTGATCGACGCCGCGCACGTGATCGACGATATTTTCGTCACCCAGTTGTGGAGCGGCAACGCCGCTCTGCGCGAGAAGCTGGCAAGAGACGTATCACCCCTAGGACAGGCGCGGCTGCATTACTTCAATCTGAATAAGGGTCCGTGGTCCGATCTGGACAACCACGAAGCGTTCCTGCCGGGCGTGTCACCGAAAAAGCCGGTCGGCGCGAATTTTTATCCCGAGGCCCTTACGAAGGACGAATTCGAAACCTGGCTCGCCAAGCTTCCCCGCGAACAGCAGGAAGACGCGCGCGGATTCTTCACTGTGATTCGACGCACTCCGGAGAAAAAATTGTATGCCGTTCCGTACGATTCGGCATATGAAGCCCCGTTGGAAAAGGCGGCGGCGCTACTCGAACAAGCCGCCGCGCTGACGCCGAATCCGTCGTTGAAAGAATTTCTAACGCTGCGCGCGAAGGCGTTCCGGTCGAACGATTATTACGAAAGCGACGTCGCATGGATGAAGCTCGACGCGCCGATCGATGTAACCATCGGTCCTTACGAAACCTACAACGACGAGTTGTTCGGATACAAAGCATCCTTCGAAGCCTACGTGACGCTGCGGGACGACCGCGAAACCGCCAAGCTAAAAGCCTTCGCCGCGCACATTCAGGAGATCGAAAATAATCTCCCGCTCGATGTCAAATTCCGTAATCCGAAACTCGGCGCGCTCGCGCCGATCCGCGTGGTGAACCAGGTCCTGGCGGCGGGCGACGGCGCGCATGGCGTGACCACTGCCGCGTTCAATCTTCCGAACGATGAGCGCATCGTCCGCGCGATGGGTTCGAAGCGCGTCATGCTGAAGAACGTCCAGGAAGCGAAATTTTCCAAAATCCTGGAGCCCATCGCCGCGCGCGTCCTCCCCGCCGCGGCCCAGCGCGATCTGGATTTCGACGCGTTTTTTTCGCACATCCTCGCGCACGAGATGACCCATGGCATCGGACCGCAAAATGGCGTTCGGCAGTCGCTGAAGGAATTACACTCGGCGATTGAAGAGGCGAAGGCGGATGCCACGGGCCTGTTCATGCTCCAGTATCTGTACGATCGAAAATTGATGCCGGAGGCGGAGCACAAGCTATACACTACGTATCTCGCGTCGTCGTTCCGCACGCTGCGCTTCGGCGTCCATGAAGCGCACGGCAAGGGCATGGCGATGCAATTCAATTACCTGACCGATAAAGGCGCATTTTTTGAGAATCCCGACGGAACGTTCGCGGTAAACTTTCAGAAAATCAAGGCGGCGGTGCGCGACCTCGTTCACGATCTGCTGACCATCGAGGCGAACGGCGATTACGCCGGAGCGAAAAAGATGCTCGGCGAGTTGGGTGTCCTGCGTCCTCCGATGGAGCGTGCCTTGGAGAAACTGAAAGATATTCCCGTCGATATCGAACCTATTCGCTAGAGCAAGAAATATTCACAGGCTGAAGCCTGTGCCACCTGAATGCTGATTAGCTGAGCGAGACCTTCTTGTTTTCGATCTGCGTTCATCAGCGGCTAAAATTGTTTCCCATTTGGGTGGCACAGACTTCAGTCTGTGTTCTCAATCGGCGTCACCGGATCGATAAACGGCCAGCACAGCGCGCCGCAGAGATACATGGCGATCATCACATAGAAGAACAAATTCCAATCGCGCCAGCGATCCAGAATAACTCCCGCAATCCAGGGAGCCGCGAAGCCCGCCAAGTTCCCCATCATGTTCATCGATCCAGCCACCGTGCCCGCGTATTTCCCACCCATATCCATGCAGGTGTTCCACGATGGAGGCATGTCCAGGTCGTTGGCGAAGCTCGCGCAAGCCAGAACCAAAGTGCCGAGGATCGCGTTCTCTATCCGCGTCGATAAGAAGAGCAGCACCGCCGCGGCCAGGAATCCGAACGTCGCGATCGTGCGGCGCGCGCGCTTCATGCTGCCCCAGGATTTGGCGAGGCGCGGAGCGAGTAGTCCGCAGGTGAGCGATCCGAAGCCCCCGAACAGCAGAGGCAGAATCGCCAGGCGCGACGCTGCTTCCGGCGTTTGATGACGATACTCCTGCAAATACGTCGGCAGCCAGGTGATGTAAAAGTACCAGGGAAATGACAGGCAGAAATATTGCACCCAGATGAGCCACAGACTGCGATGGCGGATGAGTTTCGCCCAAGGCACGTCGCCGTGACCTCCGGCGTTGGCGCTGACGCTTTTGAGCAGCTCGCGTTCCGCTGCGTTGACCGATGGATGATCCTCAGGATCGTCTCGAAACCAGCGATGGAAGAAAAAGGTCCACACCACGCCGAGCGATCCGAAGCAGACGAACGCCCATCGCCAGCTCATGTGATGCAGAGCGAGGATCACGATGGGCGGCGTGAACGCTCCGCCCCAGCGGCCGAAAGTCCACATGAATCCTTGCGCGCGAGAGCGTTCATTCATGGGCAGCCAGGAGCTGAACGCTTTCGTCAGATTGGGAAATCCACCGGCTTCGCCCGCGCCGAACAGCAACTGGATCACTCGCAGCGAGCCAAGGCTCCACGCCGCCCCGGTGAGCGCTGTGAACGTCGACCACCACAAAACGATGCGCACCAGTACGCGCCGCGGTCCCATGTAATCTCCTAGCCATCCGCTGGGCACTTCGAAGATCGCGTAGGCGAGCGCGAATGCGCTGAATACCGATCCCATCTGCGTCTTGGTGAGATGCAATTCCGCCGAAATCGGTTTGGCCGCCTGCGACATCACGACCCGGTCGAAGTAGGAAAGAATCGCCAGCGTGACGGCGAAGAAGATCACCCAATATCGGGCCCGGCTGCTTTTCATAAGAGCGCCTTCACGAGGCCAGCTCTCGATCCAGCCAACCGAGGTAGGCTTCCGACCCATCGACCACCGGCAGCGCGACGACTTCAGGAATTTCGTAAGAATGAAGGTGCGCAATCGCCTCACGCAGTTTTTCAAACACGTCGCGGCGCGATTTGATGATCAGCACCACCTCCGACGCCTGCTCGATTTCGCCTTTCCATCGATAGAAGCTGCGCGCACCGGTAAGAATATTCACGCACGCAGCCAGGCGATGTTCAATCAGGTGCCGCGCAAGCTGCGCGCCCTGTTCCTGGGAATTACACGTGGTGAGCACGACGATCTTGTCAGTCACCACATGAGAATATCACTGTTACTCTGTGATTCATGGATGAGGAGAGGAAGCTCTGGCTCGACCGGTTGTTCGGTGAGAGGGACAAGGAAGGTGTGGACAGGTTGATGGAGCTCGACGAATTTTGCGCGCCTGACAACACGAGATTCCAGCGTCTCGCCGAAGTTTTCGAAACCCCCGCCGGGTCGCTCGCTCGTTACTCCGACGAGCGAATTGCCCAAGCACTGTGGGATCTCAGCAGCAACGTCTTCTGCGACCTCGGGAGGCCTCCCGGGGCTTGGGATCTGCACATCCGTGTGTTCAAGTCATTCGGCGTGTTGTTTCGCGAGTTTTTTGCCGTGCGGTGCGAGCCGGCTTTGGGCCATATGGACGAGGGCGGTGCGCTGAATGGAATTTGCTATATGTGGTGGGATCTGGGGTGGTACTTCATTCCGGACTCTGATATGCTCGCGATGCTGCGCTCGATTCTGGCAATTGATCACGTCGCGTGTCAGGAGAGCGCGCTGCATGGCCTTGGCCACTGGTGCAAGAGGGGAAACGATACTTCGAAGGTCGAAGCAATCATCGGCGATTACCTCCGGCGGAATCCAAAAGCCCGCCCTGAGCTTCGGGAATATGCGTTAAGGGCACGGACGGGAATGGTTATGTGAATAGCGGCCGTCGAACACCTAACAGATCACTCGGCGCGCAGTGCGATCATCGGGTCCACCTGCATCGCGCGGCGAGCTGGGACCAGGCAGCCGACCAGGGCGATGATTGCCAGCAGCACGCCGGCGGCTGCGAACGTGGCGGGATCGAGCGGCGAGACGCCTACCAGCAGGCTCTTCAGCAGACGAGTCAGAGCGAATGCGCCACCGGCTCCCGCGATCAAGCCGATCGCTATCAGAACGGACCCGTGACCTAGCACCGAGCCGAGCAAACGGGTTCCATCCGCACCCAGCGCCAGCATGATTCCAAACTCCTGCGTCCGCGCCGTGACCGCGTAGGAAATCACTCCGTAGATACCCGCCATGGCCAGCACCAGCGCGAGCCCCGCGAATAAGCCCAGCAGCCAGCTATACAGAACCCACTGCTGGAGGGAATCGGCGATCACCTGATTCATGCTTTTCACGTTGAAGATGGCCTGCGTGGGGTCCACTTGACGAATTGCTTCGCGAACCGCGCCCGTGATGGCCTCCGGCGGAAGCTGCGATCGAACAATCAGAGTATTCCCGATAAGCGGACGCTGCGCGAGAAATTGATAGAGCTCCGCGGCGGGAGGCCGGTCGAGACCCTCCTGAGGAACATCGGCCACAACGCCGACGATGGTCCCCCGATTGGTTTTCTTGCCGATGGGATCTTCGTGGGGAAAGGCGCTCTGCGCGGCCGCCTGGTTGATCATGGCAACCGGCGTCGAAGCCGCGCTGTCCTGCGCGTTAAATTCACGTCCCTTGATGATCGGGATGCCCATGGTGCGAAAATAATTCGCGCTCACGACGCGCAGCTCGACCAAAGGATCCTGAGGGCCGCTGGGACGGCCGTCGATCGACATGTTACCGTTCGATCCCCAAGCCTGAAGCGGAAGCATGTTGATGAAGGAGACGGAAGTGACGCCCGGAATTTGCTCGAGGCGCTCTTCGATTTCGCGGTAGTGTCTCGCGGAAGCCTCCGCGGTACCGTATCTCGACTCAGCGAGCGTCAGGCGGAGGGTCAAGACGTTGTCGGAGGCCAGACCCGTGCTGGAGTGCTGCAAAAAATAAAAGGCGCGCAACATGAGCCCGGCGCCGATCAGAAGAACGAACGCCAGAGCAATTTCGGTGACCACCAGAATGTCCCGCAGACGGCCATGGCTGCGTCCCGCGGAGCCTCGTCCGCCGGACTCCTTCATCGCCGATTGAACATCCAGCCGCGCCGCGGCCAGTGCCGGCGCAAGGCCGAATCCAATGCCCGTCACGACGCAAACCAGGACCAGGAACGAGAATACGCGCCAGTCCAGGCCGATTTCCCATGATCGGGGAATCTGAGAGGATGCCAGTTGCACCAGCAGTCCGGTGCCCCAAAGTGCAAAGAGAAGCCCCGCCACTCCCCCGGCGAGCGCGAGGATCACGCTTTCGGTGAGGAACTGGCGGATCAGACGGCCTCGTCCGGCGCCCAACGCCGCGCGGATGGCGACTTCGCGGCTTCGCGCCGCGGCGCGGGCCAGCAACAGGTTCGCGACGTTGGCGCAGGCGATCAGCAACACCAGGCCGACCGCGCCAAGCAACAACAGCAGCGAGGATCGCGCCGAACCCACCACGACTTCGTTCAAAGGCGTCACTTTCACCCCGCGGCCTTCGTTGGTGCCCGGATATTCCTTCTCCAGACGTTTCGCGATCACGTCCATCTCGCGGCGCGCGGCGTCGATGGTGACGCCGTTTTTCAAACGCCCGGTGACGAACAGGTAATGCGTACCGCGCTGGCTGTTGATCTGCGGCGCGACGTTACTGGGAACCCACAGCTCCGTGATCGATTGGCGGTACGGAAACTGAAAACCTTCCGGCATGATGCCGATCACCGTGTACGGCTCGCCGTCGAGCGTGATCTGCTTGCCGACAAACGACGGATCGGCGGCGTAGCGACGCCTCCAGAATCCCGCGCTAACAATGGCCACATGCGGAGGGTCGTCGTCGCGAAAGGTGCGTCCCGCGAGCGGCGCGACGCCCAACATCGTGAATAGATCGCGGTCCGCGGAAACCGTCGCCACCCGCTCCGCGCTCGAGTTGTCCTGTAAATTGACGCTTTGGTTTCCATAGGCGACGATGGATTCGAAGCTGGTCGATTGCGCCCTCCAATCCTGAAGCGTCGGATACGATACAGTCCCCATGCCATGCGGCAGGAAAGTTTCGTTGAGCTGCACCAGACGTTCGGGACTCGCGAACGGTAAAGGCCGAAGCAGCACTCCGCTGACGACGCTGAAAATCGCCGTGTTCGCGCCAATACCCAAACCCAGCGTGACGACGATCAACATCGCCAGGCCCGGCGAGTTTTTGAATACACGTAGAGCGTAGCGAACGTCAGCCAGCATATTTTTGCCCCTTGTTAAAAAGGTGGCACAGGCTTCAGCCTGTGTCTTAAGCGGTTTCCGAGCTTTCCTCGACCACTCGTCCGTCGAACAGGTGAATATTGCGATCCGCGTAGCGCGCGTAGCGGGGATCGTGCGTCACCATGCAGATCGTCGCTCCGCCGCGATGCAGTTCGCGCAATAAATCCATCACCGCTTCGCCGTTCGCCGAATCCAGGTTTCCGGTAGGCTCATCCGCCAGCAGAATCGAAGGATCGCCGCCCAAGGCTCGCGCGACCGCAACGCGCTGCTGCTGACCGCCAGAGAGCTGTGAAGGATAGTGCTTCACGCGATGCGACATGCCGACGCGCTCCAGCGCTTCATGCACTCTCTTCTTGCGCTCCGCTCCCGGCATGCCCCGATACGTCAGCGGAAGCTCGACGTTTTCGTATACCGTCAAATCGCCGATCAGGTTGAACGCCTGGAAAATGAAGCCGATCTCGCGGTTCCGGATGCGCGCCCGCTCGCTCAGCTTCAGCCCCTGCACTGGCTTCCCGTTGAGGATGTAGGTCCCATCCGATGGCGAATCGAGCAGCCCTAAAATCGCCAGTAGCGTCGACTTTCCGCAGCCCGAAGGCCCCGCGATCGAGAGGTATTCGCCCTTCTTGATATCCAGGTGAATCCCCGCCAGTGCATGCGTCTCCACATCGTCCGTGACGAACACCTTCGTCACGCCTTCCAGAAAAATCATCGATTCAGCCATCTGCGGTCTCCTGGTAAAAATTAGTTAAATCGAATTCGCGGATTCGCGTCCTGCGCCGACATGTCGGATAAAATCACCTGATCGCCCACCTTCAACCCGTCCACCACTTCGATCGAGGTTACGGAACTCCGTCCCAGTTTCACGGTGATGCGCGTCGCGCCCTTCCCGTCCTCATCCAGCTTGAACAAACTCGCCTGGGTATTCTCCTGCCCGAACACCGGCCTCCCGACGTACACCACATCCGGTACCCTCATGATCTCCACCGTTCCGTCCACGCTCAAATCGGGAACGGCGCCCGCCGGCAGCGGACCATCTAGTCTTACGTCAACCGTGCGCGTTCCGTTCACAATAGATGCATCGATGCGGCTGACGTGTCCCGGGACAATCCCGTTGCGCGTATCGATCTCCGCTTTCTGTCCCAGCAGAATGTCTTTCGCCTGGGTCTCGGCGATCTTCAGCTCCGCTTTCAGCTTCCAGGGCTGCGCGATCTTTGCGAGCACGTCGCCCGGCTTCACGCGCTGCCCCACTTGCAGCGTCATCTCCTGCATGCGGCCGTTGATTTCCGCCTTGATCGTCAATTCCGCCACTTGCTTCTTCTTCAACGTGTAAGCCGCGCGCAATTTATCCACCTGCACTTCGGCCGACCCGAGCTGCGCATCGATCGACTGCTGCTGAATATCGAGCTTTTGCTTTTCCATCTTGTACTTGTTCGCCGCCTGCTCCCACTTCGATACCGCCAGTCGAACACTTAAATCGCTCTCGAGCTGCATCTTGCCCAACTGCTCTTCCTTTTCTTTCTGCAGCGCCGCCTGCGCCAGATCGCTCTGCGCGCTCGCCACCACCGATTGTTGGTCGAACAGCTTGCTCTGCAACTGGACCTTCAGATCGGCCAGCGTCGCCTCCGCCTGCTTCACCTGCCACTCGAAATCGTTCGCCGCCAGTTCCATATCAGGATTCGTAAGCACCAGCATCACCGACCCGGCCTTCACGTCATCGCCCGAATGCGCCACGATCTTCGACACCTGCCCGTCAAATGCGGCCGGGATCCAGATAATGTCCTCCGGCTCCAGCGCGCCTAGTCCTCGGCGGTCAATCACCATCGGCCCGCGCTTCACAGTGTCGATCCACACCGTCGCCCTCTCCACCGTCGGCGCCGCCGGCTTCAACTTCGCCAGTTGCCAGGTGCCCACACCCAGCACACCCGCGATCAACGTTAAATAGATCGCCATCCGGATCCGCTTCTTCTTCGCGACGCCTTCACGTTTGATGTCCATAGAAAATCCTGTCCTTCTAAAAGGGGCACGCCGCCTTCCAATTGCGCGCGCCAACTAATCATACTCAAAAAAATGGGGTTATGGGTGAGCCTGCGCCCGCCGAATCAGGCGTTTCTGTCCGATCATGGGACGCCCATGTCCGAAAAGTTTGTTCTTTTGAGCCGCAGCCGCAGGGAGGAGTTTCTGGGAAAATTGGAGCGGGAGACCGGATTCGAACCGGCGACATCGACCTTGGCAAGGTCGCACTCTACCAACTGAGTTACTCCCGCCCTGATGGTTACAACTCAAAGTCAGCGCAGTATTTCATATTGTCGCGCCCCATCGGAGTAAAGTCAAATCCCCCCCGTCCAGGCAACCGGAGGGCCGGTTTTTGCCTTCCAAACGAAGCTCTTTTAAAATGTTTTACGACAGCGATAGTATTTTAACAATCTCTGTAAATTATTGAAAATAAAAGATATGAAAAACAGTAAAAGGACTCTTGCTCACGACTTCTTTTGTGCTATGCTGAGATTCCGCACACGGTACGGCGGCCATTTTAGTAAGGGTGCCCCCGCGTTCGTCGAAGAGCGATCAACGGTTCCAAATCGAATCGGTAACGAGGATTCTATATTATTCCACAGCCTGTGGAAATAATGTGGGAATTTTCTGGGCAGATGAAGGCCAGTCGAAAGAAAAGATAACGGGTTCTCGGGGGAAAAGTGAGAGGGGATGCAGAAAGCACCAGATCGGCATCGGCCGTGACGCCGATGCAATCGAATTTTTGGGACCAGATCAAGTCGAGGCTTGCCTCCAAGATCAGTCCTCAGGATTTTCAGAATTGGGTCACCAAGGCCACGTTTGAGGGCACCGATGGCAGGGTGCTCCGCGTCAACGTCCCCGACCAGGTCACCAAGGAGTGGATGGAGCAGGAATACTCCGTTGAAATCCGCGATGCCATCCACGAACTAAACTTGTCGATCGACCGCGTGCTCTATCTGCCTAAAGTCGCCGGCTTCGCACCCGCCCAGCCTGCCGATAACGGTGGAGTCGAGCCGATCTTCGCCTCGGCCAGCGGACAGCTCAATCCCAAGTTCCGCTTCGATAATTACGTCGTCGGATCTTCCAACCAATTCGCGAACGCAGCCGCGCGCGCCGTTGCCAACAGTCCTTCGCGCAGCTATAATCCTCTGTTCATCTACGGCGGAGTAGGTATGGGAAAAACCCATCTGATGCACGCCATCGGCCGCGACCTTCTCGATCGCTATCCCAGCATGCGCATCGTCTACACGTCCAGCGAGCGCTTCATGAACGAAATGGTGAACTGCATCCGCTCAGACCGGATGCCCGCGTTCCATCGCCATTACCGCTCCGCCGATGTGCTGCTGGTCGACGATATTCAGATCCTCGCTGGCAAGGAACGTACCCAGGAAGAGTTCTTCCACACCTTCAACGAGCTGTACGACCACCAGAAGCAGATCGTCATCTCGAGCGATTCCGCGCCGAAAAGCACACCTGGCCTGGTGGAGCGTCTGCGTTCCCGCTTTGAATGGGGCCTCATGGTCGATATCCAGCCTCCGGATCTCGAAACTAAAATGGCGATCTTGGACAAGAAAGCCGAAATGGAAGGCGTCACACTTCCAGAGGACGTCCGCAACTACATCGCAACCAAAACCAAGTCCAATGTCCGGGAGCTCGAAGGAGCCATGGTCAAGCTGGTCGCCTACTCCTCGGTAACCGGGTCGCCCATCAATCTCAACATGGCGCAGCAGGTCCTGAAGTACCTGATCCCCGGAGGCGAGCGCCGCGTCAACATGGACGCCGTGCTGCGCGCCGTGGCCGAGAAATTCCAGTTGCAGCCTTCTCAGCTCAAGCAAAAGACCAACGCTCAACAGATCGCCTACCCGCGCCAGATCGCCATGTACCTCATAAAGGAGCTCACCCACTCCTCTCTGCCGGAGATCGGCCGCATGTTCGGTGGAAAGCACCACACCACTGTTCTCCATTCTGTTCAGAAAATCGATAAGCTGCGCCAGCGCGATGCGGATTTGAACAGGCTCATACACAATGTAATCGACACAATCAATTGACCTTATGGACGTTATCCACAAGGATGGGCGATTTTTTCCTGTCGAAGCCTGTGGGAGAACCGCCGGAGCTCAAAAAATACACCGCGGCACACCTCGAAAAGCACAGTCTGTGGTGGTAATAAATGATTGGTCTTGCTATAATTTAGAGAGAAATCAACGTTTCAACAGTCCCTATAAATCTTCTTCTTCTCTAATCAGTATTCTCTAGAGAGAAGAGAATAGAGCAAACGTCCATGGAATTCACCGTCAGCAGGGCAGATCTGGTTCGTGAACTGAACCTCTCGCAGGGCGTAGTTGAGAAGAAGACCACCATTCCCATTTTGTCGAACGTTCTGGTGGAGGCAGATGGCGATAAGATCGTCCTCACCGCCACGGACCTCGAGCTGGGCATCCGGGTCTCCTGTCCCGCGCGCGTCAAGAAGTCCGGAGGCGGCACGATACCCGCCCGCCGTCTGCTGGATTACGTGCGCCTCCTGCCCGACGCCGACGTCCAGGTGAAGATTCAGGACAATCATTGGGCCAGTCTCACCAGCGGCCGTTCTAAGACGCGGATCGCCGGCATGTCCCGCGAGAGCTTTCCGGAGCTCCCGAAAATGCCCGAAGTGCTCGCCGAGATTCCCATCGGCGTGCTGGCTTCCATGATCGGCAAAACCATCTTCTCCATTTCGAGCGAAGAATCCCGGTTCACCCTGAACGGCGCTCTGATGGTTCTCAGAAAAGGCGGCCTCGCGATGGTCGCCACCGACGGTCATCGCCTGGCGATGGTCGAAAGCTCGACGGAACTCTCAGGCATCACCGGAGCCTATCGCGCTCTGCTTCCCAAAAAGGCCATGAGCGAATTGCAGAAGCTGGCCGGCGACTCCGACCCAGCGGCGATTGTGCATTTTTCAGGCGACGAAAATCACCTGTTCTTCCAACTTGGCGATCGCCTGCTGTTAAGCCGCAAGCTCACCGGTAATTTCCCGGATTATGAGCGCGTCCTGCCCAAAGAACACGGGCACACCGTCACCCTCGAACGCGACGAGTTGCGCGGAGCCATTGAGCGTGTCGCGCAATTCTCCGATGAACGTTCGCGCGGCATTCGCGTCCGCGTGGAAAAAGACGAAATGAAAATCCACTCGTCTGTTTCAGAAACTGGTGAAAGCGAAGAAAGCATTCCAACCGCGTATGAAGGACCGTCCGTCGAAATCGGCTTCAACGCGCAATACATGATGGACTTTTTGCGCGCTGTCTCGGACCAGCAGGTGTCCTTCCTGTTCAAGGACCCGCACAGCGCAGGTGAACTCCGCCCGGCAGGCGAGAAAGCGGAGAACTACCGCTACGTAATCATGCCCATGAGAATCTGAATGCCCAAAATCGCGAGAAATGGGGACTGACTACTCTGTCCGAAGGCGGCCGACATTTCGCGAAAATCAGCGATTTGACGGCGCCGCGTGGACAGAGCGGTCTGTCCCCATTTCTCGCCCCGTCCGCGGTTTTGGAGGACATAGGATCGACGGGAGCGTTACTGAGCCGCGACCGTAAGGGAGCGGATGTTTTAGAGATCCGAAAGAAGTAGGAAGTAAATTTACCACCAATGGGAACAAGAGAAACAACCCCGCAAGTCTACGATTCAACGAGTATCAAAGTGCTGGAAGGCCTCGAAGCCGTCAGGCTGCGCCCCGCAATGTACATCGGTTCCACCGGTGAATCCGGTTTGCACCACCTCGTTTACGAAGTCGTAGACAATTCCGTTGACGAGGCTCTGGCCGGGTACGCCACCGAAGTCAGCGTCACCATTCACGACGACGATTCCGTGACCGTGGTCGATAACGGACGCGGCATCCCGGTGGACATCCACGAGGAAGAAGGCATCTCCGCGGCGGAAGTGGTGATGACCAAACTCCACGCCGGTGGCAAATTCGATTCGAACTCCTACAAAGTCTCCGGCGGCCTGCACGGGGTAGGCGTGAGCTGCGTCAACGCTCTCTCCGAGGCTCTGCACCTGGAGATCTGGCGCGAAGGCGGCACGTTTGAGCAGGACTACGCCAAAGGTATTCCGAAGGGCCGTCTCGAGAAGACCGGGAAGGCCGGCCGCAAGACCGGCACAAAAATCACCTTCAAGCCCGACTCGTCCATTATGGACGCTACTAAGTTCAACTTCGATACCTTGGCTCAGCGCTTGCGCCAGCTAGCCTTCCTGAACAAAGGCCTGCGCATCGTCCTCACCGATGAACGGCAGGAGCCGGCACGCGTCGAGACCTTCCATTTCGAAGGCGGCATCGCCGAGTTCATCAAGCTGCTCAATAAAGGCAAGAGCGTCCTTCACGACAAGCCGATTCACTTCGAAGGCGATCGCGAGCTGCCTCACGGAGGCACGCTCAGCATGGAAATCGGCCTCCAGTACAACGACACTTATGGCGACACCGTGTTCAGCTTCGCCAACAACATCAACACTGTCGACGGAGGCTCTCACTTAAGCGGTTTCCGCAGCGCCCTCACCCGCACCATCAACGCCGCGGGTCAGGCCGGCGGCCTTTTTAAAGACGTCAAAGAAAATCTGACCGGCGATGACGTGCGCGAAGGCCTCACGGCCGTCGTCAGCGTGAAGCTCCCGCAGCCTCAGTTTGAAGGGCAGACCAAAGGCAAGCTCAACTCCGATATTCAGGGCTACGTCGTGCAGCTCGTCAACGAAAAACTCGGCGAGTTCTTCGACAAGAATCCTTCGGTGATGAAAAAGATCGTCTCGAAGGCCATCGACGCCGCGCGCGCCCGCGAAGCCGCCCGCAAGGCCCGCGACCTCACCCGCCGCAAGGGCGCGCTCGATTCCGGAGGCCTGCCCGGCAAGCTAGCCGATTGCCAGGAAAAAGATCCCGAACGCTGCGAGCTGTTCCTAGTCGAAGGCGAATCGGCCGGTGGAACCGCCAAAGGCGGACGCGATCGTCGTTATCAAGCCATTCTGCCTCTACGCGGAAAAATTCTTAACGTAGAAAAAGCCCGCTACGACAAAATGCTGGGCCACGAAGAAATCCGGGCGATGATCACCGCCATCGGAACCGGCATCGGCAAAGACGATTTCGATGTTACCCGCTTGCGCTACGGAAAAATCATCATCATGACCGACGCGGACGTCGATGGTTCGCACATCCGTACTCTGCTCCTGACATTTTTCTTCCGCCACATGCAGGAACTCATCAAGCGCGGCAACATCTTCGTGGCGCAGCCGCCTCTCTACCGCATCAAAAAAGGCAAGTCCGAGAAATACATCAAAGACGATAAAGAGTTCACCCGCGAAATCCTGCGCCGCGCTACCGAAAACGTAAAAGTCGAGCTCGGCGATAAATCGGTCCTGGAAGGCACCGAGTTGCGCAATTTCCTGATGTCCCTCGACGACTTCCAGTTAACCTGGAGCCGTCTCGAGCGCCGCCTCCGCGATCCCCGTGTGGTACGAGGCTTGTCGCGCACCGATATCGCCATCGATACCAAAGCCGATTTTCAAGAAGAAAAAAATCTCCGCGCGTTATACGATGCCCTGAAAGCCGATAAAGTCGATGCCGCCATCAGCCGCGAAGAAGAGCACTCGTCATGGAGGGTCACCTTCAAAGACCCCACCAACGCTGAACGAGCCATCGATATCGAGCTGGCCACCCAGCCCGAATACAAACGCCTGCGCGCCGGCGCCCGCGCCGCGGCAAAATTCAACCGGCCTCCCTTCTTCGTGATCAAAGACAACCACCGCGACGAACTCCCAGGCTGGCGCGAGTTGCTCGCCCACGTGAAAGCCGAGGGCACCCGCGAAGTTAACGTTCAGCGCTACAAAGGTTTAGGTGAAATGAACGCGGAGCAGCTCTGGTCCACAACGATGAACATCGAGACGAGAACGCTGTTGAAAGTATCGCTCGAAGACCTGGTGCAAGCCGATTTGATCTTCACCACGCTCATGGGCGAAGACGTAGAAAGCCGACGCAAGTTCATTGAAGAGAATGCTTTAGACGTCCGGAATCTCGACGTCTAAAGATCCAGTAACTGAATCCGGCGATCACGATCGTCAAAATCTGTACATGCAGAAAATCCGCCGCCGCTTGCGTCAGCCAGGGGACTAGAGCAAACAGCAGGATCCAAGCTCGCAGCTCTTTGGTATCCCCGAGGCTCGCCGCTACCAGAACGATCGCCGGAATCAAAATAGTCGTGTCGTAGACCGGCACATACACGTTTAGAATCAGCGTAGCAGCGATGGTCGTTGCCCATAAAAGACGCCGGTCGCCGAACGACTGGAACCAAGTCCACGCGAGGGCCAGAACGGCACCTGCGACCACTAGAAAAGCCGCCGTTTTCGTTACCACATTCAAACCGCCAAGAACTACGAAAAACGAGTTCAAGTCCACATACTTCGTCCGCCGCAGGATCGATTGCTCGTCGGAGATCATGTATTGAAAGACTCGTAACGTACTTAGCCACAAGCGCATACCGTCGATGCCCGCAGCGCCGAAACATGCGGCGACGACGAGGCTCGCGCTAATGCAGATCCCAGCCAGGATGCGCCAGCAACGCGCGACCAAGAACATTGCCGCCGCGATTACTAGAAGCGACGGTTTGTACGCGGCGAAGCCTAGCACCAGGCCGGCGAGAAAATAGCGCTCGCTTTCGAAGAAACGGACTGAGAGCGCGAAGATGAAGAATCCAAAGACCGAAACCTGCCCTCCGATCCAGGTTTCGAGCGTGAACATCGGGGTCGAGAGCCCTAACAACAGAGCAGTCGATCCCCATCGGCCTCGCAACAGAAGCAGCAAACCAGTCACATAAAGGCACGCCGAGAACACCAGCCAGACACAGTACGCTTGGCGGTAAGTCAATAATGCCAAAGGGCGAAACATGGCCGCTATGCAAGGAGGGTTGCCAAAAATCAACCATTGCGTGGCGGCCATCGACGGAAGAATTTCATGCTGAACGGCCGAAAAATAGGGAGGGTCGAATAACTTAGCCGGTTCGTGCTGATTCAAGACTCGGCCCGCAGCGTAGAATTGAACAAAATCGCCTCCCAGAGGACGGCCCAGAAACGCTTCGCCCCTGAATCCGTAGTAGAGAGATAACCCGCAGGCAATCAGAGCGATGGCGATGCCGCAGACCCCGAACGCGCGAGCCTCTTTCTCGCCTGGAAGAGGACCGATGATGCGCTCCAGCCACTTCACTCGACGTACACTCGCTGGACCCGCGCGCTGATCCCGCAGAGCACACTGTAGGAAATGGTTCCCGCAATGCGAGCGATTTCCTGCGCGTCATTTCCCGGCCCCAGCAGCGTCACCGCGTCACCTACCTTTACGTCCGAAGATGTTGCATCGATGGTTGTTAAATCCATCGATACCGCCCCTACTATCGGCAGAAACTTTCCGTCGGCGACGACTTTCCCCCGATTTGAAAGCCGATGCGGAATTCCGTCGGCATATCCAGCGGCCAAAACGGCGATGCGCATTGGCTTTTGGGCGCGATGCATGCCCCCGTAGCCGACCAGGGCTCCGGCTTCTAAGTCCTTGACGGAAAGGACAGTTGCCTTCCAGGTGAGAGCTGGTTTCACGTGGAGTTCGAGGTTCGGCCCCTTGCGCGCCGGCGACACGTAACCATAAATCGCGTGCCCCGGCCGCACCATGTTCCCCCAGGCTTCTGTACGGTGATAGGCAACCGGTATCGTGCTGGAAAGATGGACATAACGCGGCTTACCGACCACTTTGAGGATCGATTCGAAGCGTTCGATCTGCTGCTCGGTTTGCCCGCTTTCATAGTTCCCCGAAGAGGCGAAGTGGGTCATCAAGCCTTCTAAGTTGGTGTTTTTGATGGCTTTCGCGATCTCCTCGGCTGCATTGCGCACTCCGAGTCGGCCCATGCCGGAATCGATTTTCAGGTGATACGGTACGTTGGCTGTGGCGACGTCTTCGAGGGAATGGATGACCGGTGTGAGGCCGAACTCCTTGAAAAGATGACGGTTGTCCGGCAGATAATCCGCCATAACCAGAATGCGGGTGGCGATTCCGGCTTGGCGCAGCGCGATTCCTTCCTCCACGTTCGAGACTGCAAGCCACTGAGCCCCTTCGGTTTCGAGCACCCGGGAGACCTCGATCGCGCCGTGGCGATAGGCGTCGGCTTTCACCACCGGCATCACATCGACCGAGGGTCCGACGGCGGCACGCACGGCCTCGAAGTTCGCTCGGATAGCCGACCGCGAGATCTCCACCCAGCTACGCACGAGCTAGCCTCATAAGCAGATTTTCGTACGAATCGGTCACCGCATCCCAACTGTAGCGTTCTTGAACGCGCTTAACCGCTCTTAATTGCCACTCTAAGCGCTGTTCTGGAGTCATAATCGACGCTAATTCGATGGCTTCCGGCAGAGTCTCGCGGGTAAACGGGATTCCCGCGCCACCGGCGACCTCGGCATTTTCGGGGGTGTCGAGATACAACGTTAAGGCTCCGCGGCCCATCGCTTCGATTAACGCGGGGTGGGTGCCTCCCACTTCCGTCGCGTGAATATAGGCGAAGCAGTGCGAACCTAATTCGCGATAGCCGTCGCCGTAGATTGCTCCGGGGATGACGACGCGGGGATCTGTTGTGTTGCGAACTTTTTCAATGTAGCCGGCGGCGTAGGGCGCATCGCCGATCAAGGCGAGCTTCAACGGAGTGTCGACCTTCTCAAAAGATTCGCGGACCAGCAGTCCGTTGTTCTCAGGCTCCATGCGGCTTACGTAGAGAAAATATTTGCCGGGCTGTAAATTGAGTTTATCGAGGACCGCGGTGGTTTCTACTTTACCGGTTTCCGCGCCGTAAGGAATCATGATCGAGGAACGATGATAGCGCTGTTGGTAATATTCCGCGATGGCTGCGGCGTCGGTGACTACGGCGCTTGGCATCCACGTGGCGAGCCATTCGGAGAGTTGGTACCACGCCTTCGCGACGGCATTCCACTTCTTGCGATTGCGTTCCAGTCCGTCTACGTTTAGCGCGACAGGCATGCCGAGCGCTCGCGGCATCCAGGTGAAGATGGCATTCGCTGCGTTGCAGTAGAGCACGGCGTCTTGACGGTGGGCGAGTAGATGCAGGGTCGAGAGAAATGTGTGGACGATGGTGTCGAGATATTTGTGTCTTATGGTGGGCAGATATACGAGTGAGACGCCTCGATAAGGGGATGCGGATTTTTGGCGGCAGTAGACGGTTACTTGATGGCCTCTTGCGGCTAGCCGGGTTGAGAGTTCTTCGGCGAAGGTTTCGAAGCCTCCGTAGCGGGCTGGGATGCCTCGGGTGCCGAGGATGGCGAATTTCACGCTAGTGTTCCGGGTCCGTCGGCATCGTTTGTTTCACGCAGAGGCGCAGAGGGCGCAGAGAACAATGATAATACCGGACGGGCAGGTCGGGAACCTGCCCCACTTGGGGACATCAATAGGGGACTCGGATTTTAATCGATGGCCTCTGGCGGCTAGCCGGGTTGAGAGTTCTTCGGCGATGCCTCGGGTGCCGAGGATGGCGAATTTCACGCTAGTGTTCCGGGTCCGTCGGCATTGTTTGTTTCACGCAGAGGCGCAGAGGGCGCAGAGAACAATGATAATACCG
>Ga0210388_10000832_pt1 | contig 24579 bp, 19 predicted proteins | sample IncBWC19OmetaG_FD_155485 | JGI IMG/M metagenome (GOLD analysis project Ga0210388, IMG submission 155485) | Forest soil microbial communities from Barre Woods Harvard Forest LTER site, Petersham, Massachusetts, United States - Inc-BW-C-19-O ...
GATACAGGCCGCAGTTCTACTTCCGCACCACGGACGTAACGGGCGTAGCAGAACTTCCCGCGGGCGTCGAGATGGTGATGCCGGGCGACAACGTGGAATTGGCGGTCGAGTTGATCACGCCGGTGGCGCTTGAAAAGGGCCTCCGCTTCGCGATCCGCGAAGGCGGCCGCACGGTAGGCGCGGGCACGGTGGCGGAGATTACGAAATAGCAGGGAACAGCTAACAGCGAACTGCTGACAGTTACGAACTGTTGAAACGAAACTGTTAGCTGTCAGCTGGCATCTGTAAGCTGAAAGGACTTGAAATGCGGGAAATTATCACATTGCAGTGCACTGAGTGCAAGGAGCGGAATTACTCGACGACGAAGAACAAGAAGACGACCACGGGGCGTCTCGAGTTCAAGAAGTTCTGTAACCGCTGCCGCAAGCACCAGCCGCACAAGGAAACGAAGTAAAACAGGGATCAAGGATCAAGGATCAGGGATCAGGGATCAGCGAGCAAATTGGCGAGAGCGCGGAATTAGCTCAAACTCGCACAATCTAAACTGACCCCTTACAACTGATCTCTGACCCTGCCTTTAGGGGCGTAAGCTCAACGGCTAAACTGTCGGTCTCCAAAACCGAACTTGGGGGTTCGAATCCCTCCGCCCCTGCCAGATTAGTTGGAATGCGCTCGGCTGAACGCTGGACGCGAAGGAATGGAAGCATGGCAACGAGAGGTGCGGCATTGGCAAACGGGGACGAGGAGCCGGGTTGGAAGAAGCCGGTTGTGGCGTGGAAGGAATTCACGCACTTTCTGGGCGATGTCCGCGGGGAGATGCGCAAGGTGGTTACGCCTTCGCGCAAGGAAGTGGAAGCTACCACGACGGTTGTGCTCATCGCGGTGTTTCTCTTCGGCCTGTTCTTCTTTATTGTGGACGCAATCTTCCAATATGGACTGGACCGGTTGCTGAAGCAACTCGGTGGGATGCAGTAGCAAGTGCAGGTGCGAAACGAGAGCATGATGGCAGATGAGTTAGAACCACCCGTAGAGACACCGGAGGCCCCGCCGGAGCGCAATGAGCGCTTCAAGTGGTACATCCTGCACGCCTATTCGGGCTTTGAGCGCAAGGTGCGCGAGTCGATCGAGAGCCGCGTGCAGGCCTTTGGCCTCAAAGACCGCGTGGGTCGCGTGATGATTCCCACCGAGCCGGTGACGGAGATCGTCAACGGCAAAAAGCGCACCGTGGAGCGGGTATTCCTGCCTGGCTACGTGCTGGTCGAGATGGAGCTGGACAACCATCTGTGGCATGTTTTGAAGGACACGCCCAAGGTGACGGGCTTCTTGGGCACGGGCGACAAGCCTGTCGCGTTGAGCGAAGAAGAGGTGAGCTCGATCCTCTTCCGCAGCGAGACGGCCAAAGACAAGCCGCGCATGAAAATCAAGTTTGAAAAGAACGAGCAGGTCCGCATTACCGACGGCCCGTTCGCCAACTTCAACGGCGTGGTGGATGAGATAAACGAAGACCGCGAGACCATCAAGGTGATGGTCACCATCTTCGGACGCTCAACCCCGGTCGAGCTGGAGTTTGGCAAGGTTGAAAAGATTGAGTAGTTGGTTTTAGCCGTCAGCTATTAGCTTTCAGCTTCTAGCCGATGCTGCCACCTGGCGGCCACCGGTTGCGAGCGAACGCTGCGGCGCCAACTCCAAAAATTGAACAAGGAAATATCCAGCTGAGAGCTAGAATCTAATGGCCAGGAGCTAGAAGCTGGATTCCAAAGGAATCGAATCATGGCACCTCCGAAGAAAGTTACGGGATATGTGAAGCTGCAGATTGTTGCCGGCAAGGCTACGCCGGCGCCACCGGTGGGTCCGGCGCTTGGTCAGGCGCAGGTCAACATCATGGAGTTCTGCAAGCAGTTCAACGCGCGCACCTCCGCCAAGGAGATGGAAGGGCTGGTCATTCCAGTCGTCATTTCGGTCTACGCGGACCGTAGCTTCAGCTTCATCACCAAGACGCCGCCCGCCGCAGTGCTGCTGAAGAAGGCCGCTGGCATCGCCAAGGGCTCAGGCACGCCGAACAAGGAAAAGATCGGCAAGGTGACTGAGAAGCAGGTACGCGAGATCGCCACGCAGAAGATGCCGGACTTGAATGCGTCGTCGGTTGAGACGGCTATCAAGAGCATCAAGGGCACGGCGCGGTCGATGGGGATTGAAGTGGTGGCGTAAACGCTCGACAAGCAACTGGATTGTCACCAAGGCCCTCCTTTACGGAGGGCCTTGGTGCGTTTGAACTAAATGCGCTTGCTGCGAACACCCGAGTGTGACACTTTGCGAAACTGCTTACCTATGCATCCTGACCTGCACGGCGCGGGGTTACATTGTCGATATGTGCCGAGCCGCGAAACGCCTTCTTATCGCTGGATTATTTGCGTTGTCTTACACGATGAGCGGTTGTGTTGAGTCTAACTTTACCCTCTCGAGCGAATCTAGACTGCCCGCATGCATAACTCTGCCTCCCGGACTTACGCGCAAGGACGTTTCAGCGACGTTATACTTCCACACGGCTATTAGCGGAAATAATGTCATTTTCATTTTGAGGGACCTGAAAGGAAGGGAGCTTTCGAGGGTCAGGGGCACGACCGGATCTGGAGGGTCACTGTATCATCTCGTTCACACTGACAAGGGAACAAATGAGATCATCGAGCTTATACCATACGGCGTGCATGAAAGCATGGAAAAAAACGGGAGGGCGATTGCGTTGTTTTATGTAGATACAGGTGCGCATGGAGAAATTTATCGGCATTAAACATCTCATGTGGTGGCGCTGTCGATGGTCTGCGTGCGGTCGGGATGACAGGTCGATTTTCGAGATTCAAAGGCAGAACAGCAGAGCAAAACGCAGTCTCAGAACAGCCGTCCGATTGTGAAGAAGAATTTCCGGTGGCCAGCATCGCCTACGGAGCCACCAACCGAGATTGACCCTAGAGGCGTTGCGGCGAGAAGGCCGGCGGTCGCGTCTTCGCGGAGAATTGTGTGGGTTTCAGGCGACCATATCTCGCCGGCTTCATATCCGAAAACTGTGTAGAGACCCTGGCCGAGACCGGTGGGGAGCGCGGCGATGCGGTGCAGATAGCCGGCGCGGGCGAGGTAGGTGTCGGTGCCGCGGTACTCGTCCATTGAGGATGCGGAGAGCCTTCGCGGGCCGCCCAGCGTGAAGCGGAACGGCTCAGCTACATTGGCGCGAAGGTAGGAGTCGATGTCGCCGGTGAGGCCGAAGATGTTCTTGTCGCGCCACTGCCAGGTGCGGGCCGCGGAGAACTGGACTAGCGGGGCGTTTGCGCTGCCGACTGCGTGATAGAGAGCGCCGGCAGCGGCGTTGAGGCGGAAGCCGGAGGGAGAGACGGTGCCGGAGGTTTCCTGATCGATGGTGATGTGCAGCAGACCTTCCTGCGCGGTTCCTGAGACATAGGGCCCGCCGCCGGAGCCGGTGGTAAGGCTCCAGTGTGTGTCGATGGCGCGCCAGCCGGCGGAGATCTGCACGGAGTTGCCGATGGTGCGGCCGGCCTCGACGCCGGCGTCAAGATTCTGCTCGAGGCGTTCGGCGACGCGCTTCTGATTGGCCCAGATGTAGACAGGTTCGCGAACAGTCCCAGTGCGCGGCTCGATGAAAAACCCACGAGGCGTGAGCAGGCGGTAGTACTCGGCATTCAGAACAGTCATGTAGCCGAGATCGGCGTTGACACGAAGCTCTGAGCCGTAACCGCCCAGGTTCTGATCGACAAGGCGCAGTTCAAGCTCGGTGCGGGTGACGTTGGAATTTTCCGCGGCAAAGTCCGGGCCGATGAGCAGGAAAGGCGGGCCAGTGGAGTCCTTCTTGAGATGGATGAGGATGCCGGTGTCGGAGCTGTTTCTGTCGGCGTCGCCGGCAGGGGCTGCTGCGCTTGCCGTCGCTGGCGGGGGAGCGAAAGTCTGGTAGGTCGCGCTGTAAACGCCATCAGCCTCGACGGGTTTGAGCGCGTTGAGAATCTTTGCCGGCACGATGGGCTGCCCCTCGAGGAATTTGGTATCGCGGAGCGCCTGTTGCTGCGCGCCAGGCTCGCCGCCATCTACTCGGACCTGGCGCAGGACACCGGGCGCGTCGAAGCGGCGGCTATTGCGATCGGCGAGATACGCGGCCCAGTCCTGATCGTTCAGCGCGTAGGGCAGCAGGGCGGCGCGGTCGGCTTCCGCCGCCAGGTAGCCCGCCTGGATAAGCTGGCCTCCCTTGGTGTAGTCGGAGACTGAGAACTTGGCAACGGGAATGCTGATGACGAGATCGGCGAAGTGCAGAGAGCGATTGACATTTTGCGCGATGCCGACGGCGAAGGCGCGATTGAGTACGCCAATGATGGAGGAAACATCGGGAGGGCCAACACCGGAGTCTGCAAGGTGTACGGCAATTACGATTTTGGCCTGAAGATCGCCGCGGAGAACGTCGGTAGGCAGGTTGTCGACGATGCCTCCATCCGCAAGATAGTCTCCGTTTTCGCCCTTCGCCGGCGGGAATACCGCGGGAATGGAGATGGAGGCGCGCACCGCTTGGGGCAGGGGTCCTCCGGCAAACGTAACGGCCTGAAAGGTGTTGAGATCGGTGGCCACGCAGCGGAACGGGATGGGCATGCGGTTGAAGTCCATCTGGGTGCGGTTGTAGCCGAGCAGGTTGGTGGCGAGGAACAGATTGACGCCACGGTCGCTAATGAGGGCATTGGGGAATTCGGGGCCATGCGCAAGGCCGACAGTCAAAGCGGAGGGGCTTTGCTTGCGGTCTTGCCGGCGGCGAAAGCTGGAGTCGACGTAAGGGGTTTGCAGCGCGAAGACTTTGGTGAAGGCATCGCTCACGGCCAGGGCGCGCATTTCGGCGGGGGTGTGGCCGGTGGCGTAAGTAGCGCCGACCAGTGCGCCCATGCTGGTTCCGGCGATGCGGTCGATGGGAATGTGATGATCTTCAAACCACTGAATCACGCCTACGTGGGCCAGTCCGAGTGCGCCGCCGCCTTCGAGAGCCAGGCCGATCGCCGGCCGATTGGCTGGAACTACCGCGGGCAGCGGGGCTTGCGGCGGCGTTGGCTGCAGCGTGGGCTGTTGCGCGCCAGCGGCTAAAGACAGGAGAGTGACGGCGAGGAGGATTCCTCTATTATCTGAAGGCACGATTGCACCTCTTGACGATGGGATTCTTGAGGGGTATGCAGGATTGCGAAGTGGTGTCGAAACCGCGCCGCGCCGAGCCAGGCGGTTTAGATGCTGGGCGCCTGCCGGCCGGACAACGGAACGCAAAAAGGCCCTCCACGGACAAGGAGGGCCTTTTCAGCGCCTGCGAGACGCATCCGAGTGGAGCCATCGAGAAAGCGCGCCAGCCGCTGCCGCGCTTACTTGGGCGGGGCGGGCGTGAACCCTTCGCGCTTGCGTCCGGGCTCTGGTTTGGGTTTGGGCTTCGGCGCCTTCTTAACTTCTTTCCTGCCTTTGTCTTTGCTTCCCATGCCTAGAAGTGTGACACAAAAGGGGTGATCAGGGAAAGACGAAAAGGCGGCCGCGCGGCTTGGATTTGTCGATGGGAACCCATTGCCTAACGAGCCTTGAATTCGGAGGAAGCTTTCAGCGCCTTCGCTACTTCTCCGGCGATATCGTCCTGCACCATCAGGCGGTCAGTGAATGGGCGGTCATAGGTTTCGCTCCAGACAACATAGCCGGTATCCGCACGAACCAGCCTTGCCGCGACCCGCAGCCTGTCGCCCGATTTCCGCACGCTTCCATCCAATACGTAGGTCACACCCAGCGATTTGGCGATTTCGGCAATGGGGATTTGTTTGCCCTTGAAATAGAACGACGACGTGGGGCTGGGTACCCGGAGGCCGGGAATCTTGGTGAGTTTGTCAATCATCTCCTCGGTCATGCCGTCTGCAAACTCCTCTTCTTTCATCCCCTGGGTCAGATCGAGAAACGGGAGCACGGCAATCGATCTTTCCGGCTGCGGCGCGGCGGGGGTTGAGGTTGACGGAGGCCGACTTTCGGCGTTGCGGTGGACCAGGAATGCGGAAACAGCAATTGCCGCTGCGATGCAAACGACTGCCGCGGCGGTCCATAGCAAGCCTGATGAAACTTGGCGCGGCTCGAGTATCTGCGAAGAGCCGGCCGTCGGGATTGGATACTCATCGCGCGAATGCGGCGAAGTTTCCGTTGGTGAGACGGATTGGCGCGGCAACGAACTGACGGCCGCTATCATCCGATATCCGAGCCGCGGCACGGTGGCAATATACGCAGGCTGCTTAGGGTCATCGCCAAGCAGGCGTCGCAGCGAGGCGACGGCCTGGTAGACGGAGTCTGGAGTGACGGTGACATCAGGCCAGACCTGTTTGAGCAGATCGTCGATGCTCACCACTTCGTCGGCATGATCGGCGAGGCACAGCAGCAGCCGCATCGTGCGCACCTCTACGCGAACGGTCGACCCATTGCGCGAAATCTGGCCTGCCGCCGGATTGACGGACCAGTCTCCGATGCAAAGCGTTGAAGTGGCCGGACATTCCATGCAGGAATGGTTCACTCTCTCTTCCAATAAAGAAGCGATGTTCGCCGATTATACCAACGCAGTGGAAAGTGGGAGACCTGCGCAGGCGCAGCCACAGCCTCGCGAGTTCGGACCGATTTCAGAAGATTTCAGGTTGTTTCAGACCGGCTTCAGGACTTTTGATCCGCCGGATAGATATGGTGAACCTGCATTGAAAATTGCGAATGAGCCGGATATGAAAGAGAGGCATTGGATGACGGGAGATTCTGCACATGGGGCTTTGGGGCGAGGGAGCGCTCTATTGGCTATCGGAGTGGGTGGGCTGGTTGCCGGCACGTTGGATCTTACACAAGCATGCATCTTGTTTGGAACACGAGTCCCGCTCGTGGTTGCCGCGGGACTGCTGGGGCCCAAAGCGCTCCATGGAGCCATAGGCACCTATATTCTGGGGGTTCTGCTGCACTTCTTCATCGCATTTTCCGCAACGGCGATTTATTACGCGGCAAGCCGCAAACTGGTTTTTCTCCGCGAAAGCCCGCTGGTGTGCGGCTTGTTCTATGGCGCTACGGTTGAGGTGGTGATGGGTTACGTGGTGTTGCCGCTCTCCGCGCTTCATGCCACGGGCCCTTACGAACTTCGTGACGTGCTGCAAGGTCTGTTGGTGCACATGGTCGTGATCGGGCTGCCGATTGCGTACAGCGTTCGCCGGTTCGCGAGGTAATCGGGTGAGCTGCGTGGAAATCTGAGGGATTTCAACTTGAAGCGTGTCAGTTATTGCTTGCCGGAGCAGCGGGCGGCGCAGTCGTGTGCGTCAGGCTCTGGAAGTTGAGGATGGCGTTAAACACCAACGCATAGTTGCCGACGGTTTCGCCGCGATAGACGGGGTTGTTGCCGAACAGAAGCACGTTGCCCTGGCCAAGATGCGCGTCGACCACGACGGCGTGCTCGGCGATTGAGTTGCCTTTATCGAGCAGGCCGTCGAGCAGCAGAGTCTTGCTGTCAGAGAAGCGCAGAATTACTTCGGGGCGCAGCTCGGCGGGAATCACGCTGAGGTTGTTGCGCATCTCGTCTTCGTTCAGCTTTTTTGGTTCCCATGGCTGTTGCTTCACCAGCGGCTCGGCCTCGGTAATCTTGCGACCGATGGGAAGGTCGCTGTCTTCGACGCTGCCGCGGCCTGTGGGCCTCTCGGCGTATGGGTCCATCAGCATACGGCCGCCTCGGCCGCCGATGGTGTTGCTGATGTTGAAGGCCATCCCGTTGGCGCTGATCACGGGAACGCCCGCGCCGTAACCGAATGCCACAGGATTGTCGCGCGCTACGAAGACCGTGTTGAGAATGGTCCCGACTACGCGTGCGTCGCCGTGCGGGACGGCGCTGACACCGGGCGCGAGACCGGTGTCGATGGCGAACTGGGCTGTGTCTTCGCTGGTGATGAGCAGGCCGCCCTGCTCGACGAATTTCTTGAGATGCGCGAGTCCGTCGTAGCCCAGGCCAGGACGAATGTCGGCCGTTGAGTCAATGCGGCCGAGGTTCGGCGTGAGGTCGGATTTTTGCCAGGGCATGGCGTTATTCCACATCGGGATGCCGTCGATTATTGCCTGCGCTGAAGCGTTGCCCATGGGCGCGAAGATGATCACGTCATATTTGGCGCGCAGGTCAGCTTCTGCTGCGACGGTCTGGGTGTTGATGTAGTCGTAGGGCACGCCGGCGGCATCGAAGGCATAACGCCACCAGCCTTCGGTTTCAGTGGAGAGCCAGGTGTGCATGATTGCCACGCGGGGCGCGGTGGCCGCGTGCGTGGGCACAGTGGGGGAGGTGGCCAGGTGCGCCGCGTCCAGCGAGAGATCGTGGAGGATGGGCGTGAGCGTGCTGTCGTCTGTTCCGCTGATAAGCAGCGAACCCGCGGCATAGTGTTTGCCATCGGCGTCGAAAGGCTTGTCTGCAATTTGAATGCCTGTGCCCTTCAATTTGTAGACCAACGGCAGCAGCGATACCTGCGCCGTGTTGGCGACGGCGATCACGGAGCCAGCGCCGGAGATTTTTCCAGCGAGCGTGGATGCATCGTCGAGCGGTGTCATTTTCGCTTGCAGGATCGCGGGGTCAGGGACGCGCATAACCCTCAGGTTAAATAAGTGCGTGAACGACCAGCCGGTGTCGTCGTAGGGGTGCTTCTGCGGATCGTCGGGCGCCCAGAACTGGTGATCGAGCAGCGCATCGGCTACGCGCGAATAAGGCTGATCCATGCGGATCACCAGGCTACCGGCGGGGAACGTTTCCTGTTTGGGTTTGTCTCCGCGTTTCTCAGCAGGAAGGTTGCTGGTGACCGATTCGGAAAGTTGCTGCACTTCCACATGCTGGCGCTTCATCACTTTAAGGAGCTCCACCTGACGATTGGCTTCCGCGGGATCGGCCGGGATCACGTAGGCCGACGGCCCTTCGAACGTGGGCTTCAGCACCGAACGCTTGCTTTTCAGGTAGTAGTTCTCGAGGAAATGATGCGTGTTCTGTGCGAAATACGAAATGGTTGTCAGTAGAGCCGACTGCTCGTAGTTGTTGTTATCGCGCTGCGACCAGTTAACGACCGGCCACGGAGGATTCTGCCGGTACCATGTCCGCGAATATTCTTCCGGATCGAGGATGCGCTTTTCGGTATCTGCGCCGCCGTTGCCGAATGTCTCATAGAGGCGGCTGATTCCGTTGTGCATGCCGGCGAGGAACATCAGATAGCCAGGACTCCATGTGTCGAAGTCGCCGTGAGTAAAAACTCCCGGCAAGCCCAGCGACTGCATCTGCGCAACGTTGTTCCAGCCAAGCTCAGCCCACTCGTCGGCTAGCGTGGGGTCGACCCACGCGTTGTATGGACCGTCGCCAACGGTGTTGTCGTAAAGGAATGGGACCGACTCATGCAGATCGTGCAGTACCTGCGCGTGCCAGCCGAGATAGGTGTCGAGCACGTTGCGCGTCAGGTCGAGTGTCATGGCCATGGCGTCGCGGTTGTTATCGTGCGCAACGTAGTGGCCCCAATAAATCAGGTGCGGATATTTCTCGTTGGGGTGGGCCTTGTGCCACTTGTAGAGATCGACCATGCGGTCGCGCCCATCTACTTCGACCACTGGCGTGATGAGCACAATCATATGCGAGCGGATGAATTTGATGTAGGGCGCGTTGTCGACCGCCAGCCGGTAAGCCATCTCCATCAGCGCTGTAGGCGCGCCTGTTTCCGTGGAGTGAATGGTGCCGGTGATGTAGTAGACAGGGTACGACTGATCGACAAGCTGGCGTGCCGTCGCGTCGTCCATGTTGATTGAGCGCGGGTCGGACAGCTTCGCCAGCCGTGCGTCATTTGCCTTGGCGCCTGCGAGCAATTCAGGGTCGGCGATGGCCACGGCGATCATCTCGCGGCCTTCCTCGGAGTGACCGATGCTGATCACTTTGACACGAGGACTGGCGGCCTCAAGCAGTCGGAAGTACTTATAGACATCTTCCGCGTAGGGCAGCGTGTCCGGCGCGCCGGAGACGTCACCAAGCACCTTGGCCGGTGTCGGCACTGTCTTCGACGCAGGCAGATAATCCACCAGCGGCGACAGGAACGCCGGGTCGGTGGTGTACTTGTGGATTAGATCTGTGTATTGCTGATCGATGGGCTGTGCTGGGTCGCGCGCGAAATTCGAATTCAATTGCTGGCAGACGAGCGGGGCGACGGCGAATAAGAACGTGAAGAGGGCGAAGAAGGTCAGCTTGGCTGGGCGCATGGTACCTCGGGTGGGTTTTTGGTGGAGGAATCCTGTGGCTGTCAGTGTCCCATAGTTGGGTTTGCGCGGGGAAGAACGAAATTCGGACTATTGAATGCAAAGAAAGACTCGGGTCGGGCAGCCTGCCTATAATTCCAGTGAAGAGCCAAATTTTTTTAGTCGAATTGAATCCGCATTTCTTCGGAGGACCATCCTTTGCCCAAGACCAAGCGCGCCGTACTCGTGCTATGCCTGTTTTCATTCGCTTCGATGTCGGTTGCTTTTGCGTCCGACGCGGGCGGCTCGCCGCACCTTGCGCAAGGTCTCGACGCGATGTTCAACAAAGGCGCGTTCTGGGGCAGAGGCGTGCAACTGGCATGGGAAAACGATGGCACTTCTTACACCATTCTGGAACTCTCGGCGGACGGCAAAGGGGTGGACATTGTTGCCTATGAAACGGCTACGGGCAAACGCAGTGTGCAGGTTTCCGCGGCGCAACTGACGCCTAAGAATGCGAAGACGCCCATCGAGATTCAGGAATACTCGTGGTCAGCGGATGGCAAGAAGCTGCTTATTTTTACCAACGCAAAGAAAGTCTGGCGCCAATACACGCGCGGCGATTACTGGGTGTATGATACCGCGAGCGCCACGCCGGAAGGCAGGCTGATCAAACTGGGCGGCGATGCGCCTGAATCCACGCTTATGTTTGCCACGTTTTCTCCCGATGGCAGCCGCGTGGCGTGGGTGCGCGCCAACAACATTTATGACGAAGAGCTGGCTACGAAGAAGATCACGCAACTCACCAGCGATGGATCCGCGGACATTATCAATGGGACGTCGGACTGGGTGAACGAAGAAGAACTGTTCCTTCGCAATTGCATTCGCTGGAGCCCGGACAGCCGGCAGATTGCCTACTGGCAGTTCGATCAATCGGGCGTGGGCGAATACACGCTCATCAACGACACTGACCAGGAGTACCCGGTCGCGTTCAAGTACAAATATCCGCAGCCGGGGACGACCAATTCGGCGGTGCGGGTGGGGATTGTGCCGGCGGCCGGCGGCGCAACGCGATGGGTGAAGCTGGCCGGCGATCCGCGGCAGAATTACGTTGCGCAGATGGATTGGGCGGGCGGCTCGGATGGCATCCTGCTCGAATACCTGAACCGCGCGCAGAATGATAATCAGTTTATCTGGGCTAATGCGCAAACCGGCGAGACGCGCGTGGTTACCGAAGACACGGACAAAGATTGGGTGGATGTCAACAGCATGGAATGGATCGAGAAGGCCGGTGGGATGAAAGACGCGCTGTTCCTCAGCGAGCGCGACGGCTGGCGCCACGCGTATCGCGTCGACTTGAAGACCGGCCAGCCGCTCCTGGTGACGAATTTTCAGGGAGACGTGCTGGAGAAATCGGCCATCGACCAGAGAGGCGGCTGGTTCTACTATCTGGCCTCGCCTGACGATTCCGTGCGGCAATATCTTTATCGATCGCGGGTGGACGGGAAGGGCAGTCCGGAGCGTGTTACTCCCGGCGATGAGGTTGGCGTTCACGGGTACAACATTGCGCCCAATGCTAAGTGGGCGGTGCACGCGTATAGCACCGCAGACCGGCCTACGCGCATCGAGATCGTCAGCCTTCCCGATCACAAGGTGATCCGCACACTCGTCGATAACAACGATCTGGCCGCCAGCGTGCAGCCGTGGCTTAGCTCGAAGACGGAATTTTTCAAAGTCCCGGTCGACAACGGCGTCACTCTCGATGGATACATGATCAAGCCACCCGACTTCGATGCGACGAAAAAATATCCTGTCGTCACGTATGTCTACGGCGAGCCGTGGGTCGCCACGGTGCGCGACGCATGGGATCCGTATATCCGCATGCTTGGAGGATTGATTGCCGCAGAAGGCTACCTGTTTGTCAGCATCGACAACGAAGGCACGCCGTCTCCCAAAGGCCGCGAGTGGCGCAAGAGCATCTTCGACGCCATCGGCGTGTTGTCGTCAGCGCAGCAGACGCAAGCTATCAGAGAGCTGGCCAAAGAACGACCCTACATCGACGCATCGCGCATGGCGATCTGGGGACACAGCGGCGGCGGTTCATCCACGCTCAACGTCATGTTCCGCTACCCCGGCGTCTATTCCACCGGCGTCTCGCTGGCCCCGGTTGCCGATGAGAGCCACTACGACTCGATCTACCAGGAACGCTACATGGGGCTGCCGGACGTTGACGTAAAAGGGTATCACGACGGCTCGCCCATCAACTTTGCCGAGGGCCTGCAGGGTCACCTGCTCATCATCCATGGGTCCGGCGACGACAACGTTCATTTTCAAGGGACGGAACTGCTGATCAATCGACTTGTAGAACTGGGCAAACCCTTCGACATGATGGATTACCCCAACCGGACTCATAATCTGAACGAGGGTAAGGGGACATCGTTCCATCTGTTCAGCCTGGTGATGCGCTACATCGAACGTCACGTCCCGCCGGGTGCTGTGGCGCGGTGAACTTGCGCCGGACAAGGGAGAAATCGCATGCGCGTAACGCGCCGGGTTGCGTTGGGAATGCTTGCTTCTGCTTCCCCGGCGCTTTTCAACCGTGCTCCTCGGGCACGTGCTTTTTCCCTGCCGGCGGACGGCGAACCTTACCAGCCGCGGTGGGAATCGCTAAAACAGCATCAATGTCCGGAGTGGTATCGCGATGCAAAATTTGGGATTTACTACCACTGGGGACTTTACTCTGTTCCGGCCTTCGGCAGCGAGTGGTACCCGCACAACATGTATCTTCCCGGCCGTCCGGAGTACGACCACCACCTCGCTGCCTATGGACCTCTGAGCAAATTCGGCTACAAGGATTTTGCGCCCGCGTTTACTGCCGAGCATTTCAACGCAGACGCCTGGGTGAGTTTGTTCAAGGAGTCCGGAGCGCGCTACATTGGTCCGGTCGCCGAACACGCGGACGGCTTCTCCATGTGGGACAGCCGCGTGAACCGCTGGAATGCGGCACGCATGGGCCCTAAGCGCGACACCGTGGGTGAGATGGAGCGCGCCGTCCGCAAACAGGGATTGAAGTTCTTAACCAGCTTCCATCACCAGTGGCTGTGGGGCTGGTACTCGAGTCCCGTTGCGGATGCGGATATTTATCAGCCGCAATTTTCCGATCTTTACTGGCCGCAGAAATACACGTCGCTCCCCAAGGATTACGTCGCTGCAACTCCGGGAGCATTCAACTTCGCTCATCCCGATCCGCCGCCTTCTCCGCGCTTTTGTGAAATCTGGCGCGACAAGGTTATTGAAGTCGTCGATCGCTACCACCCCGACGTCCTTTATTTCGATAACCGCGTCACCATCATTCCCGAGCAATACCGGATGCAGATGCTGGCTCACTATTACAACGCAAGCCATCGCGACGGGCGCGAATCGGTGATGACTTACAAGCAGAAGGAATTCGCCGAGGGATCAGGGCAGCTGGATATTGAGGCCGGTCAGTTGGGCGAGAAGGCCAGCTTTGTGTGGCAGACCGACGACGTGATGGATTGGAATTCGTGGGGCTATGTCGCGCAGCCCAGCTTCAAGTCCGCAGGGCGCATTTTGCGCCAGTTGATTGACGTGGTCAGCAAGAACGGCAATCTGCTGCTCGATGTGGGCCCGCGCCCCGATGGCACCATTCCGGACGAAATTCAGAGCCGGCTGCGGCAGATTGGCGCATGGCTGAGGACCAACGGAGAAGCCATCTATGCAAGCCGCCCGGCTGAGCGATTCGGCGAAGGCCCCACTCGCATTAAAGCCGGCTCCTATGGCTCGGACCGCAACATCGATTTCACCGGGCAGGATCTCCGCTTTACAACTCGGCCCGGCGCCTTCTACATTCATGTGCTCGGAGTGCCGGGTTCGCAGGTGCGCGTGGCTTCGGTGCAGCGTGATACGCCTCTGGGTTTCGGCGCTCTTCGAAAAGCGGAGATGCTCGGTGGGACACAATCGCTGGAATGGCATTGGAGCCCCGATGGCCTGGTTATTCGGATGCCGGAAGCTCGCCCGTTTGACGACGCTGTGGTGATAAAGCTGAGCTGAAACTTCACATTCGAGCATAGGTCGAATGATTTGGCATTTTGAGGTTCGAGGATTCCCACCCTTTCGCCAGGGTGTCAACAAAACGCAGGTTCTTCGACTCCACTTCGTTTCGCTCAGAAGAATGGGGCACGGAGCTGATCCGAGACCTAGTCTTCGCGGAGCAGGATCAAAGGATCGACCTTCAATGCGCGCTGCGCGGGAATCCACGTGGCCAGCATTCCCAGCAATGCCATTGCCAGAACTACGCCAGCCAACACGAGAGGATCGCGCGGCGTTGCCTGATACACAACGGAAGCGAGCACACGGCTGAAGAGAATCCCCAGGAGCAATCCTGCTGCCGAGCCAAATGCCAGCAGCTTGACTGCGCGTCCCAACGCCGCCTGCAGCAATTCTCTTCGCTTCGCACCCAGCGCCATGCGAATTCCCAACTCGCGCAGCCGCTTACTGACCGAGTACGCGGCCATGCCGAAGATGCCGGTGATGGCAAGCATGCTGCCCATCAGGCCCAGCACACCCAGCGAGACAGTGGCCATTCGGGGCCCGAACAGAGTCGCGTCGAGCTCTTTGAACCGCGGCTGGATGAAGACGGGCAGACTCGCATCCACCTGCCGCAAGGCGCCGCGGATGGCCGGACCGAGTTGCTGCGCATCGCCGTCCGAACGCACCACCAGAAATGCCGTTTGGGAGGGCGATTGCAGGATGGAGAGAAACATTACCGGCGTCGGATCTTCAGTGAGACTGGCATATTTTCCATCTTCCGCGATACCCACTACCTGGATACGCGTTCCATCCGGCATCTTGAAATAGCGGCCCATTGCGGCGGGTGCGGAGGCGAAGATCCTGCGCGCAAACTCCTGATTCACGACCGCCACGCGGGGCGCATCCTTGTCGTCATGCCATGTGAATGCCCTGCCAAACATCAAGGGCGTCTCTTCGGCGAGGAAATAGTCGGGAGAGATCCTGAACACGCCCGCATTGAAAGCGGCATTGGCCGGTTTCATATTCGGCGTATTGTCGGTAAAGACATTCGACTCGGTGTTGCCGTCGCCCAAAGGCAGTGCGTCGGCCAGTCCCACATACTTGACGCCGGGAATCGCCTGCAGCGCCTCGATCATGCGCTTCTGCATGGGCGGCAGGCGATCGCCGCTGTAGCCGGCCATACTCAGATCGGTTTCCACCAGCATGGCGTTCCGGGGATTGAAGCCGAACTCCCCGTGCATTGAGCGCATCAGCCCACGCACCGCAACCATCGATGAAGTCACAAGCACCGCGCAGATGGCGATCTGCACCACTACCAGAATGTCTCGCAGAGTAATCCGCCGCCCCGCCATGCCGGTCGACCCGGGCTTGACCACCGAATACGGATTGGTGCGAAGCACCTGGCGGACTGGAACCGCGCCAAAGAGAAGGCCGCTCGCCAGAGCGATCAGCAATGCGAATAAATACACCTTCGTATCGGGGTTCACTTCCAGATGAATCGGCCAGCTCGGAAAGGGTTGCCACGCGCTCAGCCCGTGCAACAGCACCACGCTCCCGATGAGTCCCGCTGCGCCTCCGGCCAGCGAAATCAAGACCGCTTCGGTGAACAATCCGCGCAGTATGCGCTTGCGGCTCGATCCCAACGCGAGACGCAGGGCAACTTCGCGCGAACGATCAGCGGCGCGCGCGGCAAACAGGCTGCCCAGGTTGGCGCATGCACCCAGCAGAATCAAACCTGAAAGCACCATCAGTCCGGTCATGAATTCGAAAACCGGGCGGCCAATATGATCGCCGTAAAGACCCGGACGCATGAGGGTGAAGATCATCTTGCCGTCGTCCTTGGGGTAAGCCTTTTCCAGGCTTGCTCCAATCGCATTCAGATCGCCGGTTGCCCGCGCTACGCTCGCCCCAGGCTTCAGATGTCCGAGCGTCATGAAGATCCACCGGTTGCCGCGTTGGTTCAGTTCCCCCTCGTTGCCGGAAAACTGCCCGTGATTCACGATGGGCGCAAATAGATCCGGATTGAAGAACAGCAGGGTTCCATGAAACTCGGGAGGCGCGACGCCGATGATGGTGAACGGATGCTTGTTCAACCGGACAACACGACCTGCCACGCCGAGATCGTTCTGAAAATGCGTGTGCCAATACGCGTAGCTGAGCACGACGAATGGGGCGCTGTTGGGGCCATGCTCATCCGCGCTGTGGAAGAAGCGGCCGAGATACGGCCGAATGCCGAGCGCGTCGAAGTAGTTTCCGGTCACCTCGTAAGCCCAGATCTTGGCTGGATCCTTGCCCGTGTCCAGGCCGGCCTCGACGATGTTGTATGCCACCAGCGCATCGAAGCTGCGGTTGCGATCACGTAGATCGAGATAGTCGGGATACGACGCGGCCCCTGCGTTGCCGGGGCGGAAAAGCGCGTAAAGGCTCTGCGCATTGGGAACATTCAACGGGTGAATGATAAATGCATTCATCACGCTGAACACCACGGCGTTGGCGCCGATGGCCAGCGCCAGCGTGAAAACCGCGGCAAAGGTGAATCCAGGAGAACGCCGCAGTTGGCGCAGCGATAAGCGCACATCGGCCCAGATCGATTCCAACGCGGGCCATAGCCACACTTCACGGCTGCGCTGCTCGAGCAAGGTCCGGTTGCCGAAGGCACGGCGGGCTTGCCGCTCAGCCTCATCCCGGCTGATGCCTTCGCTCATCAACTGCTCCGCGCGCTCTTCAATGTGCAGTTGCATTTCTTCGGAAAGATCGTTGTAGAGCTTGCCGCGACGGAAGATGTTCATGGCAATTCCTCCTAGTGAGCCGGAGATTTACCTGGATTCAAAACCAATGCGATTCCTTCAAACATGCGCTCGAAGCTGGAGATCTGGCTCTCCAGGTGGCGAAGGCCGGAACCTGTGATCTGGTACGTTCTGACGCGCCGGTTGGTGGACGAGACGCCCCATTCGGCCTTGACCAGCCTGGCCTTCAGCAGCCTTTGCAGCGCCGGATAGAGCGAGCCCTCTTCCACCTGAAGCAAGTTGTTGGATCGCTGCTGGATGTGCTGCACCAGCGCATAGCCATGCGCCGGCTGGCGGCGCAACGACTCGAGAATCATCATTTCGAGTGCGCCGGGAAACAGATCGCGAGCTGCGTTGTCAGTCATAGGCATGTTTACTACAGGCATAGACTAAACAGGTATGTTTTTTTTGTCAAGAGGTATGTGAGGATTTTTCCGGCGTGGGTTCAATTGCGCGCGTCGAAGCCCACAGGGGCTGAAGCCCACATCAGATTTGCGGCGTTTTCGGCACAGCTGAAGTCGTGCCCTGACACTTCTTGCCGGTCCTGGTGGGTTTTCGCAGGCTATGAACCGATCTCTTGACACTTCTTGCCGCTGCCGATGAGTCCTTCCGCAACTAGTAAAATCCTCCCGACCCTCTGTTTCGGCTGTTTCCGAAATGTGGTCCGGCGGGTTGTCGACGTCTTACTCGGCGCGCAACGCTTCTACTGCGTTCACCCTGGCGGCGCGTGCGGCGGGCACTGCGGACGCGATTACTGCTGCCGCCAGAATCACAACGGCCGACGCGACGACGGCGAGCGCACCCGGCTGCTGCACCTCCGCCACGTATTTGGCGATTGCGCGCGCCAGGGCAAAGCCAACCACCACGCCCGTGCCCACTCCGATGCCGGCGATTACCAGTCCCTCCAATAGAACGCCGGTAAGAATGTTGCGCGGTTGTGCGCCGAGCGCCATGCGGATACCGAACTCGCGGGTGCGCCCGCTGACGGAGAACGCGAGAACGCCGGCTACGCCAACGACTGAGATCAACAACGCCACCGCGGCGAACCCTCCGAAGACGATTGCATTCAGGCGATCGGGCGTCAACACTTCGGCGCGAATATCTTCAAGCGTGCTGGCTCCTTCGACGGGCTGGTCGGCGGACATCTCATGAATGGTTCGGCTGATTGCCGGAACCAGGGTATTGGGATCATTTTTGGTACGCACGAAGAGGCGCTGCGGCGACCACTCCTGGTCCACCGGCTGATAGACCGTCATGGCGGGCGAAGGAATGATGTTTTCATCGTCAATATCGGGTACCACGCCGACGATGCGGCGCGGTTCGTAGCTGATGCCGATGAACTTCATCACCGGATCGGTCCAGGCCAGTTCGCGGTTCAGCGGGTCCTGGCCTGGGAACAGCGATTTTGCAACACTCTGGCTGATGATCACCACGCGTTGGGAGCCGTTTTTGTCTCCGTCGCGGAAGTCGCGGCCTTCAACCACCGGCACTCCAAGCGTGCCGAAGTAGTCAGGAGAAATGGACCGGAACCGCGCCCGCCAGTCTCCCATGCCGTTCTCGCGTTTCGCTCCCTGGACCTGGAAAGCGAAGCTGATGTTCAGTTCCTGTGCGTCGCGCCATGGAACGCTGAAGCCTGTCGATACCTGCTGCACTCCAGGCAGTTGGCTGATGCGGCGCTGAACCTCGTGATAAAAGTCCTGAATCTGCTCGGGCGTCTTTCCGTACGACATCAAAGGCAAATTTACGGCCAGAACGTGGCTGGTGTCGAAGGGCGGCCGTGTTTTTTCGAGTTCATAGAGCGTCCTCATGAGAACGGCAGAACCGGCAAGCAGCAGGAACGATGCGGTGATCTGCATGATGGCGAAGACGCGCAGGCGCCGCTTGCTATTTCCTCCGCTGACGCGCGTTCCTCCGCTGGCCATTCCGCTGGCTCGCAACACGTCCAGGGAGGGTAGCCGCGGAATAAATGCCAGAAAAACCGCGGCGATCAACGCAAGCCCAATCCCGAACCATACCAGGCTGAAATCGAGCGTCATGTCTTTGGCGCGCACGGAGAAGCGCGCGGCATAATGGCCCAGAACCTCGACCATGGGAACGCCGATGAGCAAGGCTCCGATGGCGCCGCTTCCACACAGCACCAGGCTCTCCGCCAGCAGCGACCGGCGCAGCGCCACTCGGCCGGCGCCCAATGCCGAGCGCATGGCCAGTTCCGGCTCGCGGCGCACTGTCCGCGCCAGAACGAGGTTGGCGACATTCGAGCTCGCGATCACGAATAACAGCCCTGCGGACGCGAACAACAACCACAAAATTTTATTGGCGCTGGCGTTGATCTGGTCATGCATGCGCGTCACTGCGATCTGGAAATGGTCTTCGGGCTTGTACACCTCAGGATGCGCGGACGTCATTGCCGAATAGCTTGTCTGGAGTTCGGCGCGGGCGGCGTCGAGTGTAGCGCCGGGAGCGAGGCGCGCGAATACTTCCGTCATGCGATGCTCGCGGCCGGTAACCATGGTGGCCGAGAGATGGTGCGGGCTGGTCACCACGTTGGCGATGATCTCTGTCGCCACTGGATAGGGCACCGACGGCTCCAGAACCCCGACGACGACCGCGGAACGCGCGCCCGTGATGCTTTCAAGGCGCACCGTCTTGCCGATAACGCTGGGGTCGCTATGAAGCGACTCGCGCCAGAATTTATAGGTGAGCACAACCGCGCCTTGCGCGTTGGGACCATCGTCGGCGGGAGTCAACAGGCGGCCGAGAACGGGACGCAGGCCCATTACTTCAAAATAATTGCCGTCAACCACGCCGGCGGGAATCTCGCGGGGCGTGCCCAGCCCGACCATGGTGAAACCGATCTCAGAGAAGGTGCCGAGCTCCTGAATGGTCTTCAGTCCCTCGCCCATGTCCTTGATCTCGGGCACGGAGAAAGCGGCGTTGGTTTGCCCGATGCCTGGCGCGCTCTGACGCACATAAAGGAGCCGGTTCTCGTCGCGATTGGCCAGCGGCCGCAGCAGCACGGCGCGCACCACGCTGAAGATTGCGGCGTTGGCGCCGATTCCCAGAGCCAGGGTAAGGGCGACGGTGATCCAGAGTGCAGGGACGCGTGACAGGGAACGCAGTGCAATTTTAAGATCACGAAGAAATGGCATATCACCCTCCATCCGGGCGTTGGCCCTTATCCTAATTCAAATTGAAAGTGGTCCGCGGGGAAAATTGAAAGTGGTCGGTGGGGAAAAAAGTTGACAGATATGTTGATATCAACTAATGTTGCGCTGTGTCAAGCGCAAAAACGCTTCCGTACGAGACGACTCTTCTGGTTCGTGATTGCTGTCTCTGTCTCCATGTGCAGCGGACCGCTCGCTCGCTGGCGCGGCGCTTCGATGAGGTGTTGCGGCCATTCGGGCTTACCAATGGGCAGTTTTCGATGCTGATGTCCCTGAACCGTCCGGAGCCTCCGCCCATGGGGCCGGTGGCTGCACTGCTGGCAATGGATCGAACTACGCTGACCGCTGCATTGAAGCCGCTGGAACGCCGCGGGCTGGTCAGGATCGACAAAGACCCGTCAGATCGGCGGAGCCGCATTCTGAAGCTGACGGCCAAGGGAGAGAGCCTGTTGGCTCGCGCCATGCCGGTGTGGGAACGTACGCATCATGAGGTCGAGCGGCTGATTCCGGGCGGGGAACCGGAGGAATTGCGCAGGGGGTTGCGGTCGCTCGGCTGACGGGCGAAAAGAGTCAGAGTGGCTGGTGCAGGGCTTGGTCTGAATGCTACTTACATTGAGATATGCAATCTATATCCGCAGCTGGATGAGCCTCTAATTCACTTTGGCGCGTCCGGCGAAATGACTTTGTTACTTATTGATTGGTCATTACTTTCGGCCGCAACCAGGACCGAAACAGGTCGGCTCACTCCATGAAGAATGTTTTGCGCCTGGAAAAGGGGCCGGTATAGGTCTGTGGCCGCCCACCCTAGGCGCAAGAACGAAGACGCGTCGAGGATGGGGCACCCATAGCGATCTGGCTGGGCAAATGCGGTTGATACGCAAGCAGGAGTGAAAACTGGTGTAAGACGGCTGTAAGACAGGCGAAGATGGGTGAAAGACGCGTGGTCGACCCCTCCAAAGTTTGGCGCGGTCCTCGTCCAACGTGGGCTCGGTGGCTCATCAAGCACATTTCCCGGTGCTAGACTCACGGCTATCTATGACAGGATCTCGGGCTTCCTCATCCGCACATTCTTCGCAAAGCAATTCGAGCGGTTCCTCGTTGGCTGGTGCTTCGGTGTCGGAGGCTCGCGCGGCGCTGCTGAAGCGGGCGGCGCGGGATGCGATGGATTACCTGGAGACGGTGCATGAACGGAAGGTTGCGCCGGCACCGGATGCGGTTGCAAAGCTGAATGCGCTGCGCGGGCCGCTGCCGCCGGGGCCGACCAGCGCCGAGGCGGTGCTGCATTTGCTGCATGAATACGGTTCGCCGGCGACGGTGGCCAACGGAGGCGGCCGGTATTTCGGATTTGTGAATGGCGGATGCGTGCCAGCGGCGATGGCTGCCGGCTGGCTGGTTACGGCGTGGGACCAGAATGCGGCGATGCGGGTTCTGTCGCCCGTGGCGGTTGCGCTGGAAGAGACGGCGATTGGCTGGGTGCGCGAGTTGCTGGGCTTGCCGGAGGGTACGGGCGGCGTGGTGGTGACCGGGGCGACGATGGCGAATTTTTGTGCCCTGGCAGCGGCGCGGCACACGCTGCTCAAGCGCGCCGGATGGAATGTGGAAGACGACGGGTTGTTTGGCGCTCCTGAGATTACGGTGGTGGTGAGCGAAGAGGCTCACAGCTCTCTGCTCAAGGCACTGGCGCTGCTGGGGCTGGGTAAGAAGCGGGTGGTCCGCGTACCTGTCGACGGGCAGGGCCGGATGCGCGCTGATGCTCTGCCGCATCTCGACGCTCGCACTATTCTTTGCATTCAAGCCGGGAACGTGAATACCGGTTCCTTCGATCCGGCGGCGGCCATTTGTCCAGTGGCGCGCACAGCGGGCGCATGGATCCATGTGGATGGGGCCTTTGGGTTGTGGGCCGCGGCGTCGCCAGGGTACCGCAAGCTGACCAAGGGGTTCGAACTGGCTGACTCGTGGGCTACGGACGGACATAAGTGGCCGAATATCGGCTACGACTGTGGAATTACGCTGGTTCGTGACCCGGAGACGCTGCGGGGTGCCATGAGCGCGCAGGCTGCTTACCTGGTGGTGGGCGAAGAGTGGGAGCCATCGCGATACGGACCGGAGCTGTCGCGGCGGGCGCGCGGCGTGGAATTGTGGGCCGGGCTGCGCTCGCTGGGACGCCAGGGGATGGCGGCTATTGTTGAGCGGACCTCAAGCCATGCGCGGCAATTTGCGGCGGGACTGAAGGCGGCCGGGTTTGAAGTGCTGAACGAGGTGGTCATCAACCAGGTGCTGGTTTCATTTGGCACCGCTGAGAACACCCTGCGGACAATTGCGCGTCTGCAAGAAGAGGGAACTTGCTGGTGCGGGTCGACAGTATGGCAGGGCCGGACGGCGATGCGGATCAGCGTATCGAACTGGGCCACGACGAGCGATGACGTGGAGCGCAGCCTGGCGGCGATGGTGAAAGCGGCGCAAGAAGATTAGGAGCGGTTCGATGGACCCGCGCGATGAAGTGGAACCAGATCAACTGGAGATGCTGGCACTGGCCTTCTGCGACCAACTGATGGCCTGCCTGGAGGAGTGTGCGCGGGGGCGGAAGGGTTTGTTTTCAGACGTTGCACTGCTCAATGACGAGGATGAGATCGGCGGCTGGCCGGAGGCCGCGCGGCTGCGCGAATTGGCGGTGGCGCTGCAGGGGGTTTTTGCCCAGCAGGAGCGCCAGAATCCGCTATGCAATGAATTCCTGGATCTCTGTTCGATGCATGGCGAGAGTCACCCTGGAGAACGCAAGCTGGCGCGCGCGTTTCTGGAGCGGATTGAGCGGGGCGAGGTGGGAGTTCAGCCGCCAGAGGAGAAAAAGCCTTGGTTGTAGTCCGCGCTTTTCTGGCATTGCTGGCGGGATTTGCCACCATGACTCTTACAGTGGTGATTTTGACGGCGCTACTGGCTCGCCTGGCTCCGGACTGGGTTGGCGAGCAGGGAAAGCCTGGGCCGGGCTATGCAGTCGTGAATCTGGGCTACTCGTTTCTGGCGGCTGCGGGCGGCGGGTATGTGACGGCGTGGGCGTCGGCCGCCAATCCGCAGATTCACGTGCTGGTGCTGGGGATTGTGGTGCTGGCCATGTCGGCACTGAGCGCATTGCAATCGCGCGGCAAGCAGCCCGTCTGGTACGCGCTGACGCTGCTGGCGCTGATGCCGCTTGGAGTGCTTGCAGGCGGACTGGTGCGGCTGCGGGTGCTGGGGATCCTATAGAGCGAGAGATTCGCGTCGAAAATAAGCAATGAGAGCTTGTCAGCGGACGTCCGCCCGCTATACACTCCCGTTGCTAATTTCCCCAAAAAAATAATGAACGGAGAATGACGGAATGAAATGGCGTGATGCCCTATCGGTAATCACAGTTGCGGCGATGGCCGCGATGGCAACGGCTTCCGTTGGCGCACCTGCGTCAGGCACCGCGAAGATGGGTGGTCCGCTGGCAGGGGTCGCGGCCGATGACAGTCCCGATGTCGTCGAGGTGCGGCACTACAAGCTGACCCTGGAAAAGGCGCAGAAGACTGCTGCGGCCATGCAGACCATCAACCAACTGGTTGCGGCGAATCCCAGCCTGAATGCGGCGTTGGATGCTGGATCAAGCACGACAGGCAAAAAGCCGATAACCGAGCAGGCTGCGGATATCGATTCCAAGTATCCGCAGATTGCGGCGATCATTCATACCAACGGGCTGGCGACGCGCGAGTTCATCGTGGTGACGGGCGCGCTGCTCAACGATCTGGGGTTTGTCATGATGAAGAAGCAGGGCATGATCAAGGATTATCCACCGGGCATGATTACCGCGGAGAATATCGCGCTGATCGAAGGCAACATGCCTGCATTTGAGGAAATCGCCGCGAAGATGCAGCCGCCCAACACGCGGTAGTAGGTTCGAGGGAGCTTGAATAAGTGGGGTTTGGATTTGCGGATTCCCAGGTCTCAAAAGCGAGACCTGGGGTATCCAGCACATGCTTGAACGACACAGTTCCAGGCTGATGGTTCTGGAATTTGGCCGGCACAAGTTCGGAACCACAAGTTCAGAAGCGAATGCCCAGCGTGACGGGGATCAACTCCGTGGTACCCAGGCCGTTGCTCGCAGTGATGGGCGGGGTGTTGATGAAGACGTAGCGCGCCTCGGCGAACAGTTTCATAGTGCCGTCGCCATACACACCGCCGAGCCGATGGGTGAATCCAAGCCCGATATTGCCGCCTGCCTGATTGGAGCTGAAGCTGTTGGCGGTCACGGTCACAGGATAGCCGTAGAAGTCGCAGCACTCCTCAATATTGAAGTTGGTGCTCTTGTGGTAGTA
>Ga0210388_10000834_pt1 | contig 24568 bp, 29 predicted proteins | sample IncBWC19OmetaG_FD_155485 | JGI IMG/M metagenome (GOLD analysis project Ga0210388, IMG submission 155485) | Forest soil microbial communities from Barre Woods Harvard Forest LTER site, Petersham, Massachusetts, United States - Inc-BW-C-19-O ...
GTGGTTATAGCCTGCAGCGAACCATTGACATAAGTCAGCGCGTCATTCCCTGTCGTATGCGTCGGACCATTGACTGTCAAAGTCCCATTGACTGTAACATTCCCCGTCACAGTCTGCGCGCCACTAGCCAGCGTGCCCGTCACATCCAGGTTGTACGGTATGGTCACAGTCGTGCCATCGTTCGTCCAGCCTTTCAATAACTTCTGCAACAGATTCAACCAGTCTCGCATCTGCGCCCACGTACCTTTGCTAATGTACGCGCTAGTCTTCGAGGGATCCTTCGGCACAGGCTCAGTCCCAACCGGTGCCGGCGGTAGCGGCTTAGCCATTTACCCACTCCTCGCAGTAGCCTTTCTTCTGCAACGCGCTGATGGTATCGGCGAGCTTATGCCCAATGTCGTTCCGGTACAGAGGCGAGTTAGGTATGCGGATGTTCTTCGTCCGCTCGAACGCTCGGTCACAAGCTTCGAGCACATTCCTCCCACGATCCACAACACAGGCAACATAGCAGCCAGCAGTAACAAAGACGTCTTGCTCTTTGAGCTTGTCTCCGACGAGACACTTTCCCGCGCGGACTTGTCCGAGATGCACATGATCCATGTCCTCTTGCGTGATGTTCAGCAACGGATAGCCTTCGCACAACTCAGGCTCTGCGAAACTTTCGTACGGAAAGGGCTTGATCCCCATCACCACTCCACACGTATGATCTCTACGCACCTTCAGCGCGTCTTTTCCGTGCACCAAGTCCGCAAAGAATTCCACCATAGGTTGCTTGTGCAAGTGCGTCTGCATAAAAGTGATAGGCCAACCAAGCCGGGCCGTACACTCTGACGGATGAAGTGGGCCGTGCTTTGGAACCAGCAGACCCATGGCGAAATTCCCAACAAACTTTAACGCATGGAGGGTGTCCGTGAGTGGGAGCAGAAAGTCTTGCGCTAATTTTGAGTCGTCTACATACTTGCATACATTTCCCATCTCGCCAGTGTTAGGCCCGATGCCGCCCGGCATAAGCTTCTTGTGTTCAAAGTCTTCTTCCCAGACGCCGCACCAGCCGCCAGGACCGAACCAGCCTGACACGCCAACTTCGCCAATCAGGTCGAGCTTTTCTTGCAAGATGAACGGATAGTTCTTGCTTTGCTTCTTCCACTTCTCCATCATGAAGATCATGTCGTCGGGGCCAGACGAGACATAGCTCGTCGACTTGTCCGCGTGGTCATGCAGAGGCTTGCTAACGTAAGTCCCCTTGGTCTTCTTCACATGAGCAATGCCGTCGTCGAGGCTAGTGAAAGACTGGTACGGTAGACAGTCCATATCCGCGCGCTCGAAGCAATCCATACCGCACTCGCGATCAATCTCCAGCTGTGCCGCGTCCCAGTTGGTACCGAGGATCGGATAGCCTTTGGCGAAGTAGGCATCCAACTTCCGCATGTACTTTCCCACACCAGTCATCACGATCAGGTCCGCCCAATCCATATGAGCCTCCCAATCGTTTACCCGCGTGACCAAGCCCTTGCCGATGTTATCACACTTCTGAGGCGATATGAACACCTTGCACTGATGGCCAGCCCACTGGCTCCGCACGGCCATGTCCACACAGACCCCATCCACATCAATGAACAGAACTTTCATTGCGTATCCTTCTTGCGTTTGTTGTCCCGCGCGATAGCCTTGTTCCGCGCGAGGACTTCTTTCTGGCTAGGCAGGTTTATACCGACCTGCGCGGCAGCGACTTCGCCAAGGCCCTTTCGCCCAGACACCACCTGCTCAGCCAATCCAGCCGGTGGAATCACCTCGCCAATGTAGCGTCCAATAGCCTTGCCTGTGTTCAGCTTTTCCCCTGTGAACGTATCTTTGCCGGTCATGATCTCAGTCGGTATGCGTAGCGCAGGACTAAGGCTCAACGTCGATCCCATCAATTGCGAGTAGCCACTCTGCCCCGTGCTAAACTTATAGATCGCCTGTGGCACCGAGTCCGCGCCGAAGCGCCTGATACTCGCATCGTTATTCCCAGTCACTTTTCTAATAGCTGCATCCATAGCCGGGTAGATCACCGCGCTCGAGACAGCCAACATCGCCATCTGATCCAACGCATGTGCTCTATCCGCAATGCTCGAATCTCGTCCGATCAAGTCCTTGACCATGTTGCCATACGAGGCAAGTCGACCGTAGTCATACCGCGCGAAGGTAGGCACAGTCTGCATGATCTGCGACAGCGCCCGCGAGCCAGCGATCTCACTCGGCAGCCGGTAGTTCGGTATGTGCTTCTCGACTTCCTTGATAGCCTCTGGCAGACTCTGCCCTGCGTCCATATGAGTCCGGTAGGCGTGCATCATAATCACGTCGTTCCAGGACCAGAGCGACTTCGCGCTATGTGCGTAGATAGCCTTGACCATCGCCGCGGGATTAGCATACCCCCAAGCCTTAGCTACCCCAGTCATCTCAGGCGCCGTACCCAGTTCCTTCGCCATGTTCTCAGCAAAGTTCCTCGTAGCCAGCGCAGGGTACATCAGTCCCGCGCCGGACTTGATCGCTTCCCGATACAGCGGCGACATGGTCATCACATCATTGTGAGCCGCTATCGCCGTCTTCATCGTACTCGGTAAGTCGACTGTCAACGCCTTCAAGTTCCCTACCAACCCACCCTCGATCAACTTATGGTCGAGAACGTTCATCACGTGCGGCAGTGGGTTCCAGAACAACGACCCTACCGTGGCTCTTGCGACGTTGTTGAGCACCGCGAACCCACCCGTATGCGCCGGGCCTGAGAAGTCGTCGAGTACATTAGCGACCTTCGCATCGAACTTATATCCATGGAGCTGAGGAATGTTGACTTCTCTATAACCCCCTGGTGCCTCTTTACTAGGCGCGACAACGACAGAGTTAAACTCTGGCGAGTGTTTAAGCTGCTCGAGAAACGACGCATTGTGAAGAGCCTCGCTCAAATTAATATTTCCCTGGATCGCGCTAACCAGTGGATCATGGTGATAGCGCAATGGCGTATTCGCCTCAATCGCCTTGGTTGTGCTATCCGTTAATGAGTACTTGTTCCCCATAAACGTAACTGATTTGTCCTCCAGATCCTTAGCCGAAAGTTTCCCACTGCCTGTAATCTTACCGCCTTGATATACTTGAAACGAATTATTGTTCTTTGACTGCACGATATGTCCAGTCTCTGTGCCAGAGTCATCGACCATGCCAAAGACTTTTCTAGCCTGCGCTTCCGGCGCATACGTGCTGATGCCTCTCGGTTTTCCTTGAGGCACGACGCTTTGGATCGTGTCAACCAGCGAGCTCTTGCCAACGGGCACACGGGATATGTACTTCTCCACGTCAGGGCCAACTTGGACTCCTAGCACACGAAGCTTTTGGAGCATGACTTTGTTCTTCGCCATGATCGGCTCGACGGCCTTCTCTTTCAACTCTTGCGCGCGAGGCGAGAGTTTAACCGAAGGGTCCTCGAACGAATGGTAAATATTCTCAGCGTGCTCTGCCCAGTCCTTCGGTAGAAAGTTTTTCACATCTGTCAACCACTGCATGCGCAAGCCCGTGTTGGTTTTGCCCAGAGTGTATAGGCTGTCGGACAGCTTGCCAATGGTGTCCCCTGCGACTGAGGTCACCGCTTGCAAGCTCGACACACCAGCCGAACGGTTCGTCACCGCGCTGATCGCTGCCTTAATACCTTTGAGTGGCCCTGCCACATCTCCCATAGCAAAGCCCATTGACATCTTCTCAGCCGTCGGCAATTCCTTTTGAAAGTCCGAGTTGACCTTCGCCATTATATCTCGCTTTCCTCCTCCGAGATCATTGACGTTTCTTTGCACGTCGCCCGGGCTTGGCGGATTAGGCTTAGCAATCGCAGGGCTCGCAAGCGCTTCTTTTTCTTCTGCTTTTGGAAGTGCTGCCTTTGACTGTCCAAGTGGGCTTTGCGTTTGCTTTTGGTCATTGCCTCCTCCGAAGAGGGAAGACACAAGAACGGCTTTGCTACCGGGAGTAGGCGGTAGTGGAGGTGTATCGGTGTTCGCAGGTTGCGCGAAGGCGTCGTTGATATTCATTCTATCGGCTCCACTTCAGTCGCGCTGGTTTTCTTGTACAGCTTGCCATTGATCATAACCGAAGAGCCAATGGCTACCTTCGCCACGTCCGCGGGGCTGTTGGCAGTCGGTGGCAACGGTGGCTTGCCGGGAGTGCCTGTGCCGCCGGTCTTAGCCTGGCGCGGAGCCAGCGTCGAATCCGTCGACTTCCACGGGCCGAAACCAGACGTGGTTGACGTCACTCGCTTGCTGATATCACCCTTGACCTTATCAACTTCGTTCATGAAGTCGTCCGCGCTAGGCAAGTCACCAGGTTTCTTTACTCCTTTGGCCAGCCTGGACCGCGCGCTCAGTACCATCTCCGCGGCAACAGCCTTCTTCTGGTTGTCTGGCAAGGTGCTCAACACAGGGTCAGTCGCGATCAAGCTTTCCACATAGGTCTTGTCCGCGGCAGTCGGTCGTCCGGCTTGCGCTTGGGCTTTGGCCAGATCCATGTCGGTCGAACGTTGGAACCCTGCAGCGGCACGAGCATCCGAGCGGGCTTTATAATCGAGGTTGGACTTCTCGACCGAATCCCTCAGCGCAAGCGACTGACCTTGCAAGTTTATCTGCGCGCCCTTCAGCCCTTCATCAGTCCGGTCATGCCGGACCTTCTCCAAGTAGTTAGCCTGCGCTTGGTCTTCTGTAACATTCTGGTGCGCGGCAGTGAGCTTTTCGCTATACGTCTGCGATCCCTTAGCAAGCTGTTCGAGCTTCGGCGTATCTTGGTCCAACTGACCCGACAATTGAAACTTAGTAATATCCACGCCTTGCGCGGCCAGTGTCTGCAACGCGGCGGTGTACCCTGCCTGATCCTTCACCGCGCCAAACAGATCCCCCACAGCCTTCATCTGCGCGGCACCAGCAGCCAGTTGATCCTTCTTCCTCGTAGCGACTTGGTCTCGCAGCGTGCTGGCTTTGGTAGCCCATTCGAGACTAGCTTTGGGATTAACCGGCGCGAGAGCCTGCGCCATCTTGTCCATCCGCGCAGCGTTCTGCTCACTTGGATCATCACCGGCACCAGCCGTATCCGGTGTCGTCCCTTGTTGCCCCCACACCTGCGCGGCAATTTTGCGCTCTTGAATCTGGTTCTGTATATCGATCAGCTGTTGCTGCCCTTGCAGCTGGTGAATAACCAGATCCTGCTTGGCCAACTTCGCTTCAGCATTCTGGCGCACAGCATCCACGTACCCTTGGTAGATCGGAATAAACGAGGCCATGATTAGAATCCCGAGTCAGTAAAGCCGCTGATCAAATCGTCAGGTGTCGATGTGGCTGCCGCGCCAAGGTTCTCGCTTCCGCTTGGCGCGAGGCCGTTCACCCCATTCACAATACTGTTGATGCCACTGCCAAGCCCATTCGCAATCCCGCCGATGCCGGAGGTCACATTCCCTGCCGCGTTGTTGGCATTCGCAAACTCTTCCGACAGAATCTGTCCAGCCGACGATGGGCTGGATTGGTTCGTTTCCGTAGCGCTCAACAGTGGATTCAGCTCTTGCAGTTCCTGGCTCGTCGCGCCTTGGTTAATGCCCATCAGCTGCGACAGCAAGGTTTGCAGATTAGTCTGGCTCGCCGTTTGTTGTTGCGTCTGGAGTTGTTGCTGCGCCAATGTGTTCGACGCGGTGTCTTGCTGTTGCTGCGTTTGCAACTGTTGTCCGCCGAGCAGGTTCGAGAAGTTCGCTTGTTGCTGGCTTTGTTCGAGCTCCGCAAGTGTAGCCGTATTGCCGAACTGATTCTGCCCCATCTGGTTCACAATCTGTTGCAGACCTTGGTTCGTGCTAGCCGTCTGGTTGATCGTCGACTGCGCACTTTCCATCTGCGCGATGTTGGCAGCCTGAGACTGGGAAGCAAAGTTCTGCCCGTACTGTTCCGCGGCAACGAGTTGATTGCCAGAGCCAACTTGACCGGTCTGTGCGAGGCTACGGTTCAATGCTTGCGCGCCTTGGGTCTCTTGGAACTGCTCACCGGCATTCAGCCCGTACGGGTTCTGGTTTGCCACGGCTTCCAAGCTCGCTGGCGTCGACACTCCTCCGCCTTGCAGGGTCTTAATCAGCTGCGTCGGGTTATCCACCAGCGCCTGTAGTTGTGCATTTTGCCCAGGCGTGCTTACGTTGGCCGCACTGGTCAGCGCGCCGATGTTCGTTCCCACGTTGGTAGGAATGGCTCCTGTGTTCGTGCTAATATTAGCCGAGCCCATGATCGAGCCGAGCAATCCATTCTCAGCCGACTGATCCCCCAGTATCTGGCTAGTCAGTCCTGGGCCTTGCAGCAACGCTTCGAGCGCCGGCTCATAGCCTTGCGCGAATTGTCCAGCCGGATTGGCCGCTACCGCGCCAGCTTGCGCGCTGCCTTGCACCGTGCTAGGGCCTGACCCGAGCAGTTGATTCAATCCCAATGCCGCGCTCAGCCCACCCGAGATCAACGACCCAGGATCGCTATACCCACCCGTGCTCGAACCGCTGCTAGTCGAGCCACCAGACGAGCCACCGCCTCCCCCCGCAACACTACTAATCGCCCCCACAGCGCTAGCCGCTGCCCCCACCCATGCTGCTGGCATATCAGCCCCTTTCAAGTGCTACGTCGTCAGCGTCGTCCACGCCGTGGATACAGAACCAAACAATATCTGATATCGCCGTGATGCGGTGTTCGACTCCCGCGGGAACCGTAATCGCATCACCTGACTCGTACCACTCTACTTCGCCGCCGTCGTACTCAACCTTCACTAGCCCCGTGCACAGTATGCTATAGTGATCATACGTGTGCTTGTGCGAGCCTATCACTCGTCCCGCTTTCGCCTTCATCCGCCTCATGTACACTGGGTTCCCCGGCGTCGGGAAGAAGTGCATCACGCTCAGTTCCTCGTCCAAGGTTTTCACGTTTGAATCTCCTCTCATAGTCGTGTACTCTGAGGCACACACACAGGACTATATAATCCTGGTCCGACTCGTTCACAACCCCATGCGGGACAGTATTAACAAAACGATGCACATCACCAGGGTTATCCCTAATAGACTCATCGTCATATACGAAAGCTGCTCCGACAGCGGACTGGATGCAGATGTTAAACTTATCATAGTAGTCCACATGCCAACTCCTATCTATATGCTTGTGAATCTTGTGGCCGGGCTTCACCCGCCACAGTATCACGTCGCCAATCCGCTCGGCTTCCACGCACCGAGCCAGATCAAAGACCAGCTTTCTGATGGAAGGTAATGCATAGTAAGCTGGGTACCAGATTGACTCATGTTCGGAATTGAAGTTCGTCCAATCACCTGACTCCACGAAAGGTGTTTTATCATTGAGACGGATCCACATATCATCAGAGTCTCGGTGTGGCCCGGCTTCGCTGAGTCTTTCTTTGTCGACATTCCAGAGCTCCGGATGCTGGTGGATCTCAAGGGCAAGGCTCGTGACGTTCCAGCCTTGGGCGATCTTCAAAAAGTTTTTCATCTAGGCTACTCCGGTCTCGATTTCAATTTCCAATGCCTCGAGTCGCTGAGGCGTGAAGGCGGTGTGGCGGAGCTGGAAGGCTGTGCGAGTGGTCATGCCGAGCGCGCTGGCAAACGGCCACGAGGCTTGCATCCAGATCATGCGGTAAGGCATCCAGTTTTGGTAGTCTGTCTCAGACCGACGGACCATGACATTGCTTGAGGTAGCATCGCCAACAATGCTGACGCGGCGAATGAACTTCTTCGCCATCACACCACCGTCCCAGCGCGGGGTCACGACGTTGAAGTCTATTGGATTCCCATTGTCACTGCCGGTAGCGTAGCTCAGCGCATAGACATTGCCATTGCTCGGGTCTTGCATGTAGCCAACGTCGGTCAACTCCGCGCTATCTATCGGCAAGAACGGGCCGGTCTGCCAGCTTTGTACAGTAGCATAGGTCTCTGGCGTAGCCGTTGCCGAAATGACATACTGGAAAGTCTGCGCGCCAGTCACCGTTACATTGAACAGTCCTGTATATTGCGGCTGCACAGTGTTCGAAATAACCACCGGGTCTCCATCCTGCAGACCATGCGACAACGGCGCGGTGCTGGCCAGTGCTAGCGCGTAAGTCGAGCTGCTCAACGGCGCGACACTAATCGACGTCACAGTAACTGGCGCGGCCGGAGTCGAACTCCACCATGTGTACCAGTCTTGCGAACCAAAGTCATACACCAGTGTAACACCTGTTGTCAACAAAGTCAATACATATAACGGATGACCGAAGTGAGTCGTGGCAAAGGACTGGACCAGAGTGAGTGGATCGTTTTGAATGATCCGGTCGACAAACGGAGTCGACACTACCACTGGCGTATAGCCTTGCATCACATATACCTTCGCGCCCTCTGTGCTCGTCTGTCCCACCCAGATCACAGAGCCTTCCATCTCACAAATGCTTCGACCGACGGCACAACCGACTTGATAAGCCAATGTCGAGTTCGCGCTAAGCGGAGACCCAGGTGCCGCGTTAGCATTGTCGTAGAAGAACTCACACGACCACTGCCCGAAGCCAACCAAGTACGGTCCGACCTTGGCAATACCCACACCGCCGTCTGGCTCGTTCTGAATCGCGATTTCGTTCAGCGCGGTCCAGTTCGTCGGATCGTTTAGGTTAGAGCCCCAAATTTTCCCATTGGGGTCCATGACGTAGAAGGTGGTATCGAGGTAAACCAAACCATAGACTGTAACTGCGGGGTAATTTGCACTGGTGATTCGATTAAGAGAAGCGAGTGCGGCGCTGAAGTAGTAACCTTGGTGCGCAGACTTGAACACAAGGTATGGAGTGGCAAGGCCATTTGATGTCTGGTTAAAGTTGTAGAATTCATTCGGCACAGTCGGGCTCAGCGGATAGCTAGTCGAGCCAGCTTCCAGTGCCCACACGTCGTTGTAGTAAGTGTTTGCGGTTGAGTTGTAGCCGCCGATAATAAAGATATCTCCATACACCACAGGTATCATGCTGCGTGTTGCGTACCCTGGCGCGGAAGTGAACAGCGTCCAGGTGACTCCATCCGGAGCAGTCCAGATTTCATTCGACTGCGCGCCGTTGATGTACGTGGTGAAGAAGTAATACAGTCCACTCGTTGGGTCATACACGACTTCGCCAGACCTGCCACCACTCACAGACGTGCCATCCATAAATGCATAGCCGACTGCGGGAATGCTCGTGCCCTCGTTGTTGCAGACGAAAGTGCAAGGCGTGGTATAGCCTGAACCGACTGTGGTAAACGTAACAGTCTTGACTTCCGAGTAATCATTGAAGATGTTATTGCTTTCCCCTTCTGTGCTATCGGTGTAAGCATACGCGGCAGCTCCACCACCGCTGGCTCCGTTCGTCACAGTCACGCCGGTGCCATACACTGCTCCAATGCCGATCGACGTGATCACAGTAAAAGGATACATCGGACAGCCGCCGACGTTGAACGGATTCGTGTTCACGCGAGTCCACGTCACTCCATTGTTCGTCGAAGCCCATTGGTCTGACACCGCGTTCTGGAACGTCGTGTTCGTAGTGCCGAAGCCCATGAAGCCACCGAGCACATACATCGTCGTCCCGACGTTGAAGAATCCAAACCTCCGCCGGCCGATCCAAGGGCAGCTTGGGTTCTGCACGGTCCAGTTGGTTCCGTCTGGCGTCGTCCATACGTCATGCCACAGGCCTGAATTCGGCACACCGCTGTTAGGTCCAGGGTAGCCCTGGCCACCAGCGAGGTAGATCGAGCCGTTGAACAACTGGACTTCAAAGTCTGTTCTTCCGCCCCATGGAGCATTGGCTGTAACCTCTGTCCACGTTACGCCGTCTGGTGTGCTCCACACATCGTTGAGGTAAGTGCCGGCCGAGTTCAACCCGCCCATCAGAAACAGCACGTTGTTCAGCACAATGGCTTTGCCGTACGAACGGTTTGCTGGCGCGCCGCTTAGCGGATTCCAAGTAATCCCATCAATCGAAGTCCAAGCGTCGGACAGCACTCCACTAGCATTCACGCCTCCGAACAGGTACAACTGGCCAAGAAACCCTGCAACAGCAGCGCCTTGCCTAGCCGAGAACGCGGCGTTGCTTTGGATCTGTACCGGCGCGATAGTGGCATCACCGCCATACTGGTTTAGGAAGTCTGACGAGACTCCGTACAAAGTCCCATTGTAGTTATAAATCCCTTGGCCAGTCCCACCTTCGCCTTGGAAGGCCAGGCTATACCCTGCACGCTTCACCGCGCGCATGCCTATCTGACCTTGCTCAATCAGCCCATTGACGAGCTTCGAGTCATAGTTCAATGTCGCATCTCGACTGTTGATCTGCTCAATCACCTGCAGCCGTAGTGGTTGCATGTCAGCCATTAATGCCCCCTGCGATCAAACTTGATGCGGAGTTCTACGTCTTGCTCTTGGCCCCACTCTTCAATCAATTCGAGCTGACCAATGGCGCGCTTCTCTATTCGAGCATAACGTTCGCTCGACACAGGGTATTGGTTGGCGAGCTCATACGACAGGCATTTGATGAAAGGCCAGTAGTACTCCGCCGGAAAGTCAATGACGTCCGACAGGTTGACTGCGTTCGTCAGCGGTTGCAGGGCCTTCAAGTATGCCGTGAACACACTGTTGCTCGGTATCGGGTAGAACGTTATACGAGAATTCGGACTGTTCAATTCACTACCCAGTGGTTCGAACCAGTACTGCGTCGGTACACCAAACGAGGTATACTTGCCACTCAGCTCGACGAACTGTTCGCGCGCAAGTGGCCACAGGTCAATGGACTGCTGAGAGATAGTATTCACAATCTCAGCCTCAGTCACACGCAAGACCCTGTCCGTAATCACCGCTCCTGGTCCACTTGCTGTCGGGCCGATGTAGTAAGTCTGTGTGTTAGCAACAAACGGTACTTGAATCGTAGACACCTTCCACAGTGCGATGCCACTTGCCATCCAGGTCTTGAGTAAGAGGTTCAGCGCGAAGCTGATATTCGTGTAGTCATTCGGATTAGGCTGCGACGACTGATCCAACGCTCCCAGCTCCAACATCGTCGCGATGATGATCTGGTTCTGAGTGACTGGGAAATCGGTGGCCATCAGATGTAGCTCCAGTAGATATTGAAGTTCGTCGTCGCGCCGTCGCCGATGGCAAACTGAAAAGGCGTAGTGAACTTTTGCTGCGCGCCAGAGTTATGCAGCCATGTCCCTGTCCACTGGATTGCTGCACCACTCGCTGGTGGGCTGGTGAAGCTAATGGCTCCGTAGGGAAGCTGGATTGTATACGCAGCCGTCAGCACACCGTTGATATAAACACTCGGCGTGCCTACGACAATCTCCCCAGTCGGCACCGGTATGTCGCCGCTGAATGTCGGCGTAGGCTCCGGGTTCGCGTACGGCACCGACATCTGGTCCTTCACCCCACGCACAAAATCCTGTGGCTGCCTCGGTTCCCAGTCCTCCGGACACACCCACACATTGTCCCACCTCAGTTTCATATCTGTGTTCTTGTACTTGAAGCCACAGACAACACACAGCATGTTCCAACCGCCGGGTTGCCAGAAGTCTGCGCGTCCCATTTCATCTCCCGTTACCGACGCCAATCAGCGGCAGATAGCTGTAGTGAATCGGTGGGGCTGCTGTCGGGGCTAATGGCCCTGCAGTTTGCCCTTGGAACAATGTTGCAAATTTAGCGTACTGGCTAAGCCTAGACTGCGGTGGGAGGTCAAATACACAGTTAGCAATATTGGGTGGGACTATGCTCGCAGCCGGTGGCCCTTGCACCCAGCCACTGTAGTCATACCTGCGCCTCAATGATTGCATGGTCTGTGGAGGTAGCTCAGTCCATACACCAGCCCCCATTATGTCGGCAGCCCTGGGCTCTTGCGACCACCCGTCCCATACTGTACGGTTAGCAGGATACTTCGCGCGAGGCGGCAAGTCCGTTGACGTACAGGTAAAAGCTATTGCATTGTTCGGCATTCTCGGACTGACTTGCGTGCCTTGGTACTGAGTCCAATTCGTCCCTGGCCTCGTCAGCCTCGCCCACGGAAAGTTCGGTACAAGCGCATCAGTCCAGTTCGTCCCAATGCCAAGTACAGCCGGCGTCCAAGTGAGCCTGATTTGACCTCCCGCGCCTGGCCCACCAACGCCATTAGGACCACCATTATCTCCGCCGCCACCACCCCCGCCAGGAAACCCACCGGTACCGCCAGTATTGCCAGAACCATTGTCCGCAAAGGAACCCCCACCTCCACCACCGCCATTAGCATTTGCCCCTCCTGTGCCACCGTTCTTCGAACCGCTTGTCCCGCCTGTACCACCGGCGCCACCAGCCACGCCATTATCGCCAGCACCGCCAGCACCGCCTGTGTCATTGCCTACACCAGTCGGCGGCGTAGCTCCTGCCTTACCAGCGCCATCTGGTCCACCAGCTCCACCGCCTCCGCCGCCAGGACCACCGAAGCTTGGATCATCACCGCCGTTGCCACCTGCGCCTCCGGCAAACTTCGTAGTGCCTACAGCGCCTGTGGTCGTGCCACCAGCACCACCGGTGCCGGCTGCTGTGCCGCTGAACACACCACCGAGGCCTGGGTTCGATCCGACAGTAGAGGTGGATAGACTCGATCCATTGAACCAAGTCGCAGTGCCTGGCGCGCCACTTGCTCCGTTGTGTCCCGCGCCTCCTGCGCCGATTTGAATCGGTATGGAGCCGCTTAACCCCACCACATTACTAACCGACGAATAGCCTCCGCCACCCCCTGCGCCACCTCCCAGTGAATCATCTCCTTCCCCACCACCGGCACCGGCCCAAGTCTCTATCTGATTCGTGCTGGTCCACGTGCCAGATAGTGTAACCGATGTTCCAGTAGTGACGATTAGAACTGTCATTTGGCGCGTGCGTTACCGGAGACCTTGCGTTGGAGAGCCGTCGAAGTTCCTTTGCTATTTAGTACTATCGGAGGCGCAGCGTAGATCGAGAACGCTGTGACCTCCGTATTGCCGTGGATCTTATCCAGTGTCACCATCACATTCCCTGGCATGTGGGACTCGACCAACGTAGTAGCGATGCACTGAGCGACAAGCGTCTCTGCCGCGTTGATATCTACGTTGGGCGGCAGATCCGCTAGGACTGTGAATGAATAGACTGGCATTAGATCGGGTCCTCTTGCCATGTGAGAGAGACGGTGTAGTTGCCACCACCGGCGACTCTCGTGCGAAGGGAGAAGCCTAAGCCATTGGCAATACCGCCGATGCAATTGGCTTCTTGCCCAGGTCTCGCGGTCCAACGGTAGATGCCTCCGTTGGCGTTCGCGCACAGCGCAGCACCGCACACTGGCTCGGTACCAACGACAGGCTGTGTGCCCCAGGTAGTGTTGACAGTGGAAGCCGATGCTGGTGCGTAGACATCTTTCGACGGCGTGAGCGCACCACCACCGGTGACACCTGCCGTGGTGATATACAACAGATCGACTTCACTTGCCGCGCTCGACGTTCCCATGCCCTGCATCGAAAACTCTGTCACCCAGATTCGACGGCTCGAAGCCGGTACAAGGGTAATCACATCGTTCCCCGCGGTGAGTGCGCCGTTGGGCACTGTTACAGAATAAGTTGCCACAACATTCTCCTAGAAATTAGCGGGGCACCAGACGAGTTGGATCGCCGTTGATACCGCGGTGGTTTGAGCAAACATTAGCGCATCACCAATGTTGGTCTGCATCCAGCCAAGCTCGCTATACGGCAGCACGAAGCCGCCGTTTTGCGCGAGAGGCCAAGTGCAGCTAATGTCTGCTGGGCCGGATGAAGTCTGAAACTTTACTGTGTTACTGTTGCTGGTGATGACACAAAGCTGTAAGACGATAATACGTTGGCCTGTCTGCGCGGCGACAATGGTCGTGTCGCCGGTCGACGAAGGCGTGGCAAAGGCATATGCTACCTGGAACTGGCCGGCCATTACGACTCCTTGTCAAACTTCTCAGGACCACTGACGCAGAGCTGCATGGTGAGACAGTGCGCATAGATGTGGCCTTCTTCTGTGATACGGTTTACAGTCAAAGGACCGATACCATTCCACATGACTTTGTCGCCAACACGAGTGCCGAGAACGTGAGGCGGTTCGACTTCTGGTTCAACCACCGGCTCTTCATGAACAACTACTGGCAATTTCGGAATATGAAACAGTTCCATCATGCACCTCCAAGTGTGATGGGGCGATACTTGACCGTGTGAATCACAAGCAAGAGCGAGGCGTCAGTCGGTGTCGCTGCGCCAGTGGCAAAGGTGGTCAAGGCAATCTGCCCTGTAACACCTGCCCCAGCGTTGTTTTGGTAGCCTCCGAACTGTTTCGCTTCCAGCCTACCGCGGCCGTACAACTCGACAATAGCCACTGGAGCCGAAGCTACCCAGGTCAAAATAATCCCAAGGCCGTCTGTGATCGAGTAGTCAATATAATCAATACGAAGCAACGAGGCCAAATGCGGCCCTGCCATGCCCGGCAACATATCAGTCAACAGCGCCGGGTCGATAATGACAGTAGGTCCTGTGGCCAACGCTGTGGTAAGGTCACCGGTTACTTTTGATACTGTGTTACGAGGGCCATCTATCAAAATCTGAGTGGCCACGGCGAAGTTGGCCATTTTAACGCTCCTGCAGGGCGGATTGGAAGTCCACTGTCATGGTCTGCGTCGTGCCAGCAGTCGTAGACAGACCCAATGTCGGCGTCAACAAAGCGCTTGGCAATGTCGGTGCTGTCATACGTGCGACTGCACCTGCGTTCTGCGGATTGCCAGGAGTGTTGATGTTCGACTGCGGAATGTAGCCGACCAGCTGAGTGTCGACGTAGGCAAGCACATCACCCAGGCGAGTGATAGCAAACGCCAAGTCAATGTTCGTTGCGTTGGCCATGGTGTAAGCGGCTGCAGGAATAACCACCGAGGTTGTCACACTTGCTACTGTGACGTTGATGCTCAGCCCCGTGCCGCCGACCCATTTGAAGTACACGCCATTCACAGCGGCCGAGATCGGGTTCGCGCCGGTAGCAAACATGCCTGCCACAAACGTTGCCGTAGCTACGGTGCTGATCGCCACACGGGCTTGGTAGAAGAACTTCTTCGGCGCGATGTTTACGGTGAACGAAGCGTTGGTAATTTCAAGATATTCAAAGCTTCCCGTCAACGCGGAGATCGTGACGGCACCACCTGCCGTAGCAGGAGTCAAAGTTGCTGATCCAGTCCCCGTCGGCGTGTATGCGCCGGTGGCTGCGATCAGATCCCCAGCGTTGTCGAAGTCGTCCGAGTAAACGTGGTAGAAAAAAGGATTCTGCACGCCGCAGAGATCCAGTGGCTGAAAGTTCGCATCGGAGCTAATGCCCGACAAGAACCCTGTTGGTTGTTGCGATGCGACTGCTGCCATGATATCTCCTTAAGCCTTTTTGCCGTAAATAGGATGCGGGACGCGCTTGGCGCCGAGGCTTGAGTTAGGCTGGTGTACAGGACCGGATGAACGCACAGGCGTACCAGTGTGCTCATATGGAGTATTGCGGATTGTTTCTGACCCGATAATCGGCTGCGAGGGGCCATTGCTCGGGCCCTTCTCGTTTAGATTCATTCGAGTGATTCGAAGTTTTTGGTTGGACATGGAGACACTCCGGCGGGTTTACGATGGTGTAAAACCGGCGGTTCATACCGACACCGCCCTGGCTATGTCGCCAACCCTACGGACCGTTCGAGCCCCATACGCAACGCGGATCGCCCCAGAAGATCGAGTAACGTTCACGAGACTTGGCCTTGGCATTGTCCGTGTCGTAGTCGTTGTCCTGAGTAAAAGTGATACCGACGCGGTTGAAGTAAATCATTCCGTTCGGCGCATTGCTGCGGAGGAACCATGCATGTGGCGAGGTGAAATAGTGATTCAGGTGAATCCCGCCGGGGATGCTGTTCGTGGCCTTGAGCACGTTGATGTCGTTATCAGCCGTGCCAGACTGGAACACTGACTTGAGAATACGGTTGGCATTGAACCATTCCTGGCGTGCGATGTGCAGGCTCTTGGGAATGATATTGATCAAGTTGCCGACGTCGTCCGTCGCGCCCATCATCTGAATAATCAGATCTTCAATGGAGGCTTCGCACAGGTCAGCACCGACAGCCAACATGTTCGACCACGTGCCGCCCGAGGTATTCGGGTGGGCCGTGTTGCACAGTGAAACGCCGTCGCCGCCGATGAAGCCGGCAGTGAACGCGTTGTTATAAACGTTTGCTACGACGTTTTCCTTCGTCTGGTTGAAGGCAAAGGCCAGCGCGCGAGAACGCGTTTTCGACACCGACTCGTAGAGGTCATCTTCCAACTCTACCTGTGAGACGATGTAGCCCAACGAATATTCAACGTGGGTCCAGATGCTGGAGAAGCCTTGCACTTCCGAGACGTAGTTTGTCGAGGCCGTTTCTTGCTTCACTTGCGCGAGACCGAACCCGATAATCTGGGTATCCTTCTCATAGTTCTGCGTGGACATCTCTTGGTCGCACAACGCAGTCCACTCTGGGACATGCTCGTTGTACATACGACCCCACCAGCCGTGGATGCCAGGCCAGAGCGCTAGGGGGTGGGAACCAGTGGTAATCGGACCGCCAACTGCTGCCATGATAGCCTCCCCTTATTGTCCGATCGTGCCAGAGCTCTTCAGTTCGTGAGCATTCCACGTAACGATGAAAGGCGTGTTGGCGCTGTTGCTTACATTGACCCGCTGGGATACACCAAGAACTTTGAGCGGGAACCCGACTGTGCCGGCGATGGTACCAGTCGTCAGTGTCATCGTGCTGAGAACGCTGGTGAGGCCGGTAGGAATCGTCTGCGCAGCTGTTGCGTTGTACGTCGCATTGCCACCGATCCAGCCTGCTGTTACACCTGCAGCGGTGTTGTCGCCCATGATCTCCATGACCAAATTGGGATCATCTGCGACCATCACGTAGTAGTTCTGGAGCTTCACCTGTGGGACATAGGTATAGTCCAGCGCGTACGGGTTGCGGAACACACTCACGATAATACCGCGAGCAAGTTCCGTGGTAGCGCCCGTGCACTTGACAACTTGGGGAATGCCAAATGTCCCCCAGGGATTGCTAGTGTCCGAGCCGCCGCCGGTAATCGTTTTGACTGCATCGCCAATTGCATAAGTGTTCGTTGCGTCGCTCAACGGAATCTCATACATGTGGCACTGGGAGCTATAGTCAAACGCTCCGTTCGCAGCCAGCACGGAAAATCCATGCGGGCTAAGCGGGTTTGCCATTTTGTCACCTATTCACGTTTGGTGTCAATCGAGATGCTAGAGCCTTTAGGAATATAAGTCTCCGGGCGCCTAACACCGTCTATTTTGCCGGACTTGATTTGTTCGTCGACCTTGCGCGCGCGAGACTGGTAGAAGGCACAATTCTCTTCGTACCACTCTTGCTTGATTTTCATCAGATGCATGGTCAACGGCTTCCCGCTGTCGTGTGACCCGGAGATGCAGGTCATGTATTCGCCAGCAGAATCGGTGTCGTTGCCGCGCCGGCGAGCGCGCTTGACTTCCGACCGCAATACGTACTCGTAGCCGTTTTCTTCCGCGTCTTCGAGCCTGCCTGGGTAGTCCGCGATCCAGTGGAGATGGTACCCTGGAATCTTCGTGACTGCCAATGTTAGCTTACCTGTGCCGAACATCGTGCGAGTGCGTTCGAAACCGCCCTCGAGTTCGGGGTTCCGCGCGCGCGGATTGACAACTTCGTCCACCGCCATGCGCGAGGGAATACGTTCTTGCGGGCCCAGATCCATCTCTTGCCCGTCATCATTGTCTGTGATCTTCATGATCCTGCTCCTGGCTGTTTCCAATATTCTTCGGCATAGTCTTCGAGGGTCTTATAGATCCCCGCTTTGACATAACGTTGCCCTGCTCTCATTGCGTCGTCGGGAAGAGCCGACACGGATTTCTTGCCCGTGCGTGGTCTCACACCACTTCCGCCCTCGCCAGCACCTGGGGTGATAGCGATCTTTTTCTTTACACCAAAACGATCGGGGAACATCTTCCGTACGCGCTCATCCAACTCTTCGAGCCTGTCTTCCACAGAAAGGTCAACGCGTTTACCCAGTCGTGCTGCATGACCATCGGCAAAGGCAACCATGTCTTCGTTCTCCGGCGAGGTGTTATACCACGTCGCGTTGTCTTTGTACCACTGTGTGAGCTGCGGCGGTTGTTCGACTTGCTTGGTTGGGGCAGCCGCTGGCTGGACCTTCGGCACTGCGGACGGAGCGCTCTTCAACTCGTCCATCTCATCGGCGATTTCTTCGGCCAGCTCCATGTTGCCTGCGACCATAGCTGCGCGCCGTTCTGACTTCATCCGAGCAAGAGCCGCGTCGATAGCGCGCTTCTCCATGCCCTCGTGGTACTTCCGAATTTCCTCGATCGTCTTTCCCTGGTCTTCGAGCCGGCTCTTTGCTTCAGCCAACTCCCGGCGCAAGGCTTCATTTTCGCGCTTTGTGAACTGCTTAATCTCCCGCCCACGAGCAACGAAAGTCTCTGCATCCACCCAGTCCTTTTCCTTGCCCTTAAACTCGTCCGCCGGGCGCCAGCCTTGCACCCGTGCCTCACGTTCGATGGCTTCGTTATCACCACCTGTGTCTACTTCATTTCCTTCGTCGAGCGTGCTCATTGCTTGCCCCTGTATACCATTGTCAAGTCCGTGTCATGCATAATACGATACTCGACATTGTTGTCTTCTGAGTCTTTTTCCATATGGACCCAGCCGTGGTGCTTCTGGAACTTAACCCGGTCGCCGACGTGAACCCAGTCTGTTTGGATCCAAGCTTGCAACTCGCTGTCCCATCTGCGCATGTCTTTGAAGGCTAGCGGCCCCATTGCTGCCACGGTGCCTTCGGTCTGGTTCATGGCATCGCGCTCACTTTGGGAGGGCAAAACAAAAATCCCACCGTGCGAAAAGCTTTCCACCAGATCCAGCTGAATTGCTATCTTGTTTCCGGACGGGACCCATTCAGGTTCCCTCAACGCCTTCCGGACTGTCTTCGCGATCTCTGTCATCGTCTTCCTCAATCAGTAAGTTAATCAAACTATCTACCTCAGCTATCCGACCTACCACGTCGGCTGTTCGCATCGCGGTGGCTTCCATTTCCTTGAACGTCGTGCCGCCACTTGCGAGCAATTCTACGTACTCCTGCCGGCGCAGCCTAAGCCCCGCCAGAACTTCCTGTGTTACTTGACTTAGCTGCCAAGCTAGCCATTGATCTCTCGTGCTCACGTTGGGCATCGTCTTCTTCTCCCTTGTCTTGAGTCTTCACCATCTCATGCGCGAGAGCCATGGCTTTGATCACCCCGTCGAGGTGAGCGTTCTTCGCGCCTATCTGCATTTCCAACATAGCTATCTGATGGCCAGTGTCGACCCCCTTGGCATTTGCCATGGCTTCTGCTGCCTGGGCTGTGAGTAGAGCAATTTCTGCTTGCAGCTTGGATTTGTCTTGCTCCAGTTCTTGCATAGCAATCTGGACTTTGGACTTGACGTCGTCGGCCTTGGCTTGCGCGGTGATTTGCTTGGCTTGGGAATCGAGCATCTTCGGATTCGGCAAAGGCTGCGCGCCAGCTGGGACTTTGCCAGACGGTGGTTTGCCTTGGGACTTTAGAGTCTCGTCGTCGATGAAGTACTGTGGATTGATCACGAACCGATCGGGGTCTTGCACCTTCCAGGCTTCGAGCCAATAGAGAGTCGCTTGGTAACGGTCGAACCCAGGCATTTGCACCGACGCGGTGAAGATAGCCTGAGCCTGGTTCATTCTTTGGACGTCAGACATATAGAAGGGATTCGCAGCGGGTCTGATGAGATTGATCCCCGTTGGCGAGTAATCCGCGTCGAATATATCCGCAGAATTGCCCTTAGCATCGTAGTACGACGTCTTACCATCCGCCAAGAAATTAACGTTAAGTCGGAAGAGTTTTTGCAGTTCTCTGGTAAAGGCTTTATGAGTCCGTTTATATATTCCATTGAACGTTGTCATCCCTTGTTCGACCATGGTCTGCGACGTTTGCGCAGGAGTATTTTGGCCAGGGTTGCCGCCAAGGAGAAGGTCAGTGGCACCGATCACGTTCTGGCCCCATTCGATCAGCAGCTGAACGAGCTTGAACAAAGCCTCGCTTGGCGCGGGTACTGGCAAGGGCAGAATGTTATCCTTCATGTCCGAGCCCAGACAGTCTAACGTTGTCCACTTTCCTGGGCTTTGATGAATGTCTCCCTTCTTGAGCTTCGCGCCCTTGCCGAGGAACCCGCCGCCTGCGTTCTGGAGCGTGCCTGCATCGAGCATTTGATTAAGCGCAGAGTCAATGATTTCGCTAACCGGGCCGAGCAGAGCTCCGAGGCCGAGGTCATAGAAGCCACCATCTGGCGAGGGGATAAAGGTGTACTTGGTATACATCCCACACGGGGCAATACGTAGTACCTGCGGTTTCTTGCTACTTCCTTTGCGAGGCGTTGTCCATGTAATGTCTTTGCGGGTGTAGAGGGGAGCGATTCGCAGAACCTGTCTAGAGTCATACCGGACGGTAACCACGTATGGCTCACGGTACCCGTCGTTGTCCAGGTCAAGGTAGACGCATTGTTCCAATAGCTCGTATGGAGTGTCTGAGTCGACGGGAGGCGGGTTAGTACCTTGCCGTTTGTCGATACCGTTGCCGTCGCGTAGAGTCGGGAGTTGGGCATGTTTGGTGCCATCTTTGAACTCGCAAAAGAGATCTGTCAATTGCATCTCACGAACGGCGTTGTGAGACATGTACATGACGTGGGTTACGCGCTGGGTTTCTTCAATCGACGTGGCCCAGTAGTTGACAACCAGGTCCCTCGGATTGACGCAGACCGAGCGATTAATCCCGCGTATCGGGTCGTACCAAGTCTTCTTGAACACACAGCCCATAATAGCCTGGATCAAAAAAGCCTTGTCCTGTTCTTCTTCCCAGTCGAGCATTTCCTCCAATATCTGGTAGGACATATGCATTTTAATGCGCACTGCCCGAGTCTCTTCCTGCTGATCTCCCGGCTTGATGGCTTTAGCAGCCACAGGCATAGGGCCGTTAAGAAGAGCAGGGTAAGCGCGAGACTGATACTGCAGCGCCGCAGTTGTGATGAGAGGAAGCTTAACATTCGCCGCGTTTTCCCAGGGGAAAGTTTTCTTTTCCACAACCTGCAAGGCCAGCTCCATCGCCTTGCCCATACGTTTCTCCCACTCGCGCCGGGAGTTTTGGTCTGCGACAAAGTTATCGCAAACGCGGAAGCCGAGTTGAGCCAAGTCCGACTCATCCATTAGCTCACAGATGTTCGGGCACGCTACCAGCGTGTGAATGTCAATAGCTTCCTCTATCTCCCAGGCCACTGATCAACCTCCGTTGTGGTAGTCGCAATTGCAGCGGTGCATCTCCGCGCCACAGATGCCACAGGTCATGCACCGTTGATCAGGTTCCATTTGAGGAACTCCAGCACACCCACTGTCTGCGACAGTGACATGTTGTCGAACTTCGGATTCGTTACTACCGCGTACAGCTCGTCCTGCAACGCACCGCCCAGGACACTCAAGTCCCGCAGCTCCACCAGCGGCCAAACTTTTTTGGGCTGATCCATTGAGCATCTCCTTGACTTCCGGCATTTGCATTACCTCAGTAACCTGTCGTCTCGCTGCGGCCCGTGCTTCCCGTTGTAGCAACCATTTCGTCGTAGTCTTCTTCATCTTGCTCTTCCTTGGTCAGAGCAGGGACCATTGTCGCCAGCTCCATACCTATCATGCTCAGTACGTCTACACGGTCGTCGTGCTTCGCGCGGGGAAAGCCTTGCATCTCCTGCTTCAGTTCTTCAAAACCACCAGGCATATTCGTGTTGTACCGGACCCCACGCGCAGCATGTCTCGCTTGCCAACTCCGGGCTCTCATTTTCTTGTCGTTTTTGGGGCTTACGAGCTTCATTGGCAGGTAGTGGTTTCGCTCGTGCATCATCAAAGTGAGAAATGGTAAGATAGACTTGGCGATGTTTTCCGCCTCGACTATCCAGAATTCCGGTTTGTACAAGAGATCGAGTTCGAACCATTTTTCCGCTGCCTTTAAAGTATCGATCAGATCCGCGTGCATCTCTAGAACACAGGCGATGTTGTCCGAGTTCACGCCGACGATGCCAAAAGCTGTGTTGTCAGTGTCTTTCTTTTCCGAAACTGCAAAGTCGATCGCACCGTAGATCGTCATCGAGCGTTCGAAGTCTTTGCCCTCCATAGGCACAAAGCCCTCACTGACGTAGAACTCATTGCCCTCAGCAATGGCAATGCCGAGGTATTCTTGCGAGTAGCCGTTCTTGTTCCGCAACTGCTCGTAGCGCTTCTGAATCTGGCGGAGTTTTTTCTCCGTGAACTTCTCGGGCCAAAGCAGCTCGGTGAAGTTCGAGTAAGACTTGTGTGCGCGGCGGAAGAAACCATTCCAGGTAGGCTCCTCGCCTTTCTCTAGAAGCTCTGCCGCGAAAAGTTGAGACTGATGCAAGAAGTTATTCAGCAACGAGTCTTCATGCAAAATCGTCCCAACCATTCTAATCTTGCCATCGTCGCTGACCGCCGGCAAGACCGCATTCATGAACCAGTATTTCAACTTCGCGCGCGAGAGATCGTTCAAAACGTCTTCATCGTTTTCAAGATCATCGACCCGGATTTTCCCAGGCCGCATCTGGCGCCACAACTCACCACGGACTTTCTGCCCTGCACCACGGGCCATGACGCAGAACTCACGGCCTTTGACCCTTCCTACCAACTCCGTCTCGTTCGACTTCAGCACCTGGACCTGGAAGACTTCCTGCAAGTCCCGGTACGCACTGTCTTCCAGAATATACGTAATGTTCTCTAAGAACTGCGCCGCCTTTTTCTCGTTAACCCCAATAAGCATTTCAAAATCTTCTGCCCCAAACAGGACGTCGGCAAGAGTACAGGTAATAGTACTACCTGTCGTCTTGGCGTGCCCACGAGGACAGACAGCCACACCGAGCTCAGAACTTGAGCAGTCCCATTCCCAGAGGTCGTAGTGAAAACTAGGTGTTGGTTTAGCTTTATCGAAACCGGCGGCAAGAAAGGTTTCAGAAAATCCCGCGATAAGATGTGCATCGAGTTGTATCCTTTCCGCCGCAGCGGTTTCCCAGGGGTAGTCTTTCGGTTTGCGGGCCAAACTCAGCCCCTATCGTCGAGCGCACTCGCATTCAATGACCAGATGGTGAGTCCAGTGTGGCCTTGTTCGCCAGACAACGGTGCGAGTTGACCCAAGCCAGCTAGTGAGGGCATCGTCGAACTCGGCAATGGCTCCGAGCAAGTCTTGAGTGCTTGCTCTAACAGTGAATACCTGGAATCGAAGAGAGCTTTCAACCCAGGCCACATCGTCTTCACAGTCGAACCCATGGTAATTAACCCAGGCAGAGAACCAGTCATCAATCATCTCCTTCAGTATCGTGTCCAGCGAATTCAGGCTGGCGAGGCTCCACTCGGGCTCGATCGGAGGTTCTATTGATAGGCGTGACATCTTGCGCCTCCATATCGATCGTCAGGTGTGTAGCGTCTTTCGCGCCAAGCGCGCGGAGCTTTTGGCTCAGTTCTTCCAGCTTCTTGTTGCTGTTGTCGATGTGAGTCGGTTCACCGTTCAACAGTTGACGTTGTTTGAACACGGCTTCTGAGATGCGCGCGAGGTCTCGGCCGGACAATTTCGCGCGGACAAAACCACGGCCCTTCATTACCAAGTCGCCGTGTTCAAGACGGTCCTCGAGGGCTTCGAGTGTCAGGTTGTGAATCCGCGTCAGGCGAGCATTCTTCATCGCCGACTCTTCGCGCCGAAGCGCGGCTAGCTCCGCTTGCCACCAGCTAGTGCGTTGGAGCTTTTGCAGTTCGTAAATCGCAATGCCGAGTTCGCGCGAAACCGAAGCCAGGCTTCCCGATTCCGCATACAGCCTCACTGCCTCCAGTTCAATCGAAACCGGCGCGAGCGCTCTCACATCCTCCAGCAACGTACAATCCATCTTCCCTTCCACAGCCAGAGGTTCGCTCACCGCCTCCCTACTCGGCGATTCCGTCACCAGCACCCCTCCAGCCCCATACACTCTCATTTCTTCACCTTTGGCATTTTCCCAGCCTTGACCTTCATCGGCTTGGTTACTTTCACAGTCTTTGGTCGACCCGGCTTCGCCGACTGCGCGCTGACGATCTTCATCATCCCTTTCGGTCTAGCGTTCGCCACAGCTGCCTCCCATACGCGCCAGCACTGTGCGATAGCCATCGGAGCTTCTCACGGCGCGAACCCAATCCGCATCCACCTCCACCCCCTGCAGTCTCGACAACGACCCAGCCGTTTCTTCCGCACTTTGGCCTTCCGTCTCGCCCAGTGCCACCACTTCGATCAGTGTCATCACAGCCTCCGTTTCGCTTCGCGATTAGACTACAGATCATAGACCAAAGTTCCGCAGTAGTCAACCACAACATCCGGCGGTCATAGGCGGCGTTTATACGCGTCTAATTTTTCCCCCG
>Ga0210388_10000835_pt1 | contig 24525 bp, 15 predicted proteins | sample IncBWC19OmetaG_FD_155485 | JGI IMG/M metagenome (GOLD analysis project Ga0210388, IMG submission 155485) | Forest soil microbial communities from Barre Woods Harvard Forest LTER site, Petersham, Massachusetts, United States - Inc-BW-C-19-O ...
ATCTTCAAGCGCCAAGCCAAAGCTGGGAAAGCCAACAGTTCTCCGCCAATGTGTAAACCATGTCCCCGGTCTATTTCGTAAAGCATGTCCCCGGTACACTCACCGACCGGCACCCTTGCGCCTTCCTACTGGCGCGAGGGCCGAAGTCGCAGACGCCCCTGCGAGCGAACAGCGAGCGTCTGCCCCACCGCAGGTGGTTAGAAGAACCCCAGCTTCTTCGGGCTATAACTCACCAGCAGGTTTTTGGTCTGCTGATAATGATCCAGCATCATGCTGTGCGTCTCGCGTCCGATACCCGACTGCTTGTATCCGCCGAACGCCGCATGCGCCGGATAAGCGTGGTAGCAATTGGTCCAGACACGCCCAGCCTGGATCGCACGGCCCATCCGATAGCAGCGATTCGCATCGCGGCTCCATAGTCCGGCGCCCAACCCGTAGAGCGTATCGTTGGCAATCTCCAGCGCGTCTTCGTCGTTCTTGAACGTGGTCACAGAAACCACCGGCCCAAATATTTCTTCCTGAAAGATGCGCATCTTGTTGTGCCCTTTGAACACGGTAGGCTGCACGTAATAGCCCTCTTCCAATTCGCCGCCCAGGTGAGCGCGCTCGCCCCCGGCCAGCACTTCCGCGCCTTCCTTGCGCCCAATGTCGATGTAGCTGAGAATCTTCTCCAACTGCTCGCTCGAAGCCTGCGCCCCGATCATCGTGTCGCTCTCAAGAGGACTCGCCTGCTTGATGGCCGCCACGCGCTTCAGCGCCCGTTCCATGAACCGGTCGTAAATGCTCTCCTGAATCAGCGCGCGACTCGGACATGTGCAAACCTCGCCCTGGTTCAACGCGAACATCACAAAGCCCTCAATCGCCTTGTCAAAAAAGTCGTCATCCTCCTGCAGCACATCGGCGAAGAAGATGTTCGGAGATTTGCCGCCCAGCTCCAGCGTCACAGGAATCAGATTCTGGCTGGCATACTGCATGATCAACCGCCCCGTAGTGGTTTCGCCGGTAAAAGCGATCTTGGCCACGCGCGAACTCGATGCCAGCGGCTTGCCTGCTTCGAGGCCGAAGCCATTCACGATGTTCAACACGCCCGGCGGCAGCAGATCGCCAATCAGCTCAGCCCACACCAGAATGCTGGCCGGCGTCTGCTCCGCAGGCTTCAGCACCACGCAGTTGCCCGCGGCAATGGCCGGAGCCAGCTTCCAGGTAGCCATTAACAGCGGAAAATTCCACGGAATGATCTGCCCCACCACTCCCAGCGGCTCGTGGAAGTGGTAAGCCACTGTATCGTGATCAATCTCAGAAATAGTGCCTTCCTGGGCGCGAATGCAGCCGGCAAAATAACGCCAATGATCCACAGCCAGCGGCAGATCGGCCGCCATCGTCTCACGGATCGGCTTCCCGTTGTCCCAGGTCTCGGCCAGCGCCAGCATCTCCAGGTTGTCTTCCATGCGCTGCGCAATCTGGATCATGATGTTGGCGCGATGCGTCGGGCTGGTCTGCCCCCACGCCGCTCGCGCCGCATGCGCCGCATCCAGTGCCTTGTCGACATCCGCCGCGTTGGATCGCGGAATCTCGCAGAAAACCCTGCCCGTAACCGGGGTCACGTTTTCAAAGTATTGGCCCGAAGCAGGTTCTACCCACCTGCCGCCAATGTAGTTGCCATAACGGGGGCGAAAACTCACCGTCTCGCTGAGCTTGCCCGGATGCAATGCTGTTGCTGTCGCCATGTTTTCCTCCATGGAATAATCCGCGCGGTTGCGGCCATAACCACCCTGCGATTCCCCGTCCTGATGTGCGCGCCTGGCGCACGTTCAAGGGCTTTAACAGACAGGAATCGAAAAACCGCCATGGTACCGCAGCGCAGGAATCATACACTCAGACCTGCACCCCTGGCAGCCCCCAATGTTAACCCCATGAAAATTGTTGTAAAGTTCCGGGGCGCCATTTCTTCAGGCCGCCAGAAGGGCTCGGGTGCCCCATCCTTGGTGCGTCCTTGTTCTTGCGCCAAGGGTGGGCCGCCACGAAACTGAGCATTCCCAGCCCTACTGCCGCCGCAGCTCAAACCGATGCGCCTTCGGCGGCAAATCCTTCCGCATCGCCGCATCAAGCTCGTCCTCTCCTTCGCGCAGCTTGTCTTCCGCAACACCGCTGGTTGCCGACTGCTTGATGTCGGCGCTCAGCATGAATCGCGCCAGATCGAGCCTGGCGCGGTGATCCTCTTCAGAGTCGACTTCACGCGCCTGTTCCAGCATCGGCGACTTGTAGAGAGCCAGGTTCACACCGTGCATCAGCTCGTCGCTGGAAAAGCTTGCAATCGTTTTGCCGTCAATCGACAGATCATACCGCCCCGGTGCGAGCGACTCGACGCGAAGAAGCAATTCATCGAGCTGCGCAATATCGGAAACCTTCAGCAACATCGGCGTCATCGCATCGTTGAAGTCAAATGGAAGCGGAAGCGCATCGTCGAGTTGCGTCCATGTGAGGCCCTGCGCCGACTTCTCCAGGCTCGTAATCGTGGCCCGATCTTTTTCGATCACGGTCGCACCGGCTGCACTCAACGCCACGCTGCTCACAACCGGATTCAGGTGCCATGCCGAAACCAGAGCCGCAGCCATGATCCAGTGGCCTGCATCGGAGGGGTGAATGCGATCCGGAACAATCAGCGGCGCAAGCTCCGGATAGTCAGCCTTGGCGCGCCCGAGCGCCGCGGTCATTGGATGATTGAAATCCGCGACCATGATCTTCATGTCGCCCGACGCCTGCAACTGCGCGCCCATATGCAAAACATCGGTAGCAAACTCATCAATCACGCGCGAGTAGCCGGGGAACTCCGTTCCATGCGTAATCTCGTCGTACGGCGTGGGAGCGATCACCGTGATGATCGCGTCCGGAGCGGCCTTGTGGAGCGCCTCAATCACCCCGCGAAACCCCTTTTGGAAAGCCTCGTCGATCTCCGGCGAGCCTTGACCATAACCTCCATCGTTCATCCCCAGCATTACGGTAATCATTGTGGGATGAAACGGCGCGACATCGCGCTCGACGCGCTGCGCCAAGGTTCCCGCATAGCCGCCGTTCACCGTGTCTCCATTCACGCCCGCATTCACAAAATGGACATGCAGGTTCGGATAGCGTGTGAGCACAAAATCCTCCACATCCTTGGTGTAGAGCCGCTGCGCCGTAATGCTGTCGCCGTAAAATACCACAGTATCGCCATCCTTCAGCGCGAACGGCTCGCTATTCGCAGAGGTTGCGCTCGCCATGGACGCCTGCGCAGCAGGCGACGGCGAAAGATTTTGTGCGTGGGCTGCAATCGATAGCGCCGCGCACGCAGCGAGCAACGCGACGACATCTATGGTGCCGCCGAACAATACGCCTTTAGTCGATACTCTTCCCATGATTGCTCCACGTCGTCACACAGTTATTGGTCGGCTCTCCGAACCTACTGATCGAACAAGAAAAACTTAACTCCAACAAGAACCATAGCGGCGCCCACAATCAGGACAAGCAACCGCCCCTTCCAGGTTGCAATTTGCCGGTTCGATACCGTCACCCCCAAGGCACCTTTTGCAGCGTAAAACTGCTTCACCGTGAGCCCGACGATTATTACCACGCTTCCAATGACGATTGCTAGGACTGCTTTTGTCTCCTTCAATGTTGCTTCTCCCGAGAAGACGGGTTCTGCATTGCTGAGAATTGAGGCGCGCCAAGCCGTTCGCGCACTGCTCCGCCCAGGGTTGCCGAGTTCTGAAAGCCGTGCCACTCCTTCAGAAGTTTGCCCTCCGCAGCGCGCAGGCGAATCACGCCCGCCGATTGCGCGTCGCGTTCAAAGTGTATCGGTCCGGCGTCCAAATCGCGAAGAGCATTGTCTTGCGCCATCGCCACCTCTCCAGAAGAATTTCCAGCAGTGTAAAGATTTACAACAACAGCAAGCGCGCCGGGGCCATACTGTCCGGCCAGGCTGCGCAATACCATCAACTGCGCGCGAGGTTCGGATGCAAGCAGGCCATCCGCATCCAGCGCGAAATCGACAGTGGCATCAAGGCGAAGTGAGGTCGCAGTCCGCGGCGGCGCTGCTGCGTGTTCCAGCGTTGAGCCCGCTTCCATGCCGGCGGATTGAAGTGCGGCAAGCGTAACGTCGCGCCTTTCGCCAACCGTAAATCGCGCGTCGCCTGCGCCGGAGTATTGGTAAGTGTTGGCCGATGGCGCAAATTGCGCAATAGTCCGATAGAACTGCGGCGCTGCAGACTCGATTCGATTGCCAGTGAAAATCACCGGCGCGCCACTCGATTCCGCGTCGTCGACGATGGCCGCCGTGGCCGCAGGCGGGTTCCACACAAACGTGTTGCGCTCAATGCGCACGCCGCGCAGCACGCCGCCGTTCCATGTGTGCAGGTACACCGCGCCCTGCAAAGCCGAAAGTCTCGGACTGAGGCCGTTATCGATGCACAAGTTGTCGCGCACCACGCTTTCGCTGGTCACATATCCAGCCGCGAAAACCGCAAAGCAGTAGCCTTGCGTATCGTGAGCATAGTTGCGCTCGACGGTGTTGCGCTTGTCATCCCAGTCAATGTCGTAAGCCCCGCCGTCCACGCCGGGGCTATCCGTGAGAAAGGCCTCGTTGTCCCGCACCGTGCAATCCGTGCAGGTCCAGGCCCAGATTGCATTCGGCGTGCCGATCGATTCAGTCGGCTGCATCCCGGTTTGCCATGCGGTGCTGGTTTCAATTAGCCCGTCGGAATCGCGAAACAGAATGATCCCGTCGCCGTAAACATCCTGCACGCTCGAGTTGCGCACCGTCACGTGGTCGTTGAGCGGCGCATCGGGAGGAAAATAAAACGGTCCGCCGCCAACCAGGATTCCGGCCCACTGATTGGTATGCGCTGCCACAACCCCATCCACCAGAATGTCGCTGAACACCGCATGAGCGCTGCTCGGGCCCACCACCACCAACCCATTGTCCTTGTTCTTCATCGGGCCGCCCTGCACATCGTGGACGTAAAGATTCCTGAGAACGATGTGGCGCATCGTGCCCTTGTCGCCGCTCACGTAGACTCCATATTTGCTTGACCCCGAAATATCGAGCGAATCGATCTGCCAATATTCCTGGTTGAAAAGAAGCAGCGCCTCGCGGTCCTTACCGGTTGCAACGATCCGTGGCCGCGAACCTTGCCCATAAGCGGTCAAGCGGATTATGTTTCCATCCCCGCCCGAGCCCTGCGGAGCAAAGCTGCCATGGCATACAGTGCCCCGCGCCAGCGCGATGCGGTCGCCGGCCACAAAGTGATGCGCCTGTGCCGCAGCAAGGCTGTTCCACGGAGCGGCGCGGGAGCCATCTCCAGCAACGGCCGCAGAACAATCGACAAAATAGGCATGTGCCGGCGAGGGAGAACCGCTCTGCGCAACCAGACTGACCTGAGAAATCAAAGAGAGAACCAGGGCAAACTCCGCCACCCCTGCCAGTCTGCGCAAACTAGCCAGTAAGCGCAGACAGTTGCCGGGCAACAAGTGAATCATGGAAGCAAACTCCGAAAAGCAACGGACAAGGCGTGATTAAGTCAAAGAAAAATTCGCCGGAGACGGCGCCGACAATCACGGCTACCGCTCCGGCAAGAATAAACGAATTTGAGGCTTCGACCTGGTGCCCCGGCCCCAAAATCCATACCAAACAACAACCTGTCATCCTGAGCGAAGCGTACTTCAGCGCAGTCGAAGGACCTGCCTTTTGGAAGCAGCACGCTCGCCAATCGGCCCCAGGCAAACGCTATGAACTTCTGAGACACCCCACTAAAAGATGAACTTCGCCGCCAGTTGCGCCACACGATTCGAACTTCCCACAACGCTTGTAATCTGGCCGAACAGCGCATAAGCGAAGTCGGCATTTGGACCTGCCAGGTGTACGGTGTTGAATGTGTTGAAGGCCTCGGCACGCACCTGCAGCGTATATTTCTCCTCAATCTTGAAGTCCTTGGCCAGCGAAGAATCCAGGTTGATCCAGCCCGGACCAATCACGATATTGCGCCCTGCGTCTCCCGGCGTAAAGTTGTTGGATTCGGTCCCCGTCGGAACCAGCCCTTTGTCATTGAAAGCCGCCGTATTGAAATAGTGGTAGATGGTCCGCTGGCCGCGCTTCAGGTTTGGGTTACCAACCACGTTCGGCCGCAGCCCAGGTAGAATCGAGGCCGGATTGGTGCCGCGAATCACATTGATCGGCTCTCCCGAATGAGCTGTGGCGATCGGGCTGAACCGCCATCCGCCGGCGATCGCGTTCAGCACCGGTCCCCATGTCGAGCCAAAGTGCTGCCCCTTGCCAAAGGGCAGATTGTACGAGCCGCTGAAAACAAAATTGTGCCGCAGATCGGTATCCGACGATGCATACTCGGGCTTCAGATCGTAGGGATTCTGCGGGTTATCGTTGTTGATGTGGCCCAGGTTGAACGGTGCGGGCCCGTTGTCCAGGCTGTGGCTCCAGGTGTAGCTGGCCAGGAAGCTGGTGTTCCTCGATGTCTGTTGGGTGATCTTTACCTGCATCGAATTGAAGTTGCTCAGGCCGCCGTCGTTCAGATACTGGATCTTGCCCAGGTAAGGAGTCAGGAGGTTGTCAAAGTTGTTTGTACCGTTGGCCGGGTTCGCGTTGATGTCGCCCACCGCGTAAGAAAGATGCTTTGAGATAGAACCCACCCAGGCCATATCCAGAGAGATGGTCTTAGTCAATTGGTGCTGCCCTGATAAGTTGAAAGATCCCGTTGTCCCCGCCTTGATATTTGGGTTCACCGCGTAGGTCGTTTCCAGGTTTCCGTTCGCAAGGGTCGAAGGTATGATATAGCCGGCGCCGGGAATATTGATGGTGGTGCTGCGCGGCACACCCGTATCAAGCTGATATTCCCACGGAGACGCCGGTGCTGCTGCAGCGGGTCCGTCGTAGACCCAGTTGGTGTAGCTGGCCTGCTGGGCAAACGGAGTGTTCTGGGTGAGAAAGTCTTCGCGGCCGTCGTTCTCCGGAGAATAGAAAATCGCGAAGCCGGCGCGCAGTACCGTCTTCGGATCGAGAGCGAGTGCGAAACCAAGTCGCGGCGAGTACTGGTCTTTGCGCGAATTGACCAACGATCTGGAAGCGCCCGCCTTGTCGGCGAGCAGGATATTTCCGCTGGTGATGTCGAAGTTGGCCATGTTGTTGTTCGCCTCGACCCAGGGATCCTCGAATTCGTACCGCAGGCCGTAGTTGATCGTCAGGGTCGGAGTCACCTTGAATGAATCCTGCGCATACCAGTCCAGGTTCCAGCTGCTGGTGTGCGGATTGGTCAACTGCAAGCCAATATACACATCTGTCGGCAGCCCGAGCACGAGGTCGGCGAGATCCGATCCGCCCGCCCAGTTATAGGCGTTGTCAATGTCGGTGTAGTAGAAATTCGAAGTCTCGGCATAACCGTAGCTGTCGAAGTAATCGAAGCCGGTGGGAAAGAGCGAGAAGTTGGGATGTGAGTTGAGCAGGCGCAAGTCGCCGCCAAACTTGAACTCGTGCCGATGCAAGCCGCTCCAGGTGAAGGAGTCCGTGAACTGATAGTTCTGATCCTTCACATGGTAGGGCTTGTAAGTTGAACCGCCGACAAGATAGCCATCCGCCATGTAAATCTGCGGAAAGGCGTCGGTTGCCGGGTATCCATTGATGGCTACATTGCCTACGCCAAACTTGGTGGAGTAGTCGGTTCCGTCCAGCAGGCTATAGAGGTCTTCATAATAGTTCAGATAGCCGAAGCGAAACTCCTGGAGCGCAGTCGGACTGAAAATGTGGTCATATGTGATGGAGATTGACTGCGCGCCATCATCCTGTTTGTTGCCCTGGTCGGCATCGCCGCCGCCGGGAACCACGGTGTTGCCGTGGTATGGGTCGGTGACCAGCGTATTTTCATCCTGCCAGTGATACACGGCGTACAGGCGGTCCTTTTCGGTGATCTTCTGGTCGAAGCGGGTGTCCACATGGTCGGTGTTGTCGTTGGTGGGCGAGTAGACGTCGTAGTTCCTGAACCAGCCATTATCAATGCCGGCCAGATTCGGCTTGGGAAAGAAATTCTTCATGGTGTTCAGACCAGCCGGGCTCACGCGCGATGCGGGGATCACATTGCCCGTGAACTGCGTCTCGGCGCCGCCATAAGATTCCACCGAAACAACGGGGTCGAAGATGGGATCGACGGTTCCCGCCGCTGGGTAGGGGTTGCCGTCGCTGCCAACGCCAGGCAAGCCGGCATAGGGGTCCACCAGTCCGGAAAAGTCTACTGATCCGTCGGATGGAAAGCCAATCAGCCCGAAAGGAATGGTGGAATAGACATAGGAGTAGGCGTTCTTCATGCGCAGCCCCTCATACGCTCCAAACAGAAAGGCTCGATCGTGAATGATGGGCCCGCCCAGCGTGCCGCCGAAGTTATGCTGTTTCAGAACGGGAGCCGGCTGCGGCGTGCTGACGCCGGGCAAATCCTCCTTGGCGGTAAGGAAGTTGGGCCGGAAAAACTCGAAAGCGTCGCCATGAATTTTGTTGGTTCCGGCCTTGGTCTGCACAGCGATCACGCCGCCCGCAGCATTGCCGAATTCGGCGTTGTACGATGCCGTGATTACCTTGAACTCTTCCACTGAGTCCACATTCGGCTGGACAGTCACGTCCTGGGTGCGATTAGTGGTGGACTCGACACCGTCGAGCTGAATGGAATTGGCAAACTCGCGCTGGCCGCTCACCGAGAGCGCAAAACTGTTGATGCTGCCGCCCACCGTTGTCACTCCGGGCACCAGCAGGGTAAGCGCATAAAAGTTGCGGCCCAGCAGCGGCAGATCCACGATGGCGTCGCCGCTGATCACCGTACCCACTTCCGCCGTCTGCGTCTGCAGCACCGTGGGAGCTTCCGTCACTTCCACTGATGACGAGACATCGCCCAACTTAAGCTTGAAGTCGAGCGACATCTGCTGGTCGATGGCCAGCACAACGTGGGCAAACTTGGACTCGCCAAACCCCGGGGCAATGGCGGTGACGGAATAGATGCCCGGTGGCACGCTGAGGATGGTGTAGCCGCCCAATGCATCGGACTGCCCCTTGAACTTGACGCCCTTGTCCTCCGCGATGGCAGTGATGTCGGCGCCTCGGATGACGGCGCCTGTGGGGTCGGTCACCCGGCCACCGATCTGTCCAGTCGTAGCCTGGCCAAAGCTGCGAACTGCGCCGATTGCAGCAAAACCAATCATGAACAACGTTGCAACCAAACGGGAACTACGAATCAGCGGGATGGTGATCATCGATATTGCCTCCAAAGCAAATGCAACCGGCGCAGGGCTCGCGCATGGACAGTGGCCTCGCTCGCTCGCCGCCTTGCGAAACAGTGCTTCGCGCGAGAAATCGGGCCAAGGGCTTCCTGGCGGAAACGATTCCGGGATCTATAGCGGAACCAGAGTAGATGTACCCCGGAAGCACGCCCCCAAAGTGTCTTTTTCCTTAAGAAAAAGCCGCCCTGAAGACCGTTGCAAGGGCACGGTTACGCTGATTCCGCTCTAACGCCACGCGAACCATTCCAACCATAAAGAAGCAAACGCTTACCATTGCGGCAGTCACATCGGAGAATAGGAGTGCAATGTGTCGCAGTCAAGGCTTCAGAGCGTTGCATCCAATAGTTTTTTCGTTCCATGCCGAAGTATTGGGTGAGAATCTTCTTTATCCACAATTTGAACCTTTGAAAGCGAGGGGTCGGTCGGAGTGCACGCAGGTCTGAGTGCCCGGTTTTGCAAGACATTCAATGCGGCCCTGAACCCGTACAACTCGCCCGGCAGACAGCCGAATCCTCGCTTAGGAAAGCGTTTTCTCTTGGTTAGTCCTTGCGATAAATGAAGGACAGAATTAGAATTGCGCAATCCAGATGCAACGAGGGAACGATGTCTGAATCATCCAATCTCGTTTCGTTGACCAAGCCCACGCCCAGCCGTCCGCCGCCAATCGGCGAGCGGCTGCGGATCACGCTGATTTCTCCGCGCGGCCCGCTCTACCGCAGTCGAGGTGGCATCTGGAAAAAGACCATGCGTTATGCGCCGCTGACGCTCACCACACTCGCATCGTTGGTCCCGCCCGAGATATCGGCAGAGGTCAGCATCATCGACGAGGGCATAGACGAGATCAATCTCGATCGAATTCATGCCGATCTGGTTGGCATCAGCGCCATTACCGGAACCGCTCCGCGCTCCTATGAGTTGAGCGCCGAGCTGCGCAAGCGTGGAATTCCCGTGGTTCTCGGCGGCGTCCATCCAACGCTCGTGCCTGAAGAAGCTGTTCGACACGCCGATAGCACTGTCGTTGGTTACGCCGAAGAATCGTGGCCACAATTGCTGCGCGACTTCGTTGCCGGAAATCTCAAGAAGCGCTACGATCAAAGCCCCAATTTGAAGCTGGCCAATCTTCCCTTTCCGCATCGCAAAATGTACGACTCGCGGATGGTCAACGTCGGGGAAACAATTGAAGCAACGCGCGGGTGCATCTACCAGTGTGATTTCTGCGTAGTTCCAGCAGCCTGGGGCAAGCCCCTTCAGAAACCGGTTGCCGATGTCGTCGCCGACCTGAAGCAGATGAACGCCAGGCGCGTCATCTTTCTCGACCTGAACCTGATCGCCGACATCCCCTATGCGAAGGAGCTTTTCGCCGCGCTCATCCCTCTCAAGATTCGCTGGGGCGGCCTGGCCACCACCACCATTGCATGGGACGATGAATTGCTGGATCTTGCCGCCCGCAGCGGCTGCAAGGGACTCCTGATCGGTTTCGAGTCTGTCAATCAAGCCACATTGCTCGAGGCCAAAAAGGCATTCAACATGCGCCACGACTATCGCGACGTAGTCAAGCGAGTGCACGCCCGCGGAATCGCCATCATGGGCTGTTTCGTCTTCGGCATGGATAACGACACACTCGATTCCTTTGATCAGACCGTCGCGCTGGTCATGGAGGCGCGCATCGACTTGCCCCGTTACGCCATCGCCACGCCGTTTCCGGCAACAGGATTCTACAAGAGGCTGAAAGCAGCGGGCCGCCTGCTCACCGAGGATTGGAGCCTCTACGACGGCCAGCACGTTGTGTATCGGCCCAAGAATATGACAGCCGACGAATTGCTCTGCAACACGCGGCGCGCGTGGAAGCAGACCTATAGTTACAAATCGATTGCCAGGCGCCTGGCCGGCTCGCGTACGCAACTGCCCATCGCGATTCCCGCAAACTTCGGCTACCGTTTCTACGCCAATCATCTAGATTCTTTCTACACATGTGACTGGCAACTTGCCCCCGGAGCCTGACCGTATGCGTCTGACGCTCGTTCATCCCTGCATCGGACGCCGTCGCGGCCAGCCCTACATCCGCACATGGCAAATGGAGCCGCTGGCGCCGGCCACGCTCGCCGGTCTCATTCCACGCGACCAGAATATTGAAGTCCGCTTCTACGACGACCGCACCGAATCCATTCCCTTCGATGAGCCAACCGACCTGGTGGCCATGAGCGTTGAAACCTACACAGCCAAGCGCTCCTATCAAATTGCCTCAGAGTATCGCCGCCGCGGCGTTCCGGTGGTGATGGGCGGCTTTCATCCGACTCTTGTTCCCGACGAAGTCAGCGAATTCGCGGAATCGATTGTGATTGGTGAGGCTGAAGGACTCTGGCCCACGGTTCTCGAAGACTTTCAGTGTGGCCGCCTGCGTCGCGTTTATCGCCAGGAGGGCCGCCCCGCGCTCACCGGCCTTCGACCCGACCGGTCAATCTTCGAGGGCAAGCGTTACCTCAAGGTCGGCCTGGTTGAAGCGGGCCGCGGCTGCCATTTTCGCTGCGAGTTTTGCGCCATTCAATCGTATTTCAAGAACACGCAGACGCGTCGCCCCGTCGACGAAATCATTGAGGAGATTCGCCGCATCAAGAAGCCGCTGATCTTCTTTGTCGACGACAACATTACGTCGAATATGGAACAGGCAAAGGAATTTTTTCGCGCGCTGATTCCGTTGAAGGTTCGCTGGGTGAGCCAGGCCAGCATCAACGCTGCTCACGACGAAGAGTTCCTGCAACTGATCAAGGCCAGCGGCTGCCAGGGATTGCTCATCGGCTTCGAGACGCTCAACCCTGAAAACCTGAAGCAGATGAGAAAGTCGTTCAACACCATGAAGGGCGGCTACGAAGTAGCCCTTGAGAATCTGCGCCGCTACAGCATCCGGCTCTACGTCACCTTTATTCTCGGCTACGACGCGGACAATGGCGACACCTTCCGCGAGACGCTCGCCTTCGCCCAGCGCCATCGCTTCTATATTGTGGCCTTCAATCATCTGACGCCGTTCCCCGGAACCCCGCTCTACGAGCGCCTGCAACAGGAGGGCCGCCTGCTCTACGACAAGTGGTGGCTCGACCCCGGCTACCGTTACGGAATGGTTCCCTTCGCGCCCCGCGGCATGACCGCAGACCAGGTGAAGGATCGCTGCGTCGAGGCCAGACAGGCCTTCTACGGCATCCCATCGATCTTCCGCCGCGGTCTTGACTTCGAGGTGAATGCCAGCGGCCTTTTCATGTGGGCCCACTTCTTTTCCATCAATTTGCTCTTTCGGTCAGAGGTGCTCAAGCGAAGAGATTTCCCTCTCGGCGATGAATCGTATACAGGGACCTTGCTCAAGGCGCAACACACCGAAAACCTCAATCTTGAGCCGGCCGGAACCGCACTGCAAATCCTATGACGCGGCCGGAGATCGACTTTGCGGCTCCCGAAGACGATGCGGCCATTCGAAATTTATTGCGCCGTGAGCCCATGCCAGGACGCATCAGCGTCACATTCGAGCGTGAGCCTGACTTTTGGCTGGGCTGCAAGATCACAGGAGACGATTGCCGTGTGCTCATCGCGCGCGAACCAGGCAGCAGTGAAATTGTCGGCCTGGCCTGCCGTTCAGCGCGGGAGGTATTTATCAATGGAGCGGTGCGGCGCATCGGATACCTGGGTCAGCTTCGCGTGGATTCCCGCTATCGCGGCCAGTGGCTGGTGTCGCGCGGCTTTTCAAAACTCAAACAACTGCACGATGCCGATCCCCTTCCCGCCTATCTTGTTTCCATTGTCGATGACAATCGCGAAGCAACCGGCGTCCTGGTCAAGCGTAGCCGCCGCGGCTTTCCCGCCTTTCATGCCGTTGCCGACATCCGCACGCTGGCCGTCCTTGTCAACCGCGCCAAGCCTGAGTTCCGCGGCGATATTGCCATCTCTCCAGCGCACACGAATGAACTGCCAGACGTGGCTCGATTTCTGAATCTGCATGGGGCTGCGCGTCAATTCTCCTCCTATTGGACCGAAGAAGTTCTTGCCCGCCTATCGCCGCTTGGGTTGAATGCCGGCGATCTAAGAATTGCGCGACGTGGCAGCCAGATCATGGGCGTCGCCGGCCTCTGGGATCAGTCGAGTTATAAGCAGACCATCGTCCGCGCCTATTCGGGCTGGTTAAGATTCATGACACCACTCTACAATAAAGGTGCCCCGTTCCTTGGGCGGCGTAAACTTCCGCGGCCAGGAGAGCAGATCAAGAGCGCGTACGCCTCGCCCTTTTGCATTGCCAACAACGATTTATTTGTTTGTCGAGCCCTGCTTCGCGATCTCATGAACCTCGCCCGGAGCCGCGGATTGCATACCCTGTTGATCGGTTTCGATTCGAAAGACCCGCTATTCAAAGCGGCCCGAGAATTGAGCCACGTGGTCTACCCAAGCCGTATTTTTCTGGCAGAATGGCCCAATGGAGAATCTATCCATGAGCAACTCGATCGACGACCAGCTTACATTGACATCGCCACCCTCTAGCCTTTCGCTCGGTGGAGAACTGGTTGGCTCGGTGGTTCCGCGCGCGCGCCTTACCGCTGCCGATCGCGATCGAATGTACGCGCTCTTATCTGCATATTTCGATGGAACACACCGCAGCCGCTTTGAAGACGATCTCGCGGAAAAAGAATCCGTCGTAGTCCTGCGCGATTCGAATGGCAGCCAGATCCAGGGATTCTCGACTTTTCAACGTATGGAGATCAACGTCGATTCACGCGACATCGTCGCCTTCTACTCTGGCGACACAATTGTCGCGAAAGAATACTGGGGCGAGACAATTCTCAGCAGGCTTTGGAGTCAGACTGTTTTCGCGGAAGCAGACTTGATTCGTGCCGAGCGCCCCGCTACTGAAGTTTTCTGGTTCCTCATCTGTTCCGGATACAAAACGTATCGCTTCCTTCCCGTCTTCTTTCGCGAATTCTATCCATGCCCCTCGTGCACCACGCCGAACGAAATCAAACGCATTCTCGATGCGCTCGGCAATGCGAAATTCGGGACTCAGTACGATCCGGATTCGGGCATCGTGCGATTCGCGCAAGCCACGCCTCTCCGAGATGGCGTTGCAGCCGTAACGGAACAAAGGTTGAACGACCCAATGGTGGCTTTCTTCAACAGCAGGAACCCCGGCCACGCGCGCGGCGACGAGTTGGCCTGCATCACCAGAGTTTCCCGATCCAATGTCACTCGTGCCGGAGCGCGCATGCTCGCGGTGCAGGCCTCGCTCGAATGATCTGCACACTGGCGAACTCGCTTTGGGCAGCGGGGTGCAGGCCTGAGCTTGCCCGCTTCCATCGCGCCACCCGTCATGTCGCGGAGGAGCAGGAGGCCGTGCTTCGGCGCATTGTGCGCGAGAACGCGGACACAGAGTTCGGCCGGGACCATGCCTTCTCATCGATTCGCACCAGCGAAGAGTTCTGCAAGCAAGTGCCACTGCGCAATTATGAACAGCACCAGCCATGGATCGACCGCGCTGCTGACGGTATCCCAAATGTGCTTACGCGCGATCCAATTCGGCTCTTTGAACCGACCAGCGGATCGTCCGGAGCAACCAAACTTATCCCCTACACGCAGCATTTGCAGCGCGAGTTTCAGCGCGGAATCAACGCATGGATTGCCGATCTATTCACCCATTGCCCGCAGTTACTCGGCGGCCCGGCTTATTGGTCCATCAGCCCGGCGAACGCCGCTCGCAAGAAAACTCCCGGCGGCATCGCCATCGGATTTGACGACGACACCAGCTATCTTGGCGGCTGGCGCAAGCGTCTCGCGCAGTCCGCGATGGCCGTTCCGCCCAGCGTGCGATTTCAATCCAACTTTGACGAATGCAACTACGCCACGTTGATGCATCTGGTGCGGGCGGGCAATCTCAGGCTCATCTCCATCTGGAGCCCAACATTCCTCACGCTGATGCTTGACCGCCTGCTCGAGTGGGGCGACCGCATCCATCACGATCTTGAGCAAGGCATAGGCTGCGCCGCAGACTCTCATCGCGCCCGCGAAGTGCGAGAGGCACTTCATACATCTTCTCCGCAAGAAGCGTATGCGAAACTTTGGCCGCAGCTTCAATTGATCAGTTGCTGGAGCGATGCGACGTCAGCCGGTCCTGCCGCGGAGCTGACGGCGCTGTTCCCGAATTGCCGGATTCAGGGCAAGGGGCTTCTCGCCACTGAAGCATTCATCTCTTTTCCGCTGTCTGAATGTGATGGCGCCGCGCTCTCGGTTCGCTCGCACTTCTTTGAATTCATTCCCAGCGATTCGGATCGGACGCAACTCGCCCATCAGCTCGAGCAAGGCAGCCGTTACACCGTTGTTGTCACCACCGGTGGAGGACTTTACCGCTATTTGCTCGGCGATCAGATCGAGGTAATCGGCCACATTCAGGATTGCCCCCGGCTGCGTTTTGTCGGGCGCCAAGGCTCTGTCTCTGATTGGTTCGGCGAGAAGCTGAATGACGCGCATGTCTCCCGCGTCTTCAAAGAAACATTTGCCAAACTGAGCTTCGCACCTGCATTCGCGATGCTTGCCTGCGACACAGCTCCCCCGCCGGGATATGTGCTCTACATCGAAGCACATCAAAGCGAGGAACAGCTGGCCGGCGCCGCTGAATTGGTCGATGCCGCGCTGCGCGAGAACTTCCACTACAATTATGCCCGCACCATCGACCAACTCGCATGCGTGCGCGCCGTTCGCATTCGAAATGGCGCGAATCTCTATTTGGAAGATGCGATCCGGAACGGACAAAGTCCAGGCAATGTCAAATTCCCCGCGCTCAACCGGCGCGACGGCTGGGCCGCTGTCTTTGGCGTCGGACACCGCCTCGCCAGCAGGCCGTCATGAGTTTCCCTGCCAAATTCCGACTGACGTCAGTGCTTCACAATTACCGTATCGGGAAAACACCACTCTATTGTGCCTTTTCCTTAGAAAAGGCACCCTTCGCGAAACTTGAACAGGCTCCAAGGCTTCTGTGGATCAGGAGGCTTTCTGGCGCAACTCCTGCTCAGCCCGAAGCCAATCCTGCTCCGCATATCCATCCTGGAAGCCACGCTGGGCCCAATATTTCTGTGCAAGCTTCTGGATCTCTTCGTGAGAGGGCATTTTCGCAACCGGCGAAAATTCAGGAATCTCTGTCTTGGCTGCGGCCTTGCGCGGCTTCGCGGCCGCCTTCGTCTTCTTCACTGTATCTGCCATTTTGTATCTCCCTACGATGAATTCGCCACTGACGTTCGAGGCATCCACTTCAGTTTACAAAACTTCACTTCAATTAGGAACTCAAATCGTTCCGGAGTACCTCGTGATTCAAATGGTTTACCGCGCCAAGGCCTTTGACGATTGTTACAAATTCGCGCAACGCCCTGTGCACGCTGGACTTCGGTCATGTGAGGCTAACTATCCTGTTGCAAATAAAATGAAAATCCCCCTCGGCGCGCATGACGATTCGTTGCATATTATGAGATTTCAGATTTCAAGGCCGCCGAGTGTGCAATAAGCTCCTCCTGCAACAAAGCTCGGCCTGCACCCCTTAGACTGGAATGCACGGAGCCGCCCGATGAGTGCCGTGATTGAATTTCGCAATGTCTCCTTCGCAATTTCGCGCGAGCGGCTCTTGCTCGATAATATTTCCCTCTCGCTGGAAGAAGGGACAACGACCGCCGTCCTGGGCCGCAGCGGCTCTGGAAAAACAACACTGCTGCGCACCGTCAACCGCATGGTCGAGCCCACCAGCGGCGACGTATTCGTGCATGGGAAGAATCTGCGCGAAGGCAATCTAATCGCTCTCCGCCGCTCGATGGGCTACGTAATTCAGGAGACGGGACTGTTTCCGCATTTCACCGTAGAGCGCAACGTGGGCACAGTGCTGGAGGCAGAAGGCCGCCCGCGTGAGCTGCGCATCCGTCGCAGCCATGAACTGCTTGAAATGGTGGGCCTTGACCCATCTGGCTTTGCCCAGCGCTATCCGCACCAACTGTCTGGCGGCCAGCGCCAGCGTGTCGGCCTTGCCCGCGCATTGGCCGCCGAGCCACGCATCCTGCTTATGGATGAGCCCTTCGGCGCGCTCGATCCGCTCACCCGCGGCGAGATGCAGGATATGCTCCGTGCCCTGATGAACGAATTGAAGAAAACCGTGCTGCTGGTGACTCACGATCTGGATGAGGCTTTGTATCTGGCGCATCGCATCGTGCTTTTGAGCAACGGAAAACTCATCGCAAATCTCAGTCCAGCGGAGTTCCTGCGCTCGAACAATCCTGAGGTTGAAGCTTATGTAAAGGCCTTTCATCGCGGAAGCCAATGCGCGGTGGGAACGGAGCAGCCATGAGCCCCGGATTCCTTTCGCAATACGGAAGCGAAATTGCCACGCTCACACTGGAGCACTTATGGCTCATGGGAGCAGCAATGCTGTTGGCTACGGCCATCGCCGTGCCCGTGGGTATTTGGCTCACGCGAAGCACGCGCTGGGCCAGGCCCGTCATCGCCACAGCCAACGTGTTGCAGACCATTCCTTCGCTGGCCATGTTTGGTTTTCTGCTGCCGCTGCCGTGGCTTGGCGACCGCGCCGCCCGCATCGCCATCGTCGCTCTCACCGCTTATGCGCTGCTGCCCATTCTGCGCAATACCTACGCTGGAATTCGCGGGATCGACCCAGCAGTGACCGAAGTGGCGCGCGCCCTCGGCCTCACCAATTGGCAGCGACTCGTCAAGGTCGAGCTGCCATTGGCCGCCTCCTTCATTCTCGCCGGCCTGCGCACCGCAACCGTAACCTGCGTTGGGATCGCCACGATTGCCGCCGCCGTGGGGGCGGGCGGTCTCGGCGAACTAATCTTCCGCGGCGTGGCCTCCGTGGACAACCGCCTGGTGCTAGCCGGCGCCATTCCCGCTGCACTGCTGGCATTGACTGCAGACGCCGCGCTGGGCCTGCTCGAACGCCGTTTCACGGTTCCTGCGAAATGACCCGCAGCTTTCGCATTGCCGCGTTTGCAATTCCCTGCGTCATCGCTCTTCTCCTCGCGGCCTGTGCCCCTCCGCGCCCCGATCATCCCGTGATTGGAGCCAAGAATTTCACCGAGCAGGTGGTCCTTGGCGAGTTGCTCGCTCAGGAGATCGAAGCAAAATCCAATCTCAAAGTCGAGCGCCGCTTTTATCTCGCCGGAAGTTACATCTGCCAGCAGGCGCTGGTCTCCGGACGCATCGATGCATACGTCGAGTACACCGGCACAGCACTGACAGCCATCCTCAAGCAGCCCGTAGATCGCGATCCTCAGCGCGTTCTTGAGACCGTCCGCAGACTCTACGCATCGCGCTACAACGTCGTTGTCGCCCAGCCATTGGGATTTGAAAACACATTTGCCATGGTGATCCGCGGAGAAGACGCGCGCAACTTGCATGTGTCCACTCTCAGCGATGCCAGCCAGTACACGCCGCAATGGCGCCTCGGAGTCGGATATGAATTTGAACAGCGCCCCGATGGACTCCCCGGACTCAGTTCTGCGTATGGGCTGAAGTTCGCCGCCGCGCCCCGCACCATGGACCTTGGCTTGCTTTATCGCGCACTCAACGCGCACCAGGTGGATATGATCGCCGCCAACTCCACCGACGGCCCCATTCAGGCCTTCGGGCTCGCTGCGCTTGAAGACGACCAGCATTACTTCCCGCCCTACCAGGCCGTTCCTCTGGTGCGCGCCGAGGCGCTCCAGCGCTGGCCGCAGATTCAGGCCGCGCTCAACGCGCTCGCCGGCAAAATCACTGCGGACGATATGCGATCGATGAACGAAGCCATCGACGGCCAGCATCGCGATCCCGCCCAGGTAGTGCGGGAATTCCGCCTCAGAAAAGGGCTTTAAAACCGGCTCCCGCAGAATCGATCTCCGTCGCTTATCCGATATGGTACCGTTTCCTTACACCCCGGCTTCCACGAACGCAATTCGAATTCGCGCGCCGGGGCGCCGAATCATAGCGGATCCATAATTCCAGGCACGGACCGCAAGGGGGCAGATGGGAATACAAGTTGCGCTGCATCACCGGACAAGCTACCGGTACGAACGGGCGATATCCCTCGGTCCACAGGTGATCCAGTTGCGTCCCGCGCTCCATTGCCGCACGCCAATCCTCAGCTACGCGCTTGAAGTCACTCCCTCCAATCACATCCTCAACTGGCAATTGGACCCCCACAATAATCGCCTTGCGCGCATCATTTTTCAGGAAAAGACGAGCGAATTCGCTGTCGATGTGAACTTCGTCGCGGATTTGTCGCCCATCAATCCGTTCGATTTTTTCCTCGAGCCTGGAATCGACGAGTTCCCTTTCGCCTACGCTCCGGACCTGGCCAAGGATCTGGAGCCGCATCGTCGGTCGGATCCTCCCGGGCCGCTGTTGCGTGCGTTTCTCGAAAGTTTTGCGGGCCGAAAAAGCGGAACGATCAGCCTTCTTCTGGATCTGAATCGAAGGGTGCGAGACGAAGTAGGCTATGTGACGCGGCTCGACCCAGGCGTCCAGACGTGCGAGGAAACCCTCGAGAAGCGTTCCGGTTCGTGCCGCGACTCCGCATGGCTGCTGGTCGAAAGTCTGAGAACCCTTGGCATAGCCGCACGGTTTGTGTCCGGCTATCTGATCCAGCTTGCGGTGGAAGAAGGCGCATCCAATGGTCCGCGAGAAGACTCGGCGGAACTACACGCCTGGGCTGAGACCTTTCTCCCCGGCGCAGGTTGGATCGGCCTGGACCCGACCTCCGGCCTGCTTGCCGGCGAGGGCCACATCCCGCTGGTCTGCACGCCCACTGCTTCGCAGGCCGCGCCCATTGCGGGCACCGTGGAGCCGAACGCGACGGAGTTCAACTACTCCATTTCAGTTCGCCGCCTGAATGACGCGCGACGGCCATCGAAACCATTTACCGACGCGGACTGGTTGCGCATAAGAAAGGTTGCACACGTAGTTGACGCCGCACTGAAAGCGCAGGATGTGCGTCTGACCATGGGCGGCGAGCCCACATACGTAGGGATCGACGATCCCGAAAGCCCGCAATGGAACATCGATGCACTCGGCGCCATGAAGCGAACCCGCGGCCTGGCTCTGATCCAGGGTCTGCGCGAAAAGTTTGCGCCCGGTGCGCTGCTTCATTACGGGCAAGGCAAGTGGTATCCCGGCGAGCCTCTGCCGCGCTGGGCGCTGAGCTGCTATTGGCGCGCCGACGGAATTCTGGTCTGGGAGGATGCCGCTCTCATCGCGAGCGAGGATCATGACTATGGTTATGGAGCAGCCGAGGCTTTCCGTTTTATGGCAGCGTTCGCGCGGCGTCTTCAAGTCAGCTCCGAGTTTGTGCTTCCCGCGTTTGAGCCGGAAGCCGCGACCGATGAGCCGGTTGGATATGTACTCGCCTTGCGCCGGCGGCAGCCTGCGGGCCAACTGCGCTGGTCGAGTCAGCTGTGGTTCCCGCGGCCGGAGAGCCTTATCCTTTCGGCTGGAGATTCGCCCATAGGCTATCGCATTCCAGTTGAGACGATGCCCTGGGTCGCGCCCGATCAGATCGAATATGAATTTGAAGACCCCCCGTTTGCGGATCGGATCAAACTCCCATCGCGTTCGAACTTTCGCACAGACTTGTTTGATGTAGAGCCAGATCCCGATCCGCTTCCCGCAATGTCGCGCCCTCCCGATAAAGCAGAAGTACTGATCCGGCCGTCGCTCTGCGTGCAGGCTCGCGAGGGCCGCCTGCATGTGTTTCTCCCCTTTGCGCCGGTCCTCGCTGACTATCTCGATCTTGTCGGCGCGGTGGAAGACACATGCCGCTACTTGAAAATGCCAGTCTGGGTAGAGGGCTACACGCCACCGGCAGATCCGCGCTTGCGCTCGTTCAGCGTCACTCCCGACCCAGGCGTCCTCGAAGTGAATCTGCCACCCGCAAGCAATTGGGATGAACTCGAGACCACTTACGCGGTGCTCGACGAAGAAGCCCGTGACAATAGGTTGACCGCCGAGAAATTTGAATTCAGCGGTGGCCAGATTCCTACTGGCGGCGGCAGCCACATCGTCATCGGCGGAGCGACCGTCCTGGACAGTCCCATCCTGCGCCGCCCCCATCTGCTGCGCAGCATGATCGCTTTCTGGCAGAATCATCCCTCGCTCTCGTACCTGTTTTCCGGAATATATGTCGGCCCGACGAGCCAATATCCGCGCGTCGATGAAGCCCGTCTCGACACGCTGTATGAACTTGAAGTCGCCTTCAGTCAACTCCCATCCACCGATTGTCCGCCCTTCATCGTGGACGGATTGTTCCGCAATCTGCTCGCCGATATCACCGGGAACACGCATCGCGCTGAATTCTGCGTAGACAAGCTGTTTCCGCCGCCGGGCCGCGGTTTGCAACTTGGCCTGCTTGAATTACGCGCGTTCGAGATGCCGCCTCACGTGAGAATGAATCTTCTCCAGATGCTGCTGGTCCGCGCTTCGGTAAGCATGTTTTGGAAAACGCCGTTTGAAGGAGGCTTGATTCGCTGGGGCTCCGCGCTCCACGACCGTTTCATGCTGCCCGAATTTGTCAAACACGATCTTTTCGAAGTGCTGGCCCGGTTGCGGCAGTCGGGCTTCGATTTTGAGGAACAGTGGTTTGCCGCGCAACTGAAATTTCGATTCCCGAAGATTGGATCCATCGCTGCGGATGGAATCGAATTGGAAATTCGTCACGCGCTGGAACCGTGGAATGTGCTCGCGGAAGAAAGCGTCTCCGGCTCAACGGTACGCAGCGTGGACTCATCGCTTGAGCGAATCCAGGTGAAGGTGTCGGGGTTGACCAGCGAAGCCCGCTACGAAGTTGCCTGCAACGGCCGCCGCGTGCCGCTTCTAGCGGCGAACGAAGCCGGCACAGCCGTGGCTGGCGTGCGGTTTCGCGCGCGAAGATTATCGGCGACTCTGCACCCAACCGTCCCCGTGCACGCGCCGCTGGTCTTCGACCTTATCGATCTCTGGCAGAATCGCTCCATCGGCCAGTGCACTTACCACGTGGCGCCACCCGATGGCCATTCGTACACGGCTCGGCCCGCCAACGCCGCTGAGGCCGAAGGCCGGCGTCGCGAGCGATTTCAAGTCACAAGCCCCTCGCTCACGCCCATGGCTGCGCCCCAGGACGAAACAAACCCGATCTTCCCCTTGACCCTGGACCTGCGCATGCCGCCGCCCGCACACAGAGCACAGGTTGAGACGCCGGAGGTCGTTCCGTGACCGTCGATCTCCATCAGACTCAGCTTCCCTACGGCAATGCATACAATGAAGCATCTGCCGATGGTGTGAATCCTCGTCCGCACTGGGCGCACCTCATGGAGTCTCTCACTGAGATCGGTCCGGAAGAGCTGCAACGCCGCTGGGGGCGCGCTGAGCGCCGCATTCGCGAGAACGGCATTACGTACAACATATACAGCGATCCCCGAGGCGCAAACCGGCCCTGGAAAATCGATGTCATTCCGTTTCTGATTTCAGCGGACGAATGGCGCTTCATCGAAGATGGAATCATTCAGCGCGCCCAGTTGCTGAGCCTTCTTCTCGAAGATCTTTACGGCACGCAGAGCCTCATTGCCAACGGCCACTTCCCCGCCGCGCTTCTCTTTGCCAATCCCGCATTTCTCCGCCCCCTGGTAGGCGTGCGCGTCCCCGCGCACAGTTATCTTCACATGCTGGCCGTCGACCTCGCCCGCTCACCCGACGGACAATGGTGGGTACTTTCCGATCGCACCCAGGCGCCATCGGGCAGCGGCTATGCTTTGGAAAATCGCACCATCGTTTCCGATGTACTGCCCGATCTCTTTCGCAGTTCCAATGTCCTGCGCCTCGCTTCGTTCTTCCGTGCGCAGCGCGACGCGCTCACAGCCCTGTCTCAATGCGAAAATCCGCGCATCGTCCTGCTTACACCTGGCCCGTTCAACGAGACTTACTTCGAACACTCGTATCTGGCGCGATACCTGGGCTTCACTTTGGTTGAAGGCGCCGATCTCACCGTGCGCAACCGCTGTGTGTATCTCAAAACCGTCACCGGACTCGAACAGGTAAATGTAATTTTGCGCCGGGTGGATGACAGCTTTTGCGATCCTCTAGAACTGCGCAGCGATTCGCTTCTCGGCGTGCCCGGCCTGGTCGACGCCATCGTAGCCGGAAATGTAAAAGTCGCGAATGCATTGGGCAGCGGCCTCATTGAAACGGCCGCGATCATGCCGTTTCTGCCAGGCCTTTCGAGATATCTTACTGGCGAAAAGCTCAAGCTTCCATCTGTGGCTACCTGGTGGTGCGGCCAGCCCTATGCACTCGACTGGGTGCTAAACCATCTTGACTCCGTGGTGGTGAAACCCGCGTTTCCATCGCGCGGAATGGAGCCTGTCTTCGGAGCGGAGCTTGAGCAAGTGGCAAAAGGAAAGCTTGCCGACCAACTGCGAGCGCGCCCTCACGAGTATGTGGCGCAAGAAAAGATCGTACTGTCCAATGCGCCCGTTTGGGACAACGGAAGCCTTTACTCTCGCAGTGTCGTTCTGCGCGCCTATGTGCTCAACACCGGCGATGGGTGGACTGCGATTCCCGGTGGACTGGTGCGCGTTGCCGAGGTCGAGGGATCGGTCGTCTCCATGCAGCGCGGCGGGCACAGCAAAGATGCTTGGGTGCTTTGGGACAATCCAGTCGATACGTTCAGCCTGCTCCACCCGCGCAACGAGCCGGTCGCCTTGCGCCGCGATTCGCCCAGCGTTCCCAGCAGTGTTGCGGACAATGTTTTTTGGTTGGGACGATATGTTGAGCGGGCCGAAAATGTGGCGCGGATTGTGCGCTCCTTGATCTCGCGCGAGCGGCACGCCAACCCCGCCGAACTCCGCTGTCTCCTCCGCCTTCATGCTTGTCTGGATTCGCGGCAAAGCAAGCTGCCCAGGATCAGGAGAAAGCGAATCACTGCGGCGCAATTCGAAAAAGAATTGATCTCTCTGATCTCCGACGTCAAGCGAACCGACAGTCTCGCATCGACGCTGGCAGAGGTAGCGCGCGTTGGTGGCAGCGTGCGGGAGCGCCTGTCGGCCGACATGGTGTTTCTCATTGGCCAACTGCGGGACTCGATCGAGGTTCAGCCTCATACCCCGTTTCTTGAGTACCCCGCGATGCTCACCGGCTGCCTTGAACTTCTCTCTGCATTTTCCGGAATGGAGCGCGAAAACATCAACCGCGGACTGG
>Ga0210388_10000836_pt1 | contig 24516 bp, 20 predicted proteins | sample IncBWC19OmetaG_FD_155485 | JGI IMG/M metagenome (GOLD analysis project Ga0210388, IMG submission 155485) | Forest soil microbial communities from Barre Woods Harvard Forest LTER site, Petersham, Massachusetts, United States - Inc-BW-C-19-O ...
TACCAAGACGCTTTCCGCTGCGATGGTAAACGAATTCCGATTCTCCGCTCAGCGAAACGATATCCGGCAGGACTTCCCCGGCTCTAAACTTCCGACCGACTCCGCGTTGGGCGTCGGCCTTACGCCGGATCAGCAAACCGGGCCGCCCATTTTGTGTTTTTACGACGATGGATTCTGCACTGGTTTCAGCCCCCAGGGTCCAACACAGCTTATAAACAACACCTACATCTGGAGCGACACGTTGAGCTGGCAGAAGGGCAATCATGGGCTCAAAATGGGATTCAACTACACGCCCTTCCAGAACAACACGACTTATGACTTCTACGTCAACGGAGATTTCGACTTTTATGGAGTGAGCAGCGCCGGAGCTTTTTCGGAGAACGATCGCGCCGATTTCTTAATGGGCTTGCCTGACGATCTGTATCAGGCTCCGCGCGCACCCAGCAATATCCGCACTCACAACATCGCCGGCTTCTTCCAGGACGAATGGAAAGTAAAGAAGAACCTCACTCTGACTCTGGGCCTTCGCTACGAATACAGTTCGCCGAAACTGGACACTCAGGGACGCTCATTCTCCCTGGATATTGGCCAACAATCCACTGTGTTCCCTGGCGCACCTCCCGGAATCTTATTTCCCGGTGATCCACAAGCTCCGAGAGGCGCCAATTTCCCGGATAAGACCAACTTTGCACCGCGCTTCGGCTTCGCTTGGGATCCCAAAGGTGACGGGAAAACCAGCATCCGTGGCGGCGGCGGCATCTTCTATGACATCTTGAAGGGCGAAGATAACCTGCAGTTCAACGGGCAACCACCGTTCTTCGGTTATGCTTACTTCAACTTTAACGCGTTGAGCGCCAATCCAACCGCGCCCGTCAACTACTTGAGCGCTCCATTTGTCGCTAACGGTACGCCGGATCCGTTCCCGTCAAAGCCGCCGAATCACGACTTGAACTTCGCTGACTCTGGTTTCACGCCGGTGGGAGGCGCTGGCCTATTTTATGTGGATCCGCACCTGAGGACTCCCTACATTTATCAATACAACCTGAGCGTCCAGCGGGAATTGATGAAAGACATGACACTCGAGGTATCTTATATCGGCTCCGATTCGCACGGACTCACTGCGCTGAAGGACGCCGATCCTTTCCCGATAGGCAGCACTACGCGGCTCTTCGACTTGAATCCGGCGGTCCAGCAGTACGAAGCGGCCAACGGGATCAACCAGGCGTTCACCTTCATGCCCGAGTTCAATAACGTTGTGAACGCGAACTACAACTCCATGGCCGTAGGATTGAACAAACGCTTCAGCGATACCAAGATCGGAAATGTGCAATTTCAGTTTTCCTGGACCTACGGACACTCCATCGACAATGCATCCGGGTTCCGCTCTACAAACTCGCAGGTTCCGGCTTGGGACGCGGACAGATTCCGCGCAGATTCGGATTTCGATCTCCGCCATTACATCGCCTTCAGCGGAACTTGGGAGCTGCCGTTCTACAAGATGTGGTCCAGCGGTCCATCGCGGTTGACTAGAGGCTGGACTCTCTATCCGATTATCACCTTCCGTACCGGCGCGCCATTCACTGTTTCCTCCGGGCTGAGTACCGAGAACAACAACCCAGGCCCGTCCGGAGCCGGGGACGCGGGGTTGGTGCTTGCGAACCAGGTGAACGCCGTTACCTATATGAATCCGAAGCAGACGCCGACTCTCAATAATCCGAACATACAGGGCACCGCCACCGGCAACTTCTGGTTCAATCCGGATGCCTTCAACGCTACTTACCAGACGGGCGTGTACACGTATGGCACGTCCGGGCGCAATGAGTACCGTGGTCCCGATCAATTCAACGTCAATCTGAGTATTGCGAAGACGACCAACATCACCGAGCGGATGAAAGTGGAAATTCGCGCGGACTTCTTTAACGCTTTCAACCACGCGGAGTTCGGTCTACCCAGCACTGGCATCGGCAGTTCGACGTTCGGCCAGATCTCCACCACGGCCAGCCCGCGTGTCATCCAGCTTGCAGCGCGATTCAGCTTCTAAGCTGTAAGTTTTTGTAATGAATAAAGGGCAAGTCTTTATGGCTTGCCCTTTTTTCTTTCACTTCGGTGTGATCTCAGTCTTATCCTGCTTATCCTGCTAAAAGCGTCATTGACTCCCACCCAGGAATCTGATAAAAATCGATCAAAGCCTGTAAAACTCCCAGTTGAGGCAGGCACAGGGTTACAAAAAGGTTAGTTACTTACTACTTCGCAGGTTAGTCATGTTGTCCGCCCTTTATCGCAGGGGTGTGAAAAAACGCTTCGGGAGAATCATATGGAAAGCCTCGCCCGTTCCATTCGCTGGCAGTGTGTCTATACGCTACCGGCCGCTCTGCTCTTGTTCGGTTTGCCCATTTACGCGCAGGACACTTACGGCAAAATCACTGGAAACATAACCGACGCCACAGGCGCAGTTATCCCTGGCGCGGCTGTCACCGTTACCAACCTCGAGACCAAAACTACGCAAAGAACCGTCGCGAACCAACAAGGTTTCTACCAGGTGTTGCAGCTGCCCATCGGAAAATATGAAGTGACGGCCGTAGCGCCGGGATTCGGCCAAGCGAACGTCCGGCCGGCTTCGGCACTTGAAATTAACGAAACCCTCCGTGTCGATATAACCTTGCAGGTTGGCACCACCAAGGATGTCGTCACCGTGGAGAGCAAGCCTAACAACGTCGAGACCCAGAACACCACCGTCGGCGGCACGGTCATCGGCGAAGCCATTTACGAATTGCCTCTGAATGGGCGCAACACGCTGGATCTTCTACAAACTCAGCCAGGTGTTTCGCCAACCAATCCCGACTCCGGAGCCATGGGCAACTACAGCATTGGCGGCCAGCGCACGGACTCCGTGACATATTTGCTGGACGGCGGATTGAATAACGACCTGCTTACGAACGGCGTCATCGTAAATCCGAATCCGGATGCAATCGCGGAGTTCCGCGTCCTCGAAAGCACCTATGGCGCCGAATACGGCCGTAATGCCGGAGGGATCGTCAGTGTCGTAAGTAAGAGCGGGACCAATCAGGTACACGGTACCGCGTACGACTATGTTCGCAATACCGACTTTGACGCGAACGACTTTTTCTTGAACGAGCAAGGCCAGCCCCGTGGCGTCCTGCAGCGTAACCAGTATGGAGGCACCATCGGGGGCCCCATCGTCATTCCTCACATTGTGAACGGACGCAACAAGCTGTTTTTCTTTTTCTCTTATCAGGGCCAGCGGCAGACACAACTGGAGTTAGAGGGAGAGTCGCAAACTTACACGCCCCAGGAGGCTATGGGCAATTTCTCGCAGGCCGGCCCTAACGGGGGCCCCGATCCGAACGTAGTGAAATTCCTGCAGGCCAATCCGTATTACCAAGGGAACCCGACGCTCGCCAGCCAGGGTATTATTGACCCGACCAAAATAGATCCAGTGGCGAAGGCTTACTTTGCAAATGGTCTCATCCCCACTTCGCCCAGCGGCTTTCTGTTTCCATCGGCGTCCGCGCTCGCCAATATGAACGAGTATTTGGGTAAGCTCGATTGGGTCATCTCCAACAACGACACCCTCTCCGCAACTTTCACCGCTCACGATCAAGAAATCACCAATCCGTTCGCCAACGCCAGCGTCACCGGCTACACTTCCGCGGACTTCGGCCAAACTTATTCCGGCAGCATCGCTTACACGCACATCTTCACGCCCACTCTTTTGAACGAGGCGCGGATCACGGGCGTCCGCAATACTCCCGGCCAAGGTGCGCCGATCACTCCGTTGGACAAAATTACTCCCGCGGACCTTGGAATCAATATCACGCCGGATCTGGTCACCGGCCCGCCGCTTCTTTCCTTCGGCGGCAGCGGCCTCTCCATCGGCTTCGCCCCATTCGGTCCGACGACGTTCGCGAACACAGTCTACGCTTACTATGACAATCTGACGTGGACCAAGGGCCGCCATACCATGAAGTTCGGGATCTACTTCTCTCCCTATCAGAACAACACGCAGTACGACTTCTTCGGAGATGGAGAATATTCATTCTTTGGACCGTCCACTGTCACTGGATCGGGAACAGATCTGGCCGACTTCCTTTTCGGATTGCCGGACAGCTACTTCCAGGCTTCCAATGCTTTGAACGACATTCGTACGCACCAATACGCGGGATACGCGCAAGACGAGTTTCACGTCACCCGCCGGCTTACTCTCAATCTCGGCATCCGCTACGAATATGCCGAACCCAAATATGACACAGAGGGCAGATCGTTCAGCTTCATACCCGGCGAACAGAGCGAGCGCTTCGTCAACGCTCCCCTTGGCTTAGTCTATCCAGGCGATCCCGGTGCGCCTAAGGGCGTAAACTTTCCCGACAAAAACGATTGGGCGCCGCGCTTCGGTTACGCCTGGGATGTGTTCGGCAACGCCAAGACCGCAATCCGCGGCGGGTTTGGAGTTTTCTCCGCCATCCTGAAGGGCGAGGACAACTTGCAGTTCAATGGCGCTCCTCCTTTTTACGCTGAGCCTACCGTCTACTTCAATCCATTGACAGGTTCGGAGACTGCACCCACCGGATATCTTTCCAACCCGTTCGGGACCAACAACACCAACACCCCCAGCGGATTCCCATCCACGCCGCCCGGCAAAAATGTGAGCTTCGCGGCGTTTGAGCCGATCGGCAGCACCGGCGGCGTCTACCTGGTGGATCCGCATCTGCGCACGCCGTATGTCTACCAATACAACACCAATATCCAGCAGCAACTGCCCAGCGGGATGGTGCTGGAGGTTGGTTACGTCGGCTATGACGCACACAAGCTAACTTCGTTGGTCGACGCCAATCCATTTCCGCTTGGCTCCAACATTCGGTTGTACAACACCAGCACCGCGAACGCCGTGTACTCGAATCTGCTTGAATTCACGAATGTCGGAACGGCAACTTACAACTCGCTGCAGGTGAACCTCACCAAGCGTTATTCCAACAGCAAGATCGGAAACACGTTTTACACGTTCGCCTACACCTTGGGCCACGAGCTCGACAACGTTTCCGGCTTCCGCCAGCGGAACTCGGAAGTTCCTTATTATGACGAGCAGTATTTCCACTCTTCCGGCGATACGGACGTGCGTTCAGTGATCGCATTCTCCGGCGGATGGGATCTTCCGTTCGACCGTCTATGGGAGAGCGGTCCGAAATTGCTGACCAGGGGATGGAGCTTGTATCCGATTGTGACTTGGCACACCGGGTTTCCACTGGATGTGTTTGCCGGATTGAACACCACCAATACGGATCCTGGTCCGGCGGGAGACGGTGCACCCGGTTTGGTTCGCGCCGATCTGGTGTCGCCGAATATCGCGACTTACAATCCCCGCACGGAGCAGACCATCGCCGGCAGTGCTGGAAACTACTTCTTCAATCCTGCAGCCATCTCCAACGCCCGGCTTCTGGCTCTGGACCAGATTGCCCAGAACGATGCCGCGGGGTTGAATGGTGTGTATACGGAAGGCACCCTGGGCCGCAATGCGTTTCGTGGCCCCGGTCTGATCAACACGGACATCGCTCTGGCCAAGCACTTGAAATTCTGGGAAAGGCTGGACGCCGAGCTTCGCATGGATGCCTTCAATGTTTTCAACCATACGAATTTCGGCAACCCGAACACCAATATCTTCAGCCCTCTTTTCGGGCAGGTGTCCACGTCACAGGGCCCGACAACATCGAATCCCAGCGGCAGTGGCGGTCCAAGGGTGCTGCAGATCGCGCTGCATATTCGCTTCTAGTCTGTCTTTCTTGTTGCCGAATGTAGCCGCTCTTTCTTATACCGAACGTAGCCGAGCCGCGACCGCCAGGAAGCGCTACCACGAATGTTGAACAAGGAGTACCGCTCCTTTCGCTCCCTCGCGGTCGCGGCTCGGTCGACGCGGGACAAGAGCAAGCCGGAGGCATGTCCTACAATTGAACTAGATGACAGGCAATGAAATCCGCCAGAAGTTTCTGGACTACTTCGCGGCGCGTGGACACCGGATAGTGCGCAGCTCGTCGCTGGTTCCGGCCAACGATCCCACGCTGCTGTTCACCAACGCGGGGATGAATCAGTTCAAGGACGTATTCACCGGGATCGAGAAGCGCGATTATTCACGCGCCACCACAGCGCAGAAAGTGGTGCGGGCCGGCGGCAAACACAACGATCTGGATAACGTCGGCTACACCCGCCGGCATCAGACGTTCTTCGAAATGCTGGGCAATTTTTCGTTCGGCGACTACTTCAAGAAGGACGCCATCGCCTTCGCCTGGGAGTTGGTAACCAAGGAGTTCGGTCTTCCCAAGGACCGGCTCTACGTCACAGTTTTTCGCGAGGACGACGACGCCGAACGTCTGTGGCAGGAAGTGGCCGGCGTTCCTAAATCGCGCATATCTCGCTGCGGCGAGGCGGACAATTTCTGGCAGATGGGCGATACCGGACCGTGCGGCCCGTGCTCGGAAATCTTTTACGACTTCGGGCCTGAGGCTGGCCCCGGCGAGTTTCCGGACAATCCCGGCGAGCGATTTGTCGAGCTGTGGAACCTGGTGTTCATGCAATTCGACCGGTCGGCGGATGGAAAAATGACGCCGCTGCCCCGGCCTTCTATCGATACCGGCATGGGCCTGGAACGGACAGCTTGCGTATTGCAAGGCAAGCTGTCGAATTACGAGACCGATCTGCTGCGGCCGATGATCGATCGCGCGGGCGAGCTGTGCAGTGTCACTTACGGCGAAAACGACCGCACCGATGTCGCCCTGCGTATCAATGCCGATCACAGCCGCGCCACTGCGTTTCTGATTCATGACGGAGTAATGCCGTCCAATGAGGGGCGCGGCTACGTGCTGCGCAAAATCATGCGCCGGGCCATCCGCAATGCGCGCATGATCGGCCAGCAGGAGCCGTATCTTTACCAGCTCACCGGTTTCGTGGCGGAGCTGATGAAGCCGGGATATCCGGAGATGATGGAGAGCATTCAGCGCGTGGCGCGCGTGGTGAAGGAAGAAGAACATCGCTACGCCACAACGTTTCAAGTCGCCGAGAAGATGTTTCAGGCGGAGGCCAAAAAAGGCTCGGTCATTCCGGGAGACGTCTCGTTCAAGCTGTACGATACTTTCGGGCTGGCGTTAGACGAGCAGGAAGACATGGCGCGCCAGTATGGAACCAGCGTCGATATCCCCGGCTTCAACGCCGAGATGGAAAAGCAGCGCACCCGCGCCCGCGCCAGCTGGAAGGGCGCCGACAAGACGCAGATCAATCCGGTCTACCAGACCTTGCCCAAAACCCAATTCGTCGGCAGGGAGACGCTGGAATCGGAGGCGAAAGTTCTAGCCGTGCTGGAGGACGGAATCGTTTTGGACCGTACGCCGTTTTATGCCGAGGCTGGCGGCCAGGTGGGCGATACTGGAGTGCTCACTGCGAAGGAATCCGGTGCAACCATTCACATTGATACGGCGATTTCCGGCGCTCCTGGAATAACTCTGCACAAGTCGCCGGCGGCCGGCATGTTGAAACCCGGCGACGCCGTCATCGCCAAAGTGGATGAAGATCCGCGCCATTCCACCATGCGGAATCACACCGCTACGCATCTCTTGCACGCGGCCTTGCGCAAGGTGTTGGGGACGCACGTCAAGCAGGCCGGAAGCGTCGTAGATCCCGAGCGCCTCCGCTTCGATTTCACGCACTACGCCCACACCGATCCCGACGAGCTGGCTGAAATACAGAGGCTGGTGAATCGTGAAATATTGGAAAATATTCTGGTAAATACGGATGTTATGGATCTGGATCAGGCGCTCAATACCGGCGCCATGGCATTATTTGGCGAGAAATATGGTGATAAGGTCCGGGTGGTTTCCGTCCCCGGATTCAGCCAGGAGCTATGCGGAGGCACGCATGTCCACCGCACCGGCGATATCGGGTTGTTGTTGATTACCTACGAAGGCAGCATCTCATCCGGGGTCCGGAGGATCGAAGCCATCACCGGTGAAAAGGTACTCGAAAAGGCTAAGGAGGCCGCGCAGGCATCCGAGCAGGCTCAGGAAAAACTTCTTGAGGAAAAACGAGCGCTCGAAAAGACTGTCGAGCAGATGAAAGAGAAACTGGCGCAGGCCAAGGTATCGGATCTCGAAAGCCAGGCCAAGGATTTGAAGGGCGCCAAAGTGTTGGCCACCGAAGTTCCCGGAATGGATCGGGAACAATTGCGTACGCTGGTGGATTCACTACGCAACAAGATGAAGAGCGCCGTGGTGGTGCTGGCGTCTTCCGAGAATTCGACCGTGTCCATTGTCGCGGGCGTCACCAAGGACCTGACATCCAAAGTTCACGCCGGGAAACTGGCGGGCGCGGTGGCGCAAGCCGTGGGCGGCAAGGGCGGCGGCCGTCCGGACATGGCCGAAGCAGGCGGCAAAGATCCCGCCGGGTTGGGACGCGCGCTCGAAGCAGTCTACAGCAGCGTGGAAGGCATGCTGTGACGGTGGAAAAGTTCGACGTAGTGGTGGTGGGCGCCGGCCCCACCGGCCTCGCTTGTGGAATTGAACTGCAACAGCGTGGGATGAGCACGGTCCTGATTGAAAAGGGCTGCGTGACGAATTCCATCTACAATTACCCCACCCACATGGTCTTCTTTACGACGCCCGAACTGCTCGAAATCGGCAACATCCCTATGACGTCCCTCAACGAGAAGCCGGGACGCACCGAGGCGTTGAAATATTACCGGCGCGTGGCCGATCATTACCAGCTCAATATTCATCAGTATGAGCGGGTGCTGAGCATTCAGGGCGAAGACGGGGATTTTGAAGTGCGCACCAGCCGTGGCGAATATCGCGCGCGCAAGATTGTGCTGGCCACCGGCTATTATGATCTGCCCAACATGCTGAATGTTCCGGGCGAAGATCTCGACAAAGTAGTCCATTACTACAAAGAGCCGCATCCCTATTACAACCACGATGTGATTGTTGTGGGCGCTAAGAATTCGGCGGCCATCGCCGCGCTAGAACTGTTTTGGACCGGAGCGCGAGTAACCATGATCCATCGCGGAAGCTGGGTCTCCGACCGCATCAAATACTGGATCAAGCCCAATATCGAGAATCGCATCAAGAACGGCGAGATTCAGGCGTACTTCAATTCGCGCGTGGTGGAGATCCTTCCCAAGACCGTGCTGGTGGAAACGCCGGAGGGACCGGTTACATTGAAAAACGATTTTGTCTTCGCGCTGGTCGGCTATCATCCGGACCTCGACTTTATGGCCTCGCTAGGAATCCGCCTGGAACCGGTTAGCGAGCGGCCCCGCATCAATCCCGACACTCTGGAAAGCGACCGGCCCGGTATCTTTCTAGCCGGTGTGATTGTGGCCGGGATGCACACCAACGAGATCTTCATTGAGAACGGACGCTTCCACGGGAAGAAGATCGCGGAAGCAATCGCGGAGTCACTTCGGTCCCCACAATTGATATCATCGAGCACATGATTTGTTCTCGAAGAGATTTGGCGAAGCTGGCGCTGGGCGCGGCCGTCGCTCCCGCGTTTGCAAAAATAAATTCCAAGATCGACGGTGTGATGATCGGATCGCAGACCTACAGCTTCCGTGATCTTCCGACGCTGGATGCGCGCATCGACGCCATGAAAACCATCGGTCTGGGCTACGCGGAATTAACGGTCAGCGACATTGCGCCCAAGGATCGGGACCAGTTGAAGGCCTGGCGGGCGAATATCCCGGTGGATGAGATCCACGCCGTGCGCAAGAAGTTCGACAACGCCGGCATTGAAATTTATTCATACAACGACAGTTTCCGCGACGAGTTCACTGATGAAGAGATCGACCACGCTTTCCAGGTCTCGAAACTATTGGGCGTCTCACGCATGACGGCGTCATCGAATGTAACCGTCTCCGGGCGCGTGGATAAATACGCCCAGCAATACAAGATCGTGGTTGGTTTCCACAACCACGACAGCATGAAGAAGAACGAGTTTTCGACACCGGACGACTGGAAGACCGCGATGGCTGGCCGCTCAAAATATATCGGGATCAACCTGGACATCGGCCACTTCACCGCCGCGAACTTCGAACCGGTGAGCTTCATTGAAGAACACCACGCCAGCATCGTCACGCTGCACATCAAGGACCGCAAGAAGAATCACGGCCCCAACATGCCGTTTGGCCAGGGAGACACCGACATCAAGGGTGTGCTGCTATTGCTGAAGAACAAGAAATATCCCATTCCAGCGATGATCGAATACGAATACGGCAAGCCAGGATTGGACACGGTTGCAGAAGTCAAAAAGTGTTTTGACTTCTGCAAGGCAGCGCTCGCCTGAGGGCGAGCGCTGCGTTCTTCGGTTCTTCAGTTCTTCGGTTCTCAACCCTCAGTTGTCGATTGCGGGAACGGGCGGTTGACCGAACCGAAGAACCGAATAACCGATAAACTGAAGAACCGGCGCATCGACGAACTAGCGGATATGCTGGCATTAGCCCAGCATATCTGCGAGTTCTTCGATTCTCGCGCGCCGCGCGAAGCGCGGCGTGGGATTACCGCACACGCACGAGTTGCGATCCAGCCGCCAATCTTCGAATTCGCCCAGCACGTGCAACCCGGCATGCGCCTCGCATTCCATTGCCAGCAGCTCATTGCCTGCTCCCAGATGTTCTTCAAAAACCGGTACGCCGAAAGAATCCCAAAACAAATCGCGATCGTCCTCGGAGAGACCGGCCTGGCCGTGATAGGTGAACGCCACCACGGCATGGCTGAGTTCCAGGCCGCACTTAGTCACCCGCCGCAGCTGTTCCGCCGGGCCTGCGATGGACGAAGGATGGAAGCGTGCCGCCTCATCGGTCCAGCCGGCCGGGAACACCCGGACCAGCTTGGTTTCCTGAAAACCCGGCGCCAGAATAGCCGTGCGCGGAGTAGGATCCATAGGATGTATGAAAGGTGCGCCCGATTGCCGGCGCCGGATTCTTAGAGTCATGGCACTTCCGTCAAGAATGTGCCTCCGAGTTGCGGTTCGTCTCAGGAAAATAGTTGTTGCAGATTGTCGTGCAGAATCGCGCACGCAATTTCGCCGGTAACACCGATTTCGTAGAGAGCTTTGGTCTGCGCATCGAACACCGCTGCATTCCAGCCGCGCGGAAAGAAGGATGAATCCGTCCCGAACAGCAGCCGCTTCGGCCCGGCCACATCCAACGCACGGCGGAAAACTGTTCTCAGATCGAGATGTGCCTCTTCATACCGCATCCAGCTATTGCTACTGGAAGTATCCAGGTATATGTTGGGGCATAGATCGCACAGCATCAGAGCCTCGCGGAAGTAGCCCGCTCCAAAATGAGGGACGACGAAACGGATCTTCGGATACCTGAGCGCCACAGCGTGCAGATCCACCGGATTTGAGAAGCGCATATCAAATAATGATGGCAGGCCCAGCTTCCTGCGCACCCCGACGCTCAGCACGCCGCAGTGGACAAACGCCACGGTGCCTGGTTTCGCGGCCGCCAGATCCAAAAGTTTCCCGGCTCGCTCATCCTGGATGGAATAACAATGCATGGCCGGAAAAAAGCAGAGGCCACGGATGTGCCCGCTGGATAATGCACGCTCCACCTGGCCAGCAGCGTCCGGCGCGGCGGGATTCACCATCATGTAACCAAAGAATCGATCGGGAAATTTTTGTACAGCCGCAATAACAGAATCCTGATCGCCAGGAACGCTCGCAATCAGAACCGCTTTCGAGATGCCATGCCGGTCAAGTTCCTGAACCCATGCGGCGGCCAATTGTTCGACATCCTCGCCGGGGATCTGCCAGCCGAGTAGAGGCTCCAGCGAGCGAAGCGGCGCTTTCTTTTGATCCGCCAGCGCACCGAAGAAACGGTGCGAGAAGAAGTGGATGTGCGCGTCCGATACCGGCAGCGCGCCCCAGGGAGTCTCCATCAGCCGGCGGCCTTTTGGTCCGGCATCGAGATGGGAAAGCGCGTGATGCCCGCCGCCAGCGCCACCTGCGTTAGCCCCGCGACGTTGTTCACGCCCAGCTTCTTCATCATGGTTTTCCGATAGCTACGCACGGTCTGCAGTCCGAGATCGAGCATCACTGCGATTTCTTTGCTGGTTTTCCCTTCGGCCACCAGCCGCAGCACCTGCAACTCGCGCGGCGAGAGATCCGACAGCGCGGAGGCCACTGGTTTCGATTCCAGGTCGCCGCGCTGGATCCGTTGCAGCAAGCGGTCCGACACTTGCGGGCTTAGGTATGACCCGCCTTTGGCGACCGTGCGCAGGGCATCCAGCAAATCGCCATCGGAAGCTTTTTTCAACACAAACGCGCGTGCGCCGGAGCGAATGGCGCTCACCACCGAATGCTCATCGTCGTACATCGAAAGGATAATCACCTTGGCTTCCGGATTGTGACGCAGTATTTCGGTGGTGGTTTCAATTCCGTTCAATCCCGGCAGGCCAATATCCATCAAAATAATGTCCGGCCGTTTCAACTTGCAGATCTGTACCGCTTCGGTCCCGCTCTCAGCCTCGGCCATTACCGTGAAATCGTCGCTGTGCCGCAGGATGGCCTTGATGCCGTCCCTCATGATTTTGTGATCGTCTACCAGCAGGACTTGAGATGGCATTTGCGCTAGCTCGCAATCTCCGGAACGCTGTCCGGCTGGGGATGACTGGCTCGGATTATCGTACCGCGGCTAGGAGCGCCCAGAATATCCAGCGCTATGTGTCCTCTGGACGCATAATAATCCAGCAGCAGCCGCGCCAAGGGAAGTTTACGGCGGTCGGCGTCGTCGGCCTCGGCATCGTCGCGAATTTCCAAAACAAAATCGCCCTGCGCCCGTTTTAATTGGATATCGATGGCGCTGCAGCGCGGCCGCGCGACGGCGCTCTCCAGCGCGCATTCGGCGATCTTATAGAATGTGGTGGCTACCTCCGTAGGCACGCGCGCCGTGGAATCGAAGTGCAGCCTTAGGGAGCCGGAAAAAGTCTTGCGAACCTTGCCCGCCAGGCGATCCAGCGCGAATTGTAATCCGGCCCGCTCCACGATGGAGGGGTTGAGTTCGTTGCTGATATCGCGTAACTGTTCTATTACCTGCTCCAGCATGGCCTGAATCTCGGACGCCCGCTCATCAATGCCGGGCGCTTGGTTCCGAAAGTCCATCCGCATGGCGTCGAGCTGCAACCCCACTGCGCTCAGCACCTGACTCACGTCGTCGTGAAGCACCCGCGCCACCTGCGACAACGCCGCGTCGTGCTCCTGGATGGCGGCGAACAGCATCTGGGCCAGAGCCGGCTGCGAAGCTTGAGACGCCCGCTTGCTACGCTGCTTATCGCTCATGATGCATCTTTTTCAATATTAATGCAACAAAAAACTATCAAATTGTTTTCACACCAACTCCCTTGCGGTCGCGGCTCAGTACCCGGTTTCTCTTACTGAACCGCGACCGTAAGGGAGTCGGTGCCTTATCCTATTTCCGCCCAACACGCTTTACTTACTCTACAACCACCGGCACATGTATGGCGAAGCGGCGTTCCAGCTCCTCCGGTAGGGCCTGGGGCGAGGTAAACAAAATGGCGTGCATCCCCATGGCTTCGGCGGCGCGAATATTTTCCACGCGGTCATCCAGCAGCAACGCGTCCGACGGGCCCACGCCCAGCCCGGCCAAAGAATGCCGGTAGATCTCGGGCGAGGGCTTGGTGCTGCGCAGGTCGCAGGAAAAAGTGGTGTGGTCGAACTCCGGCAGCCACGGACAGCGGACGATATAATCGCGAACCGGCGCCGGCATATTCGAGAGCAGTCCGGTGCGAAATCCCGCAGCCCGCACCCGCTGCGCCCACCCGGGCATCACCGCATCGGGATGCGACCAACTGGCGCTGTCAATCTCCTGGAGCCGATCTATGTCGACGGGGCTCAGCTGGCGCCCGGCAACGGTATTCCAGTAACTGGCTGCATCCACTGTAGCCCGGTCAAAGCTCAGCCGATCCCGCCAGTAGCGCTGCTGAAAGTCCGAGACGGTCATGCCGAGAATGGATGCCATCCCCTCAATTTCCGCCGCGAGAGGTGAGGAACAGAGCACATTTCCGTAGTCAAAAATGATGGCGCTGACATGTATGCGTAGCAATCTAAGATGGTAGCCAAATTTCGCTTCACTCCGCACACGTGTGGAATCAAAGTGGTGCCAATTCAAATCGGTCCTAAACCCTCTGGGACGCGCTAGGGCCAAGGGGCGCCGGATTTAGGCTTGGGCGGTTTGAGAAGCACGAATAACCGTTTCTTGGTTGCTACGTGAAAGACCAGCATGAAGGGGGTCTGAACAAATTCGGTGGCCACTTCCTCAAACTTTACAATCTGGCCAGTTGGGACATCGTGTTTGAGCCTGTGATCGAGCTTCAGTGTGGCTTCCGGGATATTGTCCGCTGTGAGCGAGACGATTAGGGTATCGGGATGCTCTGGCGGTGAGCTTTCGATAACCGTTCCTATGAGCGCCGGGATTTGTGTCCCCATCATGACCTGATTGAAGTAGTCTGGCCCCGAGGGCATTCTCAGCTCACTTTTGATGACGCGCCATAGCACCGATTCGTCATCTCGCTGCGGTGGTTCCAATGCTTTCGGCTGATAATAGATGCCATTGTGCGGCCAGACTAGCTGGGCCGGAGCGCCTCCCAGTTGACCAAATCCACTGGGACGCTTCGGATAGCCGGCCGAGATTGGTAACTTCTCTAAAGTGTCGAACCGGCCGAATACTGCCGCCCACTCTTCTGAGTACAGAGGCTGCATAGCGGGACTAAGCTTCGTCGTCTTCTGAACCTCTTCGAGCTTTCGCAAGAGCAAGGAAGAGTTCCATTGGAATCCGGCAGGCTTGGAAGGTGGCGCTTTGGCTGAGCTTCCAAGATATGAAAGTGAAATGCTGTAGGCCCACCCGTAGCCGTCGATCAGTAGTTTGTGGCCGCACTCTTGATCCAGCCATTCACCCTCCATGGTGCGGACCACCTTCCCCACAACGATAACCGTCTTCCCGTTATACTCCAGACGATTGTCAAGAACCTCGCATACCGAGAGAACAGGGACGACCGGCAGCGCAGCCTCGGCGGGCAAACTGACCAAAAAAACCAACCCGAAAATCTTATTTGCGTTCATCCGCGTTCATCTGCGGCCTAAGCTTTTCTAAGCCGACTTAATCTCCGTCCACAATCGATCCCGCAAACGCTGCGACGCCGGATCCGTGGTCTTCGCCCACTCCCCGCGCGCGATGACATCCGCGCCCGGATACAACGTCAGATTATCGCGAAAAGCCGGCGGCAGAATCTTGCGCGCGCCCGCGTTGGTGGTAGTGGTCCGTGCGGCTAATGCGTTCGCCGCGGCGATATCCGGACGCAGCAGGAATTGCAGAAATTTGTGGGCCAGCTCTGGTCGCTTGCTCTCGCGCAGGATCACCGTGCAGTCCGGATACACGGCGTAGCCTTCCTCCGGATACGCAAATCCGATATCGGGCGACGCATCCATGGCTTGTTGCGCCGTGGTGTTCCACATGTGCGCGGCCAGCACATCGCCGCTCACCAGTTGATCGCGGACCTCGGCGTTGAGATAAGCGCGCAACAGCCGCTTCTGCCGGATCGCCTCAGCCTGAGCGCGCCGCAGTTCACCCGGATCGCTCGAATTCACCGACAATCCCAGCTTTTTCAGGCACGCTCCGATAACGTCGAACGGATCGTCCAGCATCGTAATCCGGCCCCGCAACCGCTCGTCCCACAAATCCGCCCATTTCGTGGGCGGAGGATTCAACTTGCGATTGTAGGCAATTCCCGCCGCAATTACCATGTACGGAACCGACCATTTCAGTTCGGGGTCCCAGTCCGGGTGCTGAAACCGAGGTTCGAGCTGCGCGATATTCGGAAGCTCCTCGCGATGCACCGGGGCCAGCAGATCGTTCGCCAGCATCGGCTTCACGATGTAGTCGGTAGGGAAAACCACGTCCCAGCCGGAGTTGCCGCCCATCACGCGCGCCAGCATCTCCTCATTGCTCTCATAAATGCCATAACGCACCCGGACTCCGAACTCGGTTTCAAACTTTGGGACAGTATCCGGGGCGATGTAGTCGGACCAATTGAAGACATTCAGCCGAGGCCGCCGATCCCGGCCGCACGCCGCCATCCCAGCAGCCCCCATCAAAAAATAACGCCGCTTCATATCTCTTCCCTGAACACTTTTGCTGAAGCAATAGTGGGGCGGACCCCCTGGTCCGCGCGGGTCCCCCAGGACCCGCTCAGCAAGCCGACGAGGGCGTCGACTGTCCAGGGGGACCGCCCCACTAAGAGCGTCTTCATGTCTCGCGCAACCTCTCCGAAATCAAAATCAACCCTCCAAATCCCACCACAATCAGCGCCGAGATCGCATTCACCACCGGATTCACCCCGCGCCGCGCGATAGCGTAAATCACCATCGGGAGCGTCTCTGAATCCACGCCGGCCACCATGCTAGTGATCACATAATCGTCGAACGAAACCGTAAAAGCCAGCAGCGCGGCGGCCATCACCCCAGGTAGGATAGCCGGCAGCGTGACATACCGAAAAGCCTCCCATTCATTTGCGCCCAGATCGAGCGCCGCTTCTTCCAGCTGCGCGTCAACAGTGCGCAGCCGGGCCATCACCACAATCACCACATACGCAATCGAAAACGAGATGTGCGCCAGAATAACCGTGTGCATACCCAGCTGGATATGCAGAAAGCGGAAAATCCATTGATAGAAAGCCAGCAGCGAAATGCCACTGACGATTTCCGGCGTCACCAGCGACATGTATAGCGATCCGGCCAGCACCGGCGACGAGCGCTTCCAGAATCCGTAAGCGCACAGGGTGCCGATAATAGTTGCAAAGAATGTCGCAAACACCGCGATGATCAAGCTATTCCACGCCGCCTCCGTCAATTGCCCATTCTGAAACGCGGCCCGGTACCAAACCAGCGAGAAGCCCTGCCAGACCGTGAAACGCGATTGGTTGAAACTGAATCCAGCCAGAATCAACAGCGGCAAATGAAGAAAAAGATAAGCGAGAACCGCGTAGATCGCAAGCGGTGCCCGGAGCTTGTTCAAACCAATCCGCCTTCCTCACGGCGCACGAATACCAACAACAACACCAATACGATGGCCATCAACGTGAGTGACACCGCCGATCCGAAAGGCCAGTCGCGCGCCGTAGTGAATTGGTTTTGGATGAGATTGCCGATCATCACCGTCTTGCCGCCGCCCAGCAGATCGGGCGTCAGATACGCGCCCAGGCAGGGGATGAACACCAGAATCGCACCGGCCCGAATGCCCGGTGCGGAGAGCGGAATAACTACGCGTGTTAATGCCACCCAGGGCCGGGCGCCCAGATCCGCCGCGGCTTCCAGCAGATTGCGATCCAGCCGTTCCAATGTCGCGTATAGCGGCAGCACCATGAACGGCAGATAGCCATACACCAGCCCGAGAATCACCGCGCCGTCGTTGTAAAGCAGCGGCAGCGAATCGTGAATCAGCCCCAGCTTCTGCAGCGCCGTGTTGACCAATCCTGTATCGCGCAGCAGAAACATCCAAGCGTAAGTTCGGACCAGGAAACTGGTCCAGAAGGGAAGGATCACCAGGCTGAGGTACAGATTCTTACGGCTGCCGGCACGCGATATGAAAAGCGCCAACGGAAAACCGAGCAGGAGGCACAACACGGTTGCCGCGCCCGCAATCCAGAATGATCGCCACAGGATTCCCAGATAAATGGGATCAGCCAGCCGCCGGTAGCTTTCGAGCGACCAGGGCCGCGATATTCCTCCCCATGTTCCACGTGTGAGGAAGCTGTACGCCAGGATGATGGCCAACGGCGCCGCGAACAGCGTCAACATCACGGTCCAGGTAGGTGCAAGAAACCAGGCCCGCAGGCGGTTCATTCTTGGGTCGGCTCATCGCCGGCGAAGGTCAGCTCTTCGTCGGCCTGCCACCAGACGTGCACCGCTTCGCCTTCGCTGAAGCTTTCTCCCAGGCGCGATACCTCGGCTACCACAGTGGGACCGGCATCCATGCGAGCTTCCACATGAACGCAGTTGCCGAGGAAAGTGGTCCGCACTACCTTGGCAGGACGCGTCCGCGCTCCAGCCTCAGCAGATTGCTTGGTTACGCGCGTGGCTTCCGGCCGAACACCCACGCCGTCTATCCAATTCACCAGGCCCAGAAAGGATGCCACGAAGCGCGTACGCGGCCGCAGGTAAAGATCCTCGGGCGTCCCCACCTGCTGCAGCTCGCCTTCGCTCATCACGCCTAACCGGTCTGAAAGCGAGAGCGCCTCTTCCTGATCGTGAGTGACAAACAGAAACGTAATGCCTGTGTGACGTTGAATGTTTTTCAACTCCGCCCGCACCTGTTTGCGCAGGTTCGGATCCAGCGCGGAAAGCGGCTCATCCAGCAGCAGTACATCCGGCTCCAGGACCAGGGAGCGCGCCAGTGCCACCCGCTGCCGTTCGCCACCGGAAAGCTGCGAAGGATACCGCGATTCTTTGCCGGTGAGTTGAACCAGCTCCAGGACATCGCGAACGCGCTGGCCCACGTGGTTCTCCGCCCGGCGCTTCAAGCCAAATTCGACGTTCTGCTGGACGGTTAGGTGCGGGAACAGCGCGTAGTTTTGGAAAACCGTGCTGACGTTGCGCTGGTAGGGCTTCAGATGCTCGATTCCCGCCCCATTCAAGCGAATTTTCCCCGTCGTGGGATCTTCAAACCCGGCCACCAGCCGCAGCGTCGTGGTCTTCCCGCAGCCGGACGGTCCCAGCAGAGAAAAGAACTCGCCGCGTCCGACGTTGAGCGAAACCGCATTCACTGCCCGGTGCGCCGGATAATCCTTTGAGACTTCGTCGAGCTCCAGGACAGTTTCCATTTTTCAATTGAATATTACAGTACGATGTTCGTGGACGCAAGCTTTTTTCGCGACGCTACACTGTTGTAGCGGCCGGTTCGCCCGTCATCACAGGCAACTGGCACTGCGACCAAGCGTCGAACCCGCCGGTAACATTGATCACTTGATCGAATCCGGCGCGTTCCAGCAAACTCGCCGCGATCGCGCTGCGATAGCCACCCTTGCAGTAAACAGCCACGGGCCGCGTGCGATCCAGATCGCTTAACTGTGCTACAAGTTTGTCGAGCGGCTTGTTCCGCGCACCCGGCACATGTCCCGCTTGCAACTCCGCGGGACGGCGAACGTCCAACACCTGTATCCCATTCTGATCCTCACCCAGCAGTTGATGCAGCTGTTCAGCAGTGACTTGCGAAGTCTGCCGGACAGGCAGACCGTCGCGAATCCAGCCAGCCATTCCGTCCTTGAGGTAGCCGGTGACGCGCTCGATTCCAACCCGCGTCAGACGCAGGCGCGATTCTTCCACTTTCTCTTCGTCTTCAGCCACCAGCAGGATCTCGGAATCCAAGCCCAACACGATGGCCGCCCAGGATGCATACTGCCCGGCCAGACCGATTTGAATGGAGCCCGGGATGTGACCCGCACCGAATTCCCGCGCCGGACGCGTATCCAAAACGATAGCTCCTTGTTCCTGCTTGGCCAGCAGCTCGGAAGTTCCAACGGCCGGAATTGGCGCCTGTTCCTGGAGCGCCGGCGCACCCGAGCGGTTGATCTCCACATCCAGCGCAAAATAGCCGGGCCGCTCTGGAAGCTCCGCCGTGAGCAGCTTCACAAATTCCTCGCGCGTGGACGGGCGCAAAGCGTAATTCGACCGCTTCTCCTTGCCGATGGTCGAGCTCCGCTCCGCGCTCATCTGCCGGCCGCACAGCGAACCTGCCCCGTGCGCGGGATAAACCAGCACGTCATCTGGAAGCCTCAGCAGTTTGCCGTGGAGGCTATCGTAGAGCATCCCGGCCAACTGCTGCGGCGTCATGTCTCCGGACAAATCGGGACGACCGACATCCCCGATGAACAGCGTGTCCCCGGTCAAGACCCCCATCGGCTGCTCCGGCTTTTCCAGATCAGTTACCACCACGGAGATGCTCTCGATGGTGTGTCCCGGAGTTTCCAGGAACCGCAGCTTGCATAGACCAAAACTCAATTCATCGCCATCGTGAATGGCAACATGCGAAAACTTCGCCCCAGCTTTCGCGCCCAGATAAACCTTAGCGCCAGTAAGCGCGGCGAGTTCTTGATGCCCGGAAACGAAATCGGCATGCAGATGAGTCTCAATGACATATTGGATCGAAAGCCCATTCTTCCGGGCTTCTTCTATATAAATCCCAACATCCCGCTGCGGATCGACAACCGCCGCGACCCCCTCGGAGCCCAGCATATAGGAGGCATGCGACAGACAGGTGAGATAGAACTGCTCGAAATACAATGAGACTCCTTAACTGCGAGGCCGCGAATGAACGCAAATAAACGCAAATAAGAAAATCGCGTTCATTCGCGTTCATTCGCGGCCAAGAATCTTATTTCCCGGCGTTGAATCTTTTCTCGATCTCCGGCCAGTTTACAACGTTCCACCAAGCCGCTATGTATTCCGGCCGCCGGTTCTGGTACTTCAGATAGTACGCGTGTTCCCACACGTCCAGGCCCATCACCGGATAGTGGCCTTCCATGATCGGAGAGTCCTGATTAGCCGTGGAAATAATCTGCAGACCCTTGCTGCCCTTGATCAGCCACGCCCAGCCGGAGCCGAAGCGGCCGGTAGCCGCGGCATTGAATTTTTCCTTGAACGTATCGAAGGTCCCAAACGTGCTATTGATGGCCTGCGCCACGTTGCCAACTGGACTTCCTCCAGCGCCCGGCGCCAGAATCTGCCAGAACATGCTGTGATTGACGTGGCCGCCTCCGTTGTTGCGGACCGCCGTCTGGATCTGCTCGGGTACGATTGAGCAGTTGTCTTCAAGCAGCTTTTCCACGGGTTTGTCTTGCAAAGCCGGCGCCTGTTCCAGCGCCTTGTTCAGGTTGGTGACGTAAGCGCCATGGTGTTTGTCATGGTGGATCTCCATGGTCAGCTTGTCGATGTACGGCTCCAGCGCGTCAAACGCGTAGGGCAGCGGGGGAACGGTAAAAGCCATAGTAGTCTCCTCTTCAGTCTGTATTTTACCCGGCGAATCCGCCGGCTTTTTCAAAAGCGTCAGCGAGGCGGAACATGCCCGTCTCGTCAAAATGTCTGGTCAGAATCTGCATGCCAACAGGAAGGCCGGCGGCGGTTTTCCCGCAAGGCACGCTCATGCAAGGGATGCCCGCCAGGTCGCCCGTAATGGTGTAAATGTCGGAAAGATACATTTCGAGAGGATCGTCGATCTTCTCTCCAATCTTGAACGCCGGCGACGGCGACACCGGCGCGACAATGGCGTCCACATCCGCAAAAGCCTTCCGGAAATCTTCGGCGATCAATGCGCGGACCTTTTGCGCCTTCAGATAATAAGCGTCGTAGTAGCCGTGACTCAACACGTACGTTCCCAGCATGATGCGGCGTTTGCATTCCGCGCCGAACCCCGCGCCCCGAGTTGCCCGGTACATATCCGTCAAAGTCTCTGCTTCAACGCGTGAAGTGTAGCGGACGCCGTCGTATCTCGCCAGATTCGAGCTGGCTTCCGCCGTCGCGATGATGTAGTAACACGGCACCGCGTATTTGGTGGCCGGCAGGCTGATTTCGCGAACTTCGCAGCCCAACTTCTTGAGCAGCTCCACGCCTTTTGCGATCAAGTCGCCAGTCTCTGAGGCCAAGCCTTCAAAATATTCGCGCGGCAGGCCAATCTTGGTGCCTTTAACATTCGCATTCAGCGCTGCGGCATAATCGGGCACCGGCGCGAAGGCCGAAGTAGAATCGTTCTCATCGCGGCCCGCGATGCTTTGAAGTAACCGTGCCGCGTCGCCCACGGTCCGTGCGAACGGCCCGATGTGATCCAGCGAACTGGCAAAAGCTACCAGCCCATATCGAGACACCCTTCCATACGTCGGCGTGACACCCACCACGCCGCAAAAGGAAGCGGGCTGCCGGACGGATCCGCCGGTGTCGGAACCGAGTGCCACTACTGCCGTTCCTTGCGCCACCGCGGCCGCCGACCCTCCGCTCGATCCTCCCGAAACGCGATCCGGCGCCACCGGATTCTTCACTGGTCCGAATGCGGAATTTTCGTTGGACGAACCCATCGCGAACTCGTCGCAATTGGTCTTGCCCAGTATGATGCCGCCGGCTTGTTCCAACCGGATCACCGCGGTTGCGTCATAAGGCGGGATGTAGCGCTCCAGCAAACGCGAACCACATGTCGTCCGAACGCCCTTGGTGACAATCACATCTTTGACGGCGATAGGCACGCCGGCCAGCGGTCCCGCTGGTTCGCCGGCCTGTAGCTTCCGGTCCACTAGCTCAGCCGCCGCGATGGCCCGCTCCGGCGAAAAATGCAGATACGCGTTAGTTTTCGGATTTTCCGCTTTTGCAAAATCGAGTGCGGATTGGGCCAGCTCCACCGCGCTGAATTCGCGCGCGGCCAATCCTTCGCGCACTTGATCGACGGTGAGAGATGCGACACCCGATGAGATCGCGCTCATCGCTCAATCACCTTGGGTACCTTGAAATATCCAGCGCCCGACAGCGGCGCATTGGCCAGCGCCAGCTCATTGCCCAGGCAGGGCTGCTCTTGATCGTCGCGCAGCGTGGCGTTCTCCTCGGCATCGTATAAGACTTGCGCCATGGGCTGGACATTAGACGTGTCCAGCTCGTTCAACGTATCAATGTGCGTCAGAATTTCGTCCAGGTCTTTCGAGAGCCGGCCGATTTCCTCGTCACTCAGCTTGAGATTCGCCAGGTCCGCCACGTAGCGAACTTCCCTCTCGGTGATCTTCACGCCGATGCCTTTTTCCTCGCCTGCTTATATACGATGCGCATACCCGGATCGTCGATTCGCTCAGCTTCGTCGGTGGAATTCGATTCATTGAGCCGCTGCGCCGGTTGGGGCGGACGTCTCTGGGTAGGCACGCGGAATTCCACGTCCTGAACCACGCCTGCGCCCAGAATCTCGGATAGCTTTCCCAGAATCTGAAAGCGCAGTTGGAACAGATTCTTCCGCCAGACGGCGTCCTCTACTTCCACGATCAGCGAATCGCGCACCAGCGATTTGGCCGACGCGTGCGAGGCGATCCGTTTGCCTACCGCTGCAGGCCAAGCCGCCCGCGCCAGATCCTCGATGGAAATGGCATCCGAGAGTTTCATTCGTGCGAGGGATTTAGCAACGCGTTCCATGGAGACGAACTCAATTTTAGCACCGTGGGGCAGGCGCTTCCGCCTGCCAAGAAGTTGGAAGCACCGACTCCCTAGCCCGACATGCCCGAACCAACAGGCACCGACTCCCTCACGGTCGCGGCTCAGTAACACTCTTTCCGAGCCGGTGTTTGGACCAAAAGTGAAAGCATTCAAAATGTCCCGCCAGCTCCGCCGCAGGTATTCACGGGCGCCGGTCTTTTCAGGCACCCCTTCCCGGATTTTCATGGTATACATTCAGCGAGCATGGCAGCGGACCGCATCGTCGTCGCCGGCGCCGGAATTATCGGCGCCTCCATCGGTTATCATCTCGCCAAGCGCGGCGCACGAGTCACCATTCTGGATGCCGAGCAACCAGGCGCGGGTGCAACTGGGAAATCCCTCGGGTGGATCAACGCCACTTTTTCAAAACGGCCGCGCGCATACTTCGACCTGAATTACGCCGGCATCGCGGCCTGGCGGCATCTTGAACTCGAGCTGAATGGTGAGCTGAACGTTCAATGGGGTGGCAGCGTAGCCTGGTTTCCATCCGGACCAGAGGCAGACGAACTGCGCGGCAACGTCCGCAACCATCAGCAATGGGGCTATCCGGTACACGTGCTAGCCGAACCGGAGTTCCATCGCTTGTTGCCGCGGGTTTCCACGGGCGAAATCGCGGTGGCTTGCCATAGCGAGCCTGAGGGCGCAGTGGATCCTCTGGACGCTTTGAAAGTTCTGCTGGCGAAAGCGCAACACTTTGGCGCCGAGGTCCGATTTCCCTGCGCCGTGACCGGCATCCACCTTGCTGCAGGCCGGGTGCGATCCATTCAAACTTCGGACGGCTCGCTCGAAGCCGACACATTCGTGCTCGCCTGCGGCGTCGGCTCGCCCACCCTGGCGAGAATAGTGGGCTTCGATCTTCCGCTGAAAGACTCGCCGGGAGTGTTGGTGCACACCGCGCCCGCCCCGCGTTTGATTGATCGCGTGGTGCTAGCGCCAGGCACGCATTTCAAGCAGGCCCTGGACGGTCGAATCGTAGCCGGTGGTCTAATAGTGGCCGGCGCGGGCACGGCAATCACGGAGGCTAGCGTCGAGCAGGCCGAAGAGATTCGCCGTTTGTTAGGGACATTCTTGCCGCAATCCAAAGATGTGCCGGTGCAGCGTGTGACACTGGGCTACCGCGTGATGCCTGAGGACGAATATCCGATCCTCGGTTTCATAGAAGCTTGTCCGAATCTATATGTTGCCGCCACGCACAGCGGCGTCACGCTGGCTCCATTGATCGGCCAACTG
>Ga0210388_10000837_pt1 | contig 24487 bp, 23 predicted proteins | sample IncBWC19OmetaG_FD_155485 | JGI IMG/M metagenome (GOLD analysis project Ga0210388, IMG submission 155485) | Forest soil microbial communities from Barre Woods Harvard Forest LTER site, Petersham, Massachusetts, United States - Inc-BW-C-19-O ...
AGAGACGAGCCCATAGCGTCGCTCGAACTCCCGGACGTTGGTCGCGCGGCGATCGATGGCTTCGTCGGGCAAGACCTCGTTCAACAGCTCGGCGAGGAGGGCGCGATGCTCCTGAATGAAGGCCACGTCGACGCCGGGAAGGTCGATCTGTCGCAGATAGACCTGCGGGCGAGGGTGCGCCTGGAACCAGGCGACGATGGTGATGAGGTGGTCCCAATGTCGGGCCGCTCTGAGGGCTCGCAAAGCGTTCTTGATCAGCCAGCTCCGAAGCTGCGGGAGGAGCTTGAGCGTTCGGCGCGCCAGGCCATCGAAGCGAGCAGCCTCGGTTCCTTTGCCGATCAGCTGCAGGGCGTCTTCCAGGGAGGGGATGACCACCGCGCTCGGGAGCCTGAGGCGACCGGTCCGCCGGCTCTCGACCTCCACCCAACAGAGATCGTATCCGGACCCGCGTCCCGCCCGACTCTCTCGCTCGAGCGCGCGAATCCAGCGTTGCAGCTCGTCGAACCGATCTCCGACCAACGACGAATGCGGCCGGCGGAGCGGCAGCGCCATGGGGAACAGTGTCTCTCCGGTGACGCGGGCTGCGAGCAGATCTCCCCGGGCCCATCGACGATAGACCACCGACACGATCTCGGCGGGCGTGGTCCAACTCACGAACCCGCGGACGCCTTCGTTGTGAACCGTCATGACGTAGGGGGCGCGCGACGGTCGCGGTCCAACACCGCGCTCGGTCGACTGCAACAGATGTACCCTCACGCAGGGCGCTGCCTTCGGCCTCGGCGCGCGATCGTTGCGACGGAGACTGGAAGTTTCTTGGACGTCTCGACGAAATTTCCTTGCAGTCAACCGAGGTAGAGCTTGCTTGCCAACCCCTGGGGCGGCAGGTCGGCAACCACGCTGCGCTTGCGCCAACATCGTTGGCCGCTCTCCGAGGGAGTGCGGAGTCGCACGGAGTGGTTGCATCCGGAGGCGGCTGGTGGTTCGCTCTTCGGCCGTACACCATGCAGATCGCCGACCAGAAAGCCGTCACCATCCACTACACGCTCAAGGACGACGAGGGCACCGTCCTCGACAGCTCGAAGGGGCGCGCGCCGCTCGGCTACCTTCAGGGGGCGGACAACATCGTCCCTGGCCTGGAGAAGGCGCTGGCGGGGAAGGCAGCCGGCGAAACGGTCCAGGTGACGCTCACACCCGAGGAGGGGTACGGCATCCGCGACGACAAGAACGTCCGCAACGTTCCGCTGCGGAAGCTCTCCGAGGCGAAGGTGACGGTCGGGATGCAGTGTCAGCTCCGGACGCGAGACGGGGTTCAGATCGCGACGGTCACCGCCGTCCGCGGCGACTATGCGACCGTCGATCTCAACCACCCGCTGGCGGGGATGCGGCTCCACTTCGACGTCGAGGTGATGGCCGTCCGCGACGCGACCCCCGAGGAGTTGACCCACGGGCACATCCACGAACCCGGCGATCACCACGGCGGCTAACCCGGCGGCTCACCCCGGGCGTCGGCTCAGCAGCCGGGCGCCGCCACCCCCGGCACGCAGAGCGCGCAGCTCACCGTACTGTCCTCGCTGGAGGACATCATGTTCGCGGCGGTGTCGATCACCTTCAGCGACTGGCCCGTGCAGCCCATCACCCCGGGCGTCAATGTCCAGCAGGGGGGCGTGTTTTCGTTCACGTTGCAGTTCTGGATCGCCTGGTGAACCTGGTCGCCGCTGGCGTCGATGCGGTTCTCGATGACCGAGCAGTCCGGATTCCCCTTGGCGTCGTTCTGAATCTTCGACTCGATGCACGGTGGGGTGATGAGGTGCCCGAGCGCGGCGGCGATGGCGAGCATGGACTGGGAGTAGTCTGCGTCGCAGATCGACGCCACCACGCTGTTCTGGAAGGCGTGCGCGAACTCGGCTTCGCGGACGCCCGGATCGCCGAAGCTCCCGTCGCCAACTGTCTGCGTGGAGGGATCCGGATTGACGCCGGGTCCGTCGGCCGCGCCGCAAGAGTGCATGACCTGCGGCCAGTTCTCCATGGTTCCTGCCGGAGTCGGGGTCGGGACCCACTCGACGGCGTAGGGCGTCGCTGGCGCGATGATCTCGCCGACCAGGATCTGATGGTCGGGATCGGGCTTGAGCGCCTTGATGTCGCTGACGAACTTGCTGACCGGGGTGAGGGCGCTGGAGCCGCTGTCGTTGTCCTTGCAGTCGACGAGCGGGAGCATAAGCGGGCTGCCGGTCGCGTCGGACGGTGGGTTGATGGGCGGCGTCGCGTAGGCGCCGCTGGCCGAATTCGGATCCTTGCAGAGGTGACCGCCGCGCGGTCCGCCGTTGCAGCGATAGTCGGCGATCGGCCCGTCGGGATTGGTGATGCTCTGGGGAGATCCGTTCAATGAGTAGATCGTGGTGTCGGTCGGCGCCGAGCAGTCGTCCTCGTTGGTCAGCATCACGATCCCCAGGTAGGCGTCCGGGCGAAGGAAGCCGGCGTTCGTCGAGGGGACCGGACCGAGGCCGTCTGCGCCGAGTGCCCGGTCGATGGAAGCCAGCTGGTGCTCGAAGCCGCAGCCACCTGCGCCGAGGAGCCCGATGCACTGGAACACCGAGGCGATGGGGTCGGTGAAGTTGGAGACACCGTCGATGTCGGAGATGAAGGTGTCGCCGGCGGTGAGCGTGGTCGCCAGGCAGCTCCCTTCGGCCTGGGAGAAAAACTTGCCCTGGTCGCCGAGCGGCGTGCAGTGCGGGAGAGCCTGATCGCTCTGGGCGCCCATGTCGGAGGAGACGACGGCGACGTGCAGGTTGGGCGCGACAGGGAGGTCGGCGAAGACCTTCATGAACTGGGGGAGCTGCGCCAGCAGCTTCTGTTGCATGTCGGTCATCGACTGCGAGTTGTCGATCATGAAGAGGATGTCGAGGTTGTTGTTGATCTTCTGGGTGAAGGGCCATTGCTGCTGCACGCTTGGAATGATGGTCGGCGCTTCCACGGTGCGGTCGGTGCAGGCCCAGAGCGAAGCGCCGGCAGCGGCCAGGCCGACCCAGCGGAGAACGCGCCAACTCCTCGACGACAGAATGACCGGACGGTTCATGGGTGTCTCCTTCTCGACAGACGTCGGGGAGGCGAAACAGCAACCGCTGGGCCAGGGCGCGGACCCGGGCAGACGCCGGCTTTCGCACAGCGAACGCCAACTCAGTTGTGGGCGCAGCCAACGTGCAAGTTGGCAGTCCGCTACCGAACGGTCGTCCAGGTCACCTTGCGCTCGCCGCGCAGGTAGAGCATCAGCGCCCAGAGGGCGGCCAGGTTCACGACCACGAAGTAGAACGGGACGTGGACGAAGGGGAGTCGCAGCCCCAACCTCTGACGCAGCCACCCGACGGCCGCGGCGAGGTAGAGCACCAGCTGCGCGATCAAGAAGGCCCGGTAGACCGGAGCGGAAGACCCTCCGGCCAGGGCCAGATAGAGTCCGCTGGCGAAGATGGCGATGAGCAGCTCGGGGACCAGATAGCGGAGCACCTTGTGGCTGAACAGCTGGAACGAAAAGAACCCGTAACGGAGCGGGTTCAGCATCCGGGCGCGCCGCACCAGCGCGTTGATGGTGCGGACGATGACCCGCACCCGCATCTCGAACTCCCTGCCCGTCTCCTCGTGCGTCCTCTCGGAAGAGACGGTGCCGCCGCCGTAGACGGTGATGAACCCGCGCTGGAAGACGTCGCCGGCGACGACGAAGTCGCTGATCAGATCGGGCTCGATCGGGCGGTAGGCATTGGCGCGCACGGCGTAGAGGCAGCCCGAGACGCCGATGAGGGTGCTCACCTGCGACTCCAGCTCCTTCACCCGCTTCTCGTAGCGCCAGTAGAGGCCGCCGCCCTTGCCGACGGCGCTTCCGCCTTCGGAGACGTACTCCAGCTCGGCGCCGACGCAGCCGACACGCGGATCGACGAAGGACGCGCAGAGCTGGCGGACGCTGCCGCGATCGAGCTCGGTGGTGGCGTCGGTGAAGATCAGCACCTCGCCCTTGGCCGCCGCCGCGGCCTGGTTCTGCGCCGCCGTCTTGCCGGCCCGCTCGGGTAGGACGACCAGACGCACGCCGCGCGGCCCGAGCTCGCGAACGATGTCATGCGTCCGGTCGGTCGAGCTGTCCGACGCCACGATGACCTCCAGCTTCTCCGGCGGATAGTCGAGCGCCAGCGTCCTCTCCAGCTTGCGGCGGATCGCCTTCTCTTCGTTGTAAGCCGAGACGATGATCGTCACCGTCGGCTCGAACGGCGGGTCCTCGGTTGGACGCGGCGGGTGTGGCGAGCGCCGCCGCCGGCGGGCGAGCGCCAGCAGCAACAGCGGATATCCGGCGTAGGTCCAGGTCACCGCGGCGAGCGAGGCCCAAAAGACGACCGCTCCGATCACAGTCGCAGTCAGCGGGACCACTCCCGCGCCCAGAGCTGAAACATCATCAGGGCCCAGAGGGCGGTGCTGTTGTTCCGACGGCGAGCGAGGTGCTCCGCCTTGAGCGCCTCCACCGCCGATGGCGCAAACCACCCCTGCCGCTGCAGCGTCTCGGGGGCGAGGAGCTCGTCGACCATCCCGCGCAGATCCTCGCGCAGCCAGCGCGCCAGCGGCAAGCTGAAACCTGCCTTCTTGCGATGGATGATCTCGCGCGGCAGCTCGGCCTGGAGCGCGCGTTTGAGGAGATACTTCTTTTCGCCCCGCCGGATCTTGAGCCGGCCGGGCACGCCCGCCATCAGCTCGACGAACGGGTGGTCGAGGAAGGGGACCCGGACCTCCAGCGAGACGGCCATGCTGGTGCGGTCGGCGACGGTCAGCAGGTCGTCGACCAGGTAGGTCTGCTGGTCGACGCAGAGGATCTTGTTGAGCAGATCCGCGTCCGGCTGGTCGTCGGCGAGCGCCTGCATCCGCTCGAGCGCCGAGTCGAGCGCCACCCGCGCGCGCAGCTCCGGCTGGTACAGCGCCTCGCGTCGCGTCCGCTCGAGCGGGCTCGAGAAGGCGAAGAACCGCTCCACGTAGGGGAGCTCGCTCGAGCGGACGAACCGCTTGGCCTGGTCGATCCCCCGCGCGCCGGCGCGCGACTCCGGAATGAGGTCGATCAACCGGCGCACCACGTCGTTCCGCAAGAACGCGGGGATCTTCCGGTACCACTCGGCGATCGTGACGCCGAGGTGGCGCTGGTAACCGCCGAAGAGCTCGTCGCCGCCCAGACCCGACAGCGCGACGGTCAGCTCCTGCCGCGCCAGGCGGCAGACCAGCAGGTTGGGGAGGGCGCCCGAGTCTCCCATCGGCTCGTCGAAGATCCGGCCGAGGGCCTGCATCGCCTCGCCGACGTCGGGCGCGACCTCCAGCTCGTGGTGCTCGGTGCCGAAGCGGGCCGCCACCTGCCGCGCGAACGCCCGCTCGTCGAACGCCGCGTATTCGGCCGGAAAACCGATCGAAAAGGTCTTGATGCGCCCGACGCCGGCGCGCGACATGGCGGCGACGATGGCGCTCGAATCGACGCCGCCCGACAGGAAGACCCCCAGCGGCACGTCGGCGCCGAGGTGGCTGGCGACCGCGTCGTCGAGGCCCCGGCGCACCTCGGCGATCCAGTCGGCCTCCGATCGCGTCCGATCGGGTCGGCTGTGAAGCTGCCAGTAGCGGCGCACCACGGCAGGCTGGCCCGGGTCCTTCACCAGGAGGTGCCCGGGCGGCAGCTTCTTGACCTCGCGGAAGATGGTCCGGGGCGCCGGAACGTAGAGCAGCGAGAAATACTGATCGACCGCCACCTCGTCCAGCGTCAGCGACAGCCCAGGGAGGCCGCGCAGGCTCTTCATCTCGCTGGCCGCGTAAAATCGCCCGCTCCCCTCGGCCCAGTACAGCGGCTTCACCCCCAGCCGATCGCGCGCCAGGAAGACGCGCCCGCTCTTCCGCTCGTGAATGGCGAAGGCGAACATGCCGCGCAGGCGGGTCACCACCGCCTCGCCGTACTGTTCGTACCCGTGCAGGATCGCCTCGGTGTCCGACTGGGTCGAGAAGGTGTGGCCGCGCGCCAGCAGATCGGCGCGCAGCTGGCGGTAGTTGTAGATCTCGCCGTTGAAGACGATCGCCATCGATCGATCCTCGTTGAACATCGGCTGCCGGCCCCCTGGCAGGTCGATGATGCTCAGCCGCCGCATCCCCAGGGCGACCCGACCATCCACGTGCAGCCCTTCAGCGTCGGGGCCGCGGTGAACGATCCGCTCGCACATGCCGTGGATCAGCTCGGCCTCGACCGCTCCGATATCGCTGACCGCGACACAGATTCCACACATCAGACGGGGTGAGGCTATCCTGAGGGGCGCACCGGCGCGTCACCTTTCGTGTGAAGGTTTGGGGGTGGTCCTGCCCTTGGGGCTTCTGTTCGAGGCGTCCGACACTCTCGGCTCACGGAGGCTCCCACCGTCATGACATCCCGTTTCAATCGCGGTTGCGTGGTCGCTCTCGGCTTGGCGGCCCTCATCGCAGGCTGCGGCGGCGGGGCGTCGGACGGTGGTTCGGGGGGCGCAGCGCCGTCGGGAACCGGCGGCGCCACCAGCACCGGTGGCGCTTCGGCGACAGGCGGGGCCAGCGCCACGGGAGGCTCGAACGCGAGCGGCGGGGTGACGGGGACCGGTGGTCTGACCGGGACCGGCGGCTCGCCATCGGCGGGTGGGGCGAATGGGACCGGCGGGGTCTCGGCGACGGGCGGGACGGAAGGCGCCGCGGGCGCAAAGGGAGCCGCGGGAAGCAAAGGTACAGGCGGCGTCACGGCGACGGGCGGGATCGGGGGGCAGGCGGGGATGCCCGGCAACGCCGGCTCGAGCGGCTCGAGCGGCTCGAGCGGAACCGGCGGCCCGACTGGAACCGCCGGCACGACCGGCACAACTCACACCGGTCCATGGAAGGTGATGATGCTCGGCGATTCCGTCACCGAGTCGACCTGCTACCCGCAGATCACGGACCAGATGTTGCTGGCCGGAAATCACACGAACTTCCAGCTCGTCGGAATGGAAACCACCAGCCAATCCTGTGGCAGCGGCGCTCCCGCCAGCGTGAAGGACGAAGGGCATGCCGGCTACGGGGTCACTTACCTTCCGCAGAACAGCACGCGAAGCGCCTGTACCAAGAGCAGCGGCTGCGGAAGCTACGCCGAGCTGCAAAGCTGGGCCGCTGAAAAGCCCGACATCGTCCTCATGCACTACGGGACGAACGATGTCTGGGACGGGATCGCCACCTCCACCATTCTTTCGGCCTACGTGGCGGTGATCGCCGAGTTCCGCAAACAGAATCCGAACGTCATCTTCTTCGTCTCGAAGATCATCAAGCTCGATCCGAGTGGATGCACGACCTGCCTGGCGAACGTGGCCGCGCTGGCGGCAGCGCTGACGCCAACCTGGGCGTCGTCCAACGCCACCGCCTCGTCACCCATCATCATCATCGACCACTACGACAGCAGCTTCGATCCGACCAACACCGCCGACAGCTCCGACGGCGTTCACCCTACGCCGGCGGGCGCCGCCATCATGGCGACGGTGACCGTCAACGCGATCGCCGCCAGCGGATACTTCTGACCGCCACGATCTACCCGCGCAAATAGGCGGCCAGCTGGTTCAGCGTCAGTGTCCAGCCTGCGTTGGCGCCGCGGGTGGCGTCGGACTCATGTGAGTAGACCTGATGGACGGTGAGGGTCGTCTTGTCGTGGGTCCCGGCGAACGTCACCGTCGTCAGAATCTTCAGATCGCCGTGCACGGTGGCGGCGAAGACGATGCGCTCGTCGGGGATGATCTCGGTGAACCGCGCGTCCATGGGGAATTCGACGCCGTCGGGCGTGCGCATCGTCAGGCGAAACACGCCGCCGGGGCGAAAGTCGAGCTGGCAGCCGTGCGTGGTGAGCGGGGCGGGCGTGAACCAGCGGGAGAGGTACTCCGCCTTGGTCCACGCTTCGAAGACCAGTTGCCTGGGGGCGTCGAAGACGCGCGTGATGCGCAGCTCGGGCGGCCGAGCGATCGCCGCCCCTTCCATTCGAGAGTCACTTGGTTCCGGCACGGCTCTTCTCCTTTTTGAGGTCCACCAGGAAGTCGTCCAGGCGATCGAAGCTCTGCTCCCAGAATTTGCGGTAGCGCTCCATCCACTCGGTCGCCTCCTTGAGGCGACTGGCGGACAGTCGGCAGGGGCGTGACTGCGCCTCGCGGCCGCGCGAGATGAGGCCCGCCCGTTCCAGCACCTTGAGGTGCTTGGAGATCGCCGGCTGCGACATATCGAAGGGCCTGGCCAGCTCCGTCACGTTGGCCTCGCCACGCGCGAGCCGGGTCAAGATGGCGCGGCGGGTGGGATCGGCCAAGGCGGCGAAGGTGGCGGTGAGGTGGTCGGCTGTCATGGACGTGGATAACTGTGAGGTTGTTTAACTAAAGAGTTATATAACCGCGGGCGACAGTGCCGTCAACGGAAAATGTTACTATCGGGCTCGGCCTGGCACCCGACATGTCCCGGACGGAACGCCTCCTCGATTTGCTGCAGATCCTGCGGCGCCACCGCAGCCCGATCTCGGGAGCGGCCCTGGCCTCCGAGCTTGGCGTCTCCCTCCGCTCGCTCTACCGCGACATCGCCACGCTGCGCGGGCAGGGCGCAGGGATCGAAGGCGAGCCGGGGCTCGGTTACGTCCTGCGGCCCGGCTTCACCTTGCCGCCGCTGATGTTCTCGGTCGAGGAGCTGGAGGCGCTGGTCCTGGGATCCCGCTGGGTCGCCCTGCGCTCCGACGACCGGGGGCTGGCCGCCGCCGGGCGCGACGCCCTCGCCAAGATCGCGGCGGTGCTGCCCGATGAGCTTCGCCGGGAGATCGAGGCCGCGACACTCCTGGTGGGGCCCGAAGTGCCACACATCGATACGGTGGACGCCGGGTTGGTGCGCGAAGCGATCCGCCGCGAGCACAAGCTGGAGATCTCTTACCGTGACGCCGCGGGACGCCGGACGAGCCGGACCATCTGGCCATTCGCGCTTGGTTTCTTCGAACGGGCCCGTGTCGTGGTCGCCTGGTGCGAGACCCGCCGCGGGTTTCGTCACTTTCGCCTCGACCGGGTCACCGAGCTGGCGGTCACCTCTGCGCGCTATCCGCGCGGGCGCGCCGCGCTGCTGGCCGAGTGGCGGCAAGGCCTGCGCGAAGGCGAGATCGAGGGCGATGGCGAGAGGCCTTCCGCTGCTGCCAAAAACTGACAGTGCCCCCCGCTAGGTTCTCTCCACCAACCGAAAGGAGAGACACCATGGCCGACCTCAACTACCTGCTGCTCGCCGTCAAGGATCCCCGCCGGAGCGCCGAAATCTACGATCGACTCTTCGGCATCAAGCCGGTCGAAAACTCGCCGACCTTCGTTCTCTACGTGCTGCCGACCGGTTTCAAGGTGGGGCTCTGGGCGGAGAGCGGCATGAAGCCGGTCCCGCGCCCGGCGGGGGGCGTCGAGCTCTCATTCTCGCTCCCCGACGAGAGCGCAGTTCGCGAGACCTACGCGGCCTGGACCAAGCTCGGCCTCGAGGTCGTGCAGGAGCCGACCCGCATGGACTTCGGCTTCACCTTCGTGGTCGCCGACCCCGACGGCCACCGCCTGCGCCCATTCGCGCGGGCCGCCGACCCCCGCTGAGCAGGCGACTGCCCGCGGCGCACCGCCTCACCTCACCTCTCGCTGTCGAGCGTGCTCATCTGCGGGCCGGCGTAGCGCGTGCCGGCGACTTCGCTCGCCGGGACGGCGGCCTCCAGCGCGGCCACCTCGGCCGGGCTGAGCGTCACGTCGAGACCGGCGAGCGCATCGGCCAGCTGTGCGCGGCTGCGGGCGCCCATGGTGGGGATGAGCGTGACCTTCTGGGCGGCCGCCTTGGCGCGCACCCAGGCGATGGCCAGCTGCGCCGGCTTGACCCCCTTGTCAGCGGCCAGCCGGGCCAGGGACTCCACCAGCGCGCGGTTCTTCTCGCCGTTGTCGCCGGCGAAGCGCGGCAGATGCGCGCGGAAATCGCGCGCCCCATTCGGTTTGCTCCCCGTGAGCAGCCCGCGCGAGAGCACCCCGTAGGCGGTGGTGGCGATGCCGAGCTCGGCGAGCGCCGGGAAGATCGTCGCCTCGGGGCCGCGGCTGACGAGCGAGTACTCGATCTGCAGATCGCAGATCGGGTGCACCTTGGCGGCGCGCCGGATGGTCTCCACGCCGACCTCGGAGAGGCCAATGTAGCGGACGTAGCCCGCCTTCACCATGTCGGCGATGGCGCCGATGGTCTCTTCGATGGGGACCGCGGGGTCGAGGCGCGCCGGACGGTAGACGTCGATGTGATCGACGCCGAGCCGCGACAGGCTGTGCGCCAGAAAGTTCTTGGTCGCCGCCGGCCGCGCGTCGTAGCCCAGGAAAGCGCCGTCGGGGCCGCGCAGGCCGCCGAACTTGACGCTGAGCAGGGCCTTGTCGCGCCAGCCGCCCGCCAGCGCCTTGCCGACCAGCAGCTCGTTCTTCCCCATGGCGTAGAAATCGCCGGTGTCGATGAGGTTCACGCCGCGCTCGAGGGCGGCGTGGATGGTGGCGATCGCCTCCTGCTCGTCGCTGTTGCCGTAAAAGCTGCCGGCCCCCATCCCCATACAGCCGAGGGCGAAGGGGAAGATCTCGGGCCCGGCAGAGCCCAGCCTGGTCTTGCAGGTGGTCGAAGTCGGTGTCTGGGTGGTCATGCGCTAAGTCTGCGCACTCGCCTCCCACTACTCCAGTGAATAGGATGCATGAAATACATGCCCAAAATTTATGGCCGGGATCTCGACCTCAACCTCCTGCGGGTGTTCGCGGTGGTCGCCGAGAGCGGCAGCGTCACCGAGGCGGCATACCGCCTGTACATGACCCAGCCGGCGGTCAGCGCGGCGCTCCGGCGACTGACCACCACGGTCGGCGCGCCGCTCTTCGTGCGCAGCGGCCGGGGGCTGGCTCTCACCAGCCGCGGCGAGCGCCTCCGCGCCGGCTTGAAGCCGCATCTGCAGGCGCTGGTCGACGCCGCGCTGGCGCCAGCGACGTTCGACCCGGCGACCAACGATCGCACGCTCCGCCTCGGCCTGTCGGATTCGGCCGAGCTCTGGCTGCTGCCGCCCCTGCTGCGCCTGCTCGAGCGCGAGGCGCCCCACATGCGGCTCATCGCCATCCCGGTCCAGTTCCGGACCGTCACCGCGGCCCTCACCGCCGGGCTGGCCGCAGCCGTCACCGTCGCCGACGATCTGCCCGGCACGATTCGACGCGAGCCGCTGTTCTTCGGCGGGTTCACCTGCCTCTACGATCCACGCCACGCGCGGCTGCGCACGCTCACGGAGGCCGAGTACTTCGCGCATGACCACGTCATCGTCTCGTACAACGGCGACCTGCGCGGCATCGTCGAGGACCTGTTCGAAAAGACCCGGAGGATCCGCTGCTCCGTCTCCAGCTTCGCCAACCTCGGCGCGCTCATCGACGGCACCGCGATGTTGGCGACGATCCCCGCGCTCGTGGCGACGCAGATCCGGGCAACCCGACCCCACCTCAAGACCAAGCCGCTCCCGTTTCCGATCAAGGGCTCGCACGCCGAGCTTCTCTGGCCGAACGCGACCGACGACGACGGGCCCTGCACGTTCGTCCGGGCCAAAATCAGGGAGATCGCCCGGGAAATTGCCCGGAAGCTCGCCAAGACTTCCCGAGGGCGGGCCTGAATGGTGGACGATCCTGACCGGCTGGAGTTGGGGCGGGCGGCGTTCAATCGCGGGGAGTACTTCCTCGCGCACGAGCTCTGGGAAGAGGTTTGGCGAGAGATGACCGACGCCGAACAGCGGAGGTGCGTCCAAGGTCTCATCCAGATCGCCGCGGGACTTCATCATCTCCAGCAGCGTCGGGCGCGGCCGGCGGCCGGTCTGCTCCGCAAGGGCCTGGCGAAGCTCTCGCTCTCGCAGCAGTGGCCAGATCGATGGGCCGACCTGCGCGTCGATCTGCTGGCCGGTCAGGTGACGCTCTTGCTGGTGGAGCTCGAGACCTCGGGAACGGCGGCGGCCGACCTCAGGCAGGTGAAGCTCTAGACCGGCTCACATTCGAAAAGTGGCAGGACCGGCGTGCTCCCTTTGCCCACGCGAGGCGGAGCGGACCGTCCAGATGATCACCAGGACCGTCGCGACACAGGCGATTGTGATCACCACGAAGAACGAACGGCCAGTCGCGGGTCGACGATCCAAGGGCCCAGCTTGGAGCGGATACGGCCACCTGTCGAGCCCAGCCGCGGGCGGGGAAAGTCAGGAGGTCGCGATCCGGAGATCGAAGTCGAGGGTCGAGCTGACGGAGGCACCATCGAAAGTGAAGCCGCCGACGACCGGCATCGTGCCCGCCTGATTGGGCGCCGCGCACAGCGCCACATGCCCCTCCCCGGCGGCGACGCCGTGGGTGGGATCCCAGCCGCGCCAGCCGGCGCCCGGCACGAACACCTCCGGCCAGGCGTGCAAATAGCGGCGGCCGTCCGGCGTGTCGGCGGCCGATTGGTAGCCGCTGCAGAAGCGCGCAGGCATTCCCAGGCTCCGCGCCGCCGCCAGAAAGAGCACGGTGAAGTCGCGGCAGGCGCCTTGCCAGCTGGCGAGCGTCTCGGCCGCCGCCTGCGCGTCGCCCGAGGTCCGGATCTGCTTGTCCGCGCGGGCATGGATGGTCCGGCAGAGCTGGTCGAGAAAGGCCAGCGGCTGCTGTTCGACCTCCGCGGCCACCGTTCGGGCGAAGGCGATCACCGCCGGATCGACGCTGGCGTTTCCCGGCCGGTACACAGCCAGATCATCCAGGGAGGGCGGCGTCCAGGGGAGCCGCTCGGACGGCTCGAACGCCGGTCGTGGCGGCGACGTCTCCAACTCGAAGCGGCTCTCGATGCGCAGCTCCTGGGTGGCTTGCCGGGAGAACTGCACCTGCGTGACCCGATTGCCGTACGCGTCGTTCTCCTCGCGAACATCGACGGGCTCTGGCCACACCACCAACGACCGCGTCCGGATCTGGTCTCCCGGTCGCGGCGTGAGACGCAGGAGATGAGGCGCGAGCACGACCGGGACGCTGTAACGATAAAGAGTCTCGTGACGCACGGCGAACCGCATGGCCCGAGCATAGCCGGGAGAGCCGAAGGCGACGCGCAGGACCTGTCGAGACTATTGACCGGCGGGGGGCGACGACAAGAGCTGTCGTGCCGCCGCCGTGGTGTCGGTGAAGAAGGCCGGGCCCGTCAAGAGGGTCAGCGTGTGCACCGAGGGCGCCGGGCTGGCGCCTTTGTCCGACAGGTAGCGCTGCGCGCGGAGGGCGTCGAACGACCCGGTCAACACGCCATCGGCGACGGCGGCGGTCGGAGAGTCGATTCCGCCGTCCTTGAGATCGCTGGCGTGTGAGTACGAGGTGACGCCGAGGCGCAAGGCCTCACGCATGCCCACCGTTCCCACCTGCCGCATCAACGCCGGCGTGAAGGCTTTCCGGTCGCCGAGGCCGATGAGGAGCAGCCGCTTGGCCGGTATCGTGCCCTTCGGCGGGGTGATGAGGAGCGTCTCGAGCGCATGGCCGGCGAACTTGCCGCTCTTCCGGAGATCCGTGACGAGCCCGTGAAGCGCCTGATCGAGATGCACCATCCCGTTGGCTGCCGCCGGCAGCGCCGGTGGAGACTTGAAGATGTCGCCCTCGACATACTCGAAGACACAAGCCACCTGGAGCGGCGTCCCCTGCGCCGAAGGTCCTTGAACCTTGATGACCACGGTCAGTCCGTCGACCTGACCAATCTTGGCTTCCGTTCCGACCGGGGTTGGTGTCGCGGCCCGCACCGCCGCCGGGATCATCGCCAGGGCGATCAGCAGAGCCAAACGACGCGAGTGAAATGGCAGACGGCTCACCATGACTTGAGCTCCTTTCGGACCTTGGTTTGCTGGAGATCGTTGAGAGACAGGACCGCCTCAGAACTTGTAGGTCGCCCGGGCCGCTGCGTAAGCTATGTTTTTTCCGGGCAGACTTTCCCGACCGCCAGCGTCGCCGAGAGACAGCAGGAAGAAGGCCTCACCGTCGCTCACCGTCGCTCGCCATCCTCGGCGAGCGCGGTGACGCGTCGGAGCTCGGCGAGGTCGACCGGTTTGACGACGTGGCGGTCGAAACCGCGGTCGCGTGCTCGCTGCACGTCCTCGACGCGTCCGTGGCCCGTGACGGCGACCAACGCGGCGCGGTCGAGGCCGGTGGCTCGGAGCGCGGTCGCCAGCTCGTAGCCGTCCATGCGGGGGAGCCCGATGTCGATGAACACCAGCTCGGGGCGCGTCCTCTCCGCCATGGCGAGCGCGCCCGATCCGTCGTGGGCGACCGCGACCTCGTGGCCGAGCAGCGTGAGCAGATCGGCGAGGCTGGTCGCGGCATCGACGTTGTCGTCGACGACCAGGACGCGGAGCGGTCGTGACCCGGGAGCGACGGCGGATCGCGGCTGGTCCCCTCCGGCCGGCGGCCCGTCCGCGCTCTCGTCGGTGCCCTGGCTCGCGCGGGGGAGGCGCACCACGATCTCGCAGCCGAGGCCCGGGCCCTCGCTGAAGGCCTGGACCGAGCCGCCGTGCAGCTTGACCAGGCTCCGGACCATGGTGAGGCCGATGCCGATGCCGCCCTGGGCGCGGTCGAGCGACCGCGTGTCCTGCGCGAACAGATCGAAGGCCCGTTCGATCAGATCGGGGGTCATGCCGACGCCGTGGTCGCGCACCCGTACGATCGCCTCGCCGTCCTCGACCACGGTGGAGATCTCGATCGCGCCGCCCGGCTCCGAGTACTTCGCGGCGTTGTTCAGCAGGTTGCCAAACACCTGCACCAGACGCACCGGATCCGCGTCGACGAGGATCGCGCCGCTGGCGCTCGTCACCGACAGCCGTTGAGCCCTCTCTGCCATGAGCGGCTGGCTCACCTCGATGGCCCGCTGCAGGACCGTGCCGAGGTCGAGCACTTCGCGGCGCAGCGCGATCTTCCCCTGGCTCACGCGCGAGACGTCGAGCAGGTCGTCGAGCAGACGCTTCATGTGCAGGACCTGCCGCTCGATCACCGCGCGGGCGGTGGTCGAGGTCTCGGCGTCATCGGGGGCGAGCCGGAGGATCTCCACGGCCGTGAGGATGGGGGCCATGGGGTTGCGCAGCTCGTGGGACAGCATCGCCAGGAACTCGTCCTTCCGCCGGTCGGCCTCCCTCAGCTTCGCGAGGGCGCGGGCGCGCTCGATTTCGAGCTTCCGGAGATGCGTGTTGTCGGTGATGACCGCCACGCAGCCGTCTACCGCTCCCGCGGGGTCGAAGGTGGGCGAAACCACGAAGTGCATCCAGCGTGGGCCCAGCGTGAGGTAAGGGACCTCCATCTCGAGATCGATCGGTTCACCCGCCAGAACCCGGGCCGTCGCCGGTTCGAGGATGGCGAAGACACCCGGACCGACGATCTCGGGCAGGGACCTTCCCACCACCTCCTCCGGCTGCTTGTCGAAGCGGGCCGCGTAGTTCTTGTTGGCCCAGACGATCCGGAGGTTGCGATCGAAGCGGGCGATGAGGGCGGGCGTGGTGTCGACGACGACCTGGAGGTGCTCGCGCGCCCGCCGGATTTCGGTTTCGGCGAGCTTGCGCTCGGTGATGTCCTGGCAGGTGCCGCGCAGGTGCGTCGCTCGACCGGCGGCGTCCCGGTCGACGGTGATCCAGGAGTGGAGCATGCGCACGGCCCCATCGGGACGGACGATGCGGTACTCCTTTTCGAAGCGGCCACCTTGTCCGACGCCCTCCCGCGAGGTGTTCCGGATGAGGGCGCGATCGTCGGGATGAACCGAGGAGATGAAGATGCCGTAGTCGATCGCGCTGTCAGGCGGCTGACCGAAGATCCGATACATCCCGGCGGACCAGCGCAGCGCGTCCGGGGGCCCCTCCTCGTGGAGGCGCGCCTCCCAGCTGCCCATGTGCGCCGCCGTCTGGGACTCCGCGAGCATGCGCTCGCTCTCCCGCAGCGCCCGCTCGGCGTTTTGCGTATCGCTGATGTCGGTGACCAGCGAAACGAAGCCCCGCACCCGGCCACTGCTGTCGCGATCGGGGACGTAGGAGACGGTGACGTCGCGCGCGCGGCCAGGGCCGAAGTCGATGCGTGCTTCGTACGAGACCTCCTCGCCGGCGAGCGCCCGCGCCACGTGATGCCGAACCGCCGTCCAGGCGGCCTCTCCCACGATCTCTCGCGCGTGGCGGCCGCAGATCGACTCGGGCGAACGACCGAACCAGCGCTGGTACGCCCCATTGACCCACACGTAGCGCACCCCGTCGTCCAGATAGGCGAGCAATGCGGGGACCGCGTCGGCGACGAGCCGAAGCCGTTGGGAGTCGATCGGATCGAGGCTGGCGGGCGGGCGGCTCAAGGCTCGGCATTCTGCGCCGCGCCAGCTTGGACCGGCAAGTCGCCCGTCGAGATCGCGATCGGGGATCGACGAAACTGGCGGGGCACCGCACGCTCGATCTCGCGAACGCGTGCGGTGCTGCCCGAGTCGATCACCCGTCAGTGGGTGACGACGGTCGAGGTCGAACGTCCGATCAATCGCCCGTGGGCGTCCTCGGCCACCACGGCGACGTGTTGAGCATCGGTCTGCAGAGTGATGGAGGTGTCGAGGCCGTTCCAGTCGGCCGAGCCGAGCGGCCAGAGGGCCGAGGCGCGCTCGCCCCCGATCACGATCCAGCGAGCGACCTCGGTGGCGCCGTTCCAGATGGCGTGCACGGTGACGGTGCCGTCGGCGTTCTTCTGGGCCGTGGCGGTCGGGCTGGTGTCGGGCGTCGCGTGCCAGACGTTGCGGTAAGCGCGGTAGTCGTCCCAGCCGCCGGTCGTGGGGACGGTGGCGTCGAAGAGCAGGTTGCCCTCGGCGTCGAACTCCGAGAAGCGGCCGGTGGCGCCCCAGCCCACGAACGTGTGCCCCCGGTCGAGAGCCTGCGCGTTCCCCTGCGATACGGCCTGGATCTTGTCGGGGTGGACGATCTGCTTGATCAGCGTCGAAGTCTTGTCGTGGTTTTGCCGGATCCAGACCACGCGCGAATACGGCAGCACGCTGGGGGCCGCCTCGTTGTCGAAGAAGCGCAGCGTGCGGCCGTCGACGAACTCGGGATCGTGCTGCCAGGCGGTCTGCGTGCCGTTGTCGCCGGTGGTGAGCGCGAAGGTCGAGCTCTTGCCACCCTGGCGCCAGATGATCTCCTTCGTGTGATAGTCGACCTTGTAGGCCGTCCAGGCGTTGCGGGAGTCGATCAAGACGTTCCCCTCGTCGTCCCAGTTGATGGCGTTGATGTGGAAGTAGTCGTACGGCGTGGTGGCCGAGGTCGGCGCCGCCACCTGGCTCTCCGACAGCGGAACGTGCTCGATGCTGTGCCACTCCCAGACGACCTTGCCGGTGGCCACATCCACCTCCTGCGCGACGCCGTCGATCACGATGCCGTTGGCCGGCCCGCCCGCCGATGAGAGGTCATACGGGACGTGGTTGTAGATCGTGATGAACGCCGTCCCGCGCGGCGTGATGCGGAACTCGTGCAGGTCGGCCTGATAGCCGTTGCCCGCGGCCACCACCGCGATCTGGTGGTACGCGTGGTCGTAAACGTAATTGACCCCTTGCCCCTCGCCGGGGCTATTCGGGACAGTGATCCCCTGCCACCAGCTCACAACCGACTCGCCCCGGTACTGCTGGACACGGAAGTTCGCCGCCTGCTGGTTGGCCCCCACTGCCTGGAACCAGACCGGGCGTCCCTGGTTGTCGATGATCTCCGGTCCTTGCTGGGTCGCACTGGGCGGAGTTTGCTTCGGCGCGACGAAGATCAGGCCGGGATCGACGCCGGGCTTGGAGGTGAGAATGGTGATGAGCGGCGGCACCAGCGGCGGCGGGCTGGCCGCCTCCGTGCCGGCCGCAGCTCGGGTCAGGGCTGCGGCGAACAGCACGGCGAGACCGCCGATCAGGAAAGAGGGCGAACGGGCTCTCCACGAACGAGATGGGATGGACATGCGATTCCTCCTGTTGGCGTCGCAGGCAGAGCACCCGGGAGTGGGCGCCCTGCCCGGCGACAGGAGGAAACGGAGTCTCTACGGCTCATGCATTTCTATTTGCCACCTGCGTTATCGCTAGTCAAGACATTTGTCTGCTATAGAAGACAGCATGAAAATCGGAATCATCGGGGGCGTCGATCGAAGCGGCAACCTTCTGCAGGAGGTCGCCGAAGCGCGCGGACATCAGCTGGAGCTGCACACCGGCGTCATGGGGAGCACCGCTTCCGCGTCCAGCCTCCGCGCGTTGATCGCGCGTTCGGAGCTGGTGGTCGTCCTCACCGACGTCAACAGCCACAACGCCGTGCGCGCCGCACGCCGTGAGGCCAAGCTGCGCAAGCGCCCGCTTCGCATCGTGCGCCGGATGGGGTCAGCTCAGTTCGCAGCGCTGCTGCGCGGCCTCGGCGCAAGCAAAGCCTCCGCCTGAAGCTCTCCGCGAGTCCTACGCGGACCCGCGCCTCACGGCGCGCTTCCTGGCCACCTCGATGAACGCGCGCAGTGAAGGTGGCGGGCGGGAAAACCTTACAGATCACTCGGGTGATCCTGCGTGGTCTCGGTGAGCGACGGTCGATACCTTGGTCGCGCATCGACGAACAGGAAGCGGTGTGAGCCGCCCTGATATCGGTACGTTCCTGCGGTCGCGTGACGTTCGTCATCGATATCTGTTGTCTGACGATCGCCACGTCTTCACTGTCGGAAGACCGCTCAGAGTTCAAACCAGGAGACGGGAAATGGCCACAGAGGTGAAGACGAAGATTCCGGAGGTCTTGGAGAAACAAGAGGCCGGCATTCTGACCGACTGGATGAAAGAACAGGTGGCCGCCACGACAGTGCGGCCAGACCTCTTGAAGGAGGGGGACCTGCGTGAGCAGTCTGGCCGGTTCCTCCAGTTGCTGCGCGTCTCGGCGCGCGCCAACGACCTCATGCACATCCAGGGTCCGAATTGGGCGCCCTTGCGCGAGATGTTGGACGACCTCAGTCGATCCCGTGCCATTCAGGGGTTCACGTCTTCCGAGACCGCCACCTTCGTTCTCTCGTTCAAACAGCCGCTGTTCACGCGGCTGCGGCAGAGCCACGACGATCTGGATGGGCTCGCGGAGGATTTGTGGAGGGCCACTGCCCTGCTCGACAAGCTCGGCCTTTACACCACCGAGGCCTTCATCAAGTCGCGCGAGGACATCATCGGGCGGCAAGCGAAGGAGATGTTCGAGCTGTCGACGCCGGTGGTGGAATTGTGGCAAGGCATTCTGGGCCTCCCCATCATCGGCACGCTGGATTCCAAACGCACGCAGCTCGTCATGGAGACGCTGCTCGAACGCATCGCCCAGACCCAGGCTCAGTTCGCCATCATCGACATCACCGGTGTTCCGACCGTCGACACGCAAACGGCCCAGAATCTTCTGAAGACCGTCAACGCCACGCGCCTGATGGGCGCCGAATGCATCATTTCTGGTGTGCGCCCCCAGATCGCACAGACGATGGTCCATCTCGGCGTGAACCTGGCCGGCGTCATCACGAAATCCACCTTGGCGGGCGCCCTCGCCGTCGCCTTCAAGCAGCGAGCCCTGGCGGTGAAACCGATCTCTCCCCCGAGTGGCAACGGGTAAAGGGTCCGCATGGAACGCATTCCCATCCTGCACATGGGTGAGTTTTTGCTGGTCACCATCCAGGTGGACATGTACGACAAGCTTGCCACCGCGCTTCAGGACGATGTTTGCCAGCGCATCGCGGAGACGAAGGCCCGTGGGGTTCTCATCGACATCTCTGCCCTGGACACGGTGGATTCCTACATCGCCCGCGTGATGGGAAACATCGCGCAGATGTCGCGGGTCCTGGACGCGGACACGGTGCTGGTCGGGATGCGGCCCACCGTCGCAATCACCCTGGTGGAGATGGGGGTCGCGCTGCCCGGCATCCGAACTGCGCTCAACGCCGAGAGAGGGATGGCGCTCTTGAGTGCTGCCAGGTCGGGAGAAGACTCGGACGCGTCGGGTGAAGAGTGAAACGTTGCCGATTCGCGAAGAGAAGGACCTCCTTCTCGTCCGCCAGACGGTGCGCAAATGGGCCGATGAGCTGGGCTTCGCCATTTTGAACCAGACGAAGCTCGTCACGGCGGCCAGTGAGCTGGCTCGAAATGCGCTCATCCACGGCGGTGGTGGAACTGTCCGGTTGGAGACATTGCTGGTTCGGGAGCGCCGCGGGCTTCGGCTGACATTCGAAGACGAGGGCCCCGGCATTGCCGACATCGAACAGGCGCTCACGGACGGCTTTACCACCTCGCGTGGTCTCGGCCTGGGATTCGGCGGAGCCCGGCGCCTGGTGAACGAATTCGAGGTCCACTCGCGCCCAGGGGAGGGCGCCCGTGTCGTGGTGACGCAATGGGTGTGACCTTGCCGGCCAGTCACGTCTCCACGTCCATTCCTGTTCTCGAGATGAGTGGGGTGGGCGAAGCCCGTCGGCTGGCGGCCGCGCACGCGGAGGCGATTGGGTTCAGTGAGACGGACGTCGAACGCCTGGCGCTCGTCGTCACCGAGGCCTCGACCAACCTGGTCCAGCACGGGGGAGGCGGCGAGTTGCTCCTGCGGTCGTGGGGGTCGAGGTCTCCGGCGTGTGGCATAGAACTGCTGGTGCTCGACCAGGGCCCCGGCATGGCGAATGTCAGCGCGTGCATGCGGGACGGCTTCTCCACCGGAGGCTCGCAGGGCGTGGGGCTGGGGGCCATCGCTCGACTCTCGACGACCTTCGACGTCTTCTCTGCACCGGGAAAGGGCACGGCCATTCTTGCCTGCCTTGGCGACAGCTGCGCGAAGGGCTCAACCGGGGCGGGCCTCGAATGGGGCGCCGTCTGCGTGGCCAAGCGCGAAGAAGAGGTGAGCGGCGATGCGTGGGCGGTGCGCGACGGTCGAGGCCTCTCCACGATCCTGGTGGTGGACGGGCTCGGGCACGGCCCTCTCGCTTTCGACGCCGCCGGCAAGGCACTTCTGAGCTTCGGGCAGCACCCGGGGGAAGGGCCAGAATCGCTTCTTCGCACGCTCGACGCCGCTCTCCAAGGCACTCGAGGTGCGGCCGCGGGCGTCGCCGAGATCCAGTGGGCAAAGCGGGAGCTCCACTTCGCCGGGCTCGGCAACATCGCCGGGGCGCTGCTTGCGCCGCAGGCGAAGAGCAGGAGCCTGGTCTCTCACAACGGCACCGCGGGGCAGTCCATCGATCGCATTCAGGAGTTCAGCCATCCCTGGCCGGACGGGGGGATCCTGGTGATGCATTCGGATGGTCTCTCGAACAGCTGGGAGCTCGAGGCTTACCCGGGGCTGAGTCAAAAACCCCCCAGCCTGATCGCCGGCGTCCTGTACCGTGACTTCGTGCGGCGCCGGGACGACGTCGTGGTGGTGGTCGCCCGCGAGCGCGTGTGATGAGCACGGTGCTTCTCAGCCTGGAGATCCGCGCCGAGCCGGACGTCGTGCGGGTGCGCCAACGGGCGCGACAGCTGGCCACGCTGTTCGGCTTCGACCTCCAGGACCAAACACGCATCGCCACCGCGGCCTCCGAGGTCGCGCGGAATGCCTTTCAGTACGCGCATGGCGGGAAGGTGCAGTTCAGCGTGGAGGCGGACGGGCCAGCAGCCTTCTTCGTTCGGGTCAGCGACAGCGGCCCCGGAATCGCCAATTTGCCGGCCATCCTCGAGGGGCGGGTCAGATCGCGGACCGGATTGGGCGTCGGGCTCGTCGGCTCGAAAAAACTGATGGATGATCTGCGGGTCGACACCTCGGCGGACAAGGGGACGACCGTCGAGATGAGGAAGTCCCTGCCGGAGCAGGCTCCGAGAGTCACTCCGGAGTTGCTTGCCCGCGTCGAAAGAGAGCTCTCCCGCCCAGGACCGGAGAGCCCCTTCGACGAGGTGCGGCGGCAGAACCAGGAGTTGATTCGCGCGTTGGCCGAGCTCGAGGACCATCAGGCAGAGCTCGCCCGGGTGAATCGGAGCCTTCAGGATCGGATCGAGTTCGAGCAATACCTCGTCGGCATCGTCAGTCACGATCTGCGCAATCCGCTGAGCGCCATGGTCATCTCCGCCTCCGTCCTCATTCATCGCGGGGACCTCGACGAGAAGCAGACCAGGACGGCTGCTCGGATCGTCTCGTCCGGCAATCGCGCCGAGCGGATGATTCGGGACCTGCTCGATTTCACCCAGGCGCGCATTGGAGGCGGAATTCCGGTCCAAAGGCGGTCTCTCGAGATGCACGTCCTGGCGCGACAGATTGTCGACGAGATCCAGGCCGCGCATCTCGAACGCGAGATTCAGCTCGAACAGTCTGGCGATGGGCGGGGAGAGGGGGACTCTGATCGTCTCGCCCAGGTCCTCACCAATCTCGTGCGCAACGCCATCAACTACAGTCCGCCGGGAACATCGGTCCGGGTCGAGTCCCTCGGCACCGGCGATTCTCTCCTCCTCAAGGTCCACAACCAGGGGCCTCCCATTCCGCCGGAGACGGCCGCGGTGCTATTTCAGCCGATGCGGCGCGGGAATGAGCAGGCGGAGAGAGGGCGTCAAGGCTTGGGTCTGGGCCTCTTCATCGTCAGGCAAATCGTGGCCGCCCACGAGGGGACCGTCGACTGCCAGTCGTCCGAAGCGGAAGGCACGACCTTCACGGTCACGCTGCCTCGCCAGCACGCTATGCCAGCCGCCCCGAGGATTTGAGGCGGCCGGATCGGAGGACGAACGTTCGCGCCCAGGACGGCGCCTCCGGCAGCGCGTGGACGCGCTCGCGCAAGGCGGAGAAGCGCGCCACGTTCATCGCCGGTCCGATGAACGAGATCGACCGCAGGATTCGTTCCAGGGTCGGGTGGTCGATCGCCGTTTCGTCGTGAAAGCGCCGCTCGTCCGTCAGCGGCACACCCGACAGCGCCGAGAGGTGAACGATGGACTGCGTGAGCGCGCGTGGTCTGCGCGGCGCCGCCGCTTCCATCAGCCGAACCACGCCGCGCATGAAGGGCGTCTGCCCGAACCCGCAGGTGAGGAGCGCCAGCGCGCCCCCCGGCGCCAGCACGCGCGCGACCTGCCGCGCGGTCAGCTCGGTATCCAGGAAGTGAAGCGCGTCTGCGATGACCACCAGGTCGAGCGAAGCCGGCTCGAGCGGCAACGCCTCGGCCGTCGCATGCAGGGCCCGCACCTCCAGCCCCCTCTCCGTCGCCGTGGCGCGGAGCTGCTCGAGCATCGCCTGGGCCGGCTCGATCGCCACCACCTCGAAGCCCCGCTCCGCCAGTGGCAGCGCGAGGTGGCCGACCCCGGCGCCAAGATCGCCGATCCGGCCGCCGCTCGGGCCGGCGAGCGCGGCGAGCGCGTCGATCAGCGCAGCCGGGTAGGCGGGCCGGGCCGGGTAAAACTCGGCCATTCGGTTGAAAACCCACCTCGACGGTTCGTCGAGGCCGACCTTGCGACGGCCGAGGCTCATCCATCAACCGGCGACATTGAGGGCCAACCCGGAGGGTGCAACGCGCCGCCCGCCGCCGCAAGGGGTTCCAGGGCTCACGGTCCCGGAAGTGGCCGCGTTTCCTGGGGTTCTGACGCCCCGCGGGCCATGAGGTCCGTCACGGAACGGGGAGAAATCGGCCCGGGAACCCGCCACCGGGGCTGATGGCGGGCGCAATCGGATTCTTGGAGTTGGATCGGAAGGGAAAGGTCTGGGAATATTGGGGGGTGTTGAGGATGACAGGGCGGCGTGCAAACTGGCCCAGTATCGTGTGGCCCGGGGCACCTGCACCAAAAGTCGTTGCACGATCGGCACGCGGAGGGCTGGCCTCGCTGCTGATGGCGCTCGATGAGATCCGTTCCATCGACGACACCGATCTCGTCCTCCGGCGCGCGATCGAGCTCGCGCGCGATCGCATCGGGCTCAAGCGCGCCGGCATCTTCGTGCTCGATCCGATGCGCAACGTGATGCTGGGGACGTGGGGGATGGACCTTTCGTGCGCCGTCGTCGACGAGCACCACGTCGTCTACGATCTCTGCGAGACCGATCAGGAGGCGCTCCGGCGCTCCGCAGAGGAGGGCGTGCACTTCACCGTGTTCGAGAACTGCCCGATCATCGAGCACCAGAGAGGTGAGACCCGGGTCGCGGGACGCGGGTGGGTGGCCAAGACGCCCATCCGGTCGGCCAGCGGCGCGATCGGGATGATGTTCAACGACGCGGGGCTGACCGGCGCTCCGTTCGACGAAGCGAAGCAGGCCCACGCTGCCATCCTCTGCTCGATGCTGGGATCGATGCTCGATCCGGTGCGAGGATTGCTCGGGCGCCGCGCGGTTCCCACCGGTGAGTCGCCCAGCCAGGCGCTGGTCACGGCGACGATGGACATGCTCAACCGGGATCCGCGCATGGGCGGCAAGGAGATCGCCGGTGCCTTGAACATCAGCCTTTCGCGCCTGGCTCGGGTTTTCAAGACGATCAAGGGAATGTCGCTGGTCGAATACCGAAACG